>Ga0114919_10001701_pt1 | contig 17581 bp, 11 predicted proteins | sample BlataG_FD_88682 | JGI IMG/M metagenome (GOLD analysis project Ga0114919, IMG submission 88682) | Deep subsurface microbial communities from Black Sea to uncover new lineages of life (NeLLi) - Black_00105 metaG | ecosystem: Environmental > Aquatic > Marine > Oceanic > Sediment | place: Atlantic... | reverse complement strand
GCTATCTTATTCCTTGTCCGGGTCTTGCCAAAAATACTTCTTAGATGTGTTTTTACTGTCCCGGGCTTTACATTTAGCTTCTTTGCGATCTCGCCGTTGATGAAGCCCTGGCACACAAGTTTTGCCACCTCAAGCTCCCTTGGGCTCATATGATACCGTCTTTGGATGTACAGCCACTGTTTTTCATCAAGTAGAACAGCTTGTGGCCGCTCATAAAAAGAAGCCTTGGGGATGATAGCACTTGTTTCACTTCTCTTTTCTGGTTGTGGTAGAGCCATATCAACCCTCCTGTAATAGTTCTTCAAGGAGGCTCTGAGCCTCACTAATATCTGTGGCGGATAAACCGCCAATTGTAGTATTAAGCTGCAAAGCTTTATTCAAGTTTTCTACAGCATCCTGTCCTTGCTCAAGCTTCGCCAATACTCTTCCCAAATGAAAATAGGAAGCAGCGGAAGCTGGCATACGAAGGGGATATAGCTTTACGCATCTCGTGAAATTGTGAACCGCTTTCTCAAATTCGCCCAGTCGGTAGTATACAACACCTCGCGTATCAATGAGATCGATATAGTCCGGAGATATTTCCAGGCCACGCTGGGCGAGCTCGAGCGCTTTTCGGTACTTACCTTGCTCTTCACACATTATCCAGGCTAGATTATTGATGGCGACCACGTTGTCAGGCTGAACCTCTAGAATCTTTTGGTAAAGCGCAGCGGATTCTTCGGAACGGCCGGTAATTTGTGATAACATGGCAAGCCTCATCAGCGCCGGCGGAAAATTAGGGTGGCGTTCCAAGACTCTGTGGAGTAAATCTTCGGCTACTTTTTCGGCCTCGGTGCTTTTAGCGGCCGCTAAGTTATTGACAACAGTTATGGGTGTACGAGTATCCTCTGGGTGGCTCTGAAACCAATCATCGACCTTCTGGCTCAGCTGACTCCAAAGTCCGTCCTCTTTGAGCAGTTTGACTTGTGCAAATAGCGGTCCCGGGTCATTTGGTTCGGACTCGTATAATGCGTTAAACTCCTTTTGAGCATCTGTCTGCTCGCCGTTTTTATACAATGCGAAAGCCAAAGCGATTTTACATCTTCGTTCGGTGGAGACATCGCACATATTTAGCTGCTTCCTGAGCAAGCTCACCGCTTTTTCAGGTGAACCTGCCGCGATATATGTCCTGGCCAAGAAGACAGCAACATCAACATCGTTTGGGTCCAATTCATACAGACCTTTCAGAGTTGAAATCCCAAGAGCTGGAGACCGATCTGCTTCGGCGCGGGCCTTTAAGAGAAACAACGGTTTATAATTAGGCTGGTGGATAAGGCCTTGTAAAGTGACATCTATAGCTTTGAGCGAATCTCCCTCCCTGAGGGCGATTTCGGCCAAAAGGGCCCACGCATCGCTGCGCGTAGGGTGATCTTCGGTTATCTTTTGAAGAATCTGCGCAGCATTTTCGATTGCCGGAGCTGTTCCTTCGGCGAGGAGCGAACGGGCTTTATAGAGACGCAGTTGAATATCTTCCGGATTGGATGCCAAGGCTTCATCGAGAATATTCTTACCTTCGAGTACTATATCGCGCTCAGTAGAGGCTAAGAAAAGCGATATTGCGCGCTTGCAGGTCCCAACGTTATCCGGCTCCAGAGACATTGCTTTTTGGATGCTGGCCATAGCTTCATCTATGTAGTCTATGGAACGATAATAGTCGCTTCTGGCCGTCCATGCTTCCACATTATTCGGTTCTATGATTGTGGCGTATTCAAAATCCTTTTCTGCTCTATCAGACTGGCCAAGCATAGCGTATGTTCTGCCGCGAAGAATATGAGCTGAAGCATTGTTCAACTTGTTTACTATTTCATCACATAGTAGTAATGCTTCATCAGATTTGCCCTCACGAACATTCAACTCAATTTGTGCGATTGATATTCGCAGCGAATTTGGTTCTTGAATCTTTAGTTTGCCCAGCAGTTCGCCTGCTTCGGCAAACCTGCTTTGTCGCATCTTAAGTAATGCAAGCGATAAGCAGATGGACCGGTTGTTAGGGTCGTTGGCCAACAAATCCTCCAGAATTTCGCTGGCAGAGCTCAATTCGCCGCGTCTGAGGTGACTTTGCAGCTCGAACTGTGTTAGAGCGGGATGAACAAGCTTTTCCTTGGCTGCTCGGCGAAGAATTTCATCTACGCGGTCATATTCATTTGCCTTATATAGAGCGGCAACGGTAGGTATAATTATCCGAATGTTCCGTGGCGAGCGACTTAAAGCTTCGTCATAGATTGAAACCGCCAGCCGTAGCTCACCGGTTCGCTCATGAGCCGCTGCCAGGAGCAGGCGGCTATCCTGGTCATCCGGGTGGACAAGGAGATTCTCTTTCAGAAGCGAAACAATCTGCGGATACTGCTTCTTAAAATTCTTCTGCGCAAACAGAATTCTTGCTTGCTCATATCGCCATTGGCACCCGCGCTCGCCTTCGAGAGATTTAATGTCGTCCACAAGCTTTTGCGCTTGTTCGACATTGTTCATAACCTGTTCACATCTTAAAAGTCGCCGCTTAATAGGAACGTCATTTGGAAGTTTTCCGGCAAGTGAAATGATCAACTTGTAGGTCTTTTCCTTCCAGCCCCACCGTTCGTAGAAGTATACAAGCAGCAGCCCTAATTCGCGTTGGGCAACAGGTTGCTCAATGCGTGTCAGCGCTTCCTCAATAATGGCTTCACATTTTTCGTGATCCCCTCGTTCGGCTAACAAAATTGTGAGGTTCCTTACAGGCTCAACAGCTTGAGGGAATCTGCTTACAGTCTTGCCTAAAACTGATACGGCCTCCTCTTCTCTTTCTTGAGCTTCAAGCAATTCAGCCTCAGCCATCAAGACTTTGATTTCTGAGGCATGAGTCTTTTTTAATTCGGTTAGCAGTACTTCCGCGTCTGCGAAATTATGCTGACGCATTTTGAGCTGAAATCGCAGAAGTTTAATTTCAAGCGCACTATCAATAGCGCTTTCCAACCTCGCCAACTGCTTGTCTATCTCCTGCCACATCAGGGAATTTTCGTCTGTTTGGCTTTCTGCAAGCAACTGTATTTGGGATTGAATATGGAGTAAAACCGCGCTGAGATTGTCCGGAGAAATCTGTCTGGCTATACGGGCTTGCTCTGCCGCCTCAGCCCAGCGTCCAGTCCGAGCCATTAGCTTAGCAAGGGCGAAACGCCCTTCAAAGAAATTAGGCCTTTCAGACACCAAACTGCGAAGTTGCCGCAGAGCTGATTGCGCGTCACCTAAACGGGACAAAGTCGATGCTAACGACAATCGAACTCGTGTAGATTTATTACCCAACTCCATCGCCCGGTGCCAGCATTTGACAGCCTCATACCCGTGTCCCTCCAGCTCGGCAACAAGACCTTCCAAGAAAGCAACTATGGCAGGAGCAATGTCCTTTTGGCGCAGCTTGGAAATACAGTCAGCTACTCGGTCAAGCTCGCCACATCGGATGAACAGCTCTGCAGCCGTTGGCATAAAATCCCAAGGTTGAGAAGAAAGCGCTTTCAATCCTGCCTCCGCTGTTTTTAGCATCATTGGTCTCGACTGTGATTTTAGCGCAAGTTCGGCAAAGGTTCGCCAAAGAGACTGGTTGGCCGGCTCAACCGTTTGCAAGACGGCAAGATGTTCTTCTGCCTTGTCCAAGACGTTTGCATTGATGAATTCTCTAGCAAGGCGCAACCGCACAGCAGCATCAGACAAATCCAGTTTGTCCGCCTGCTCCAAGTCTGCTATAGCTTTGATCCTCTCTTTGCCTCTCAAATGGAAACTTGCACGGATTATGTAAGCCAAAGCTGAGGATGGGTTGTTCTTCACCGCCTCATCGAAGTAACGAGCTGGGGAACCGGGGAAGTCTTGCGGACGGTGTTCGCAAAGTTGAGCCAGCGCCTCGTAGGCTAATATCTGCTCAGGATGTTCTGCCAAGATTTTCTTTAATTCTGAAGCTGCTTCATCAAACTTTCTTTGTCTGGCCAGTGCTATAGCTAATATTCTGCGAAGTTCAGGATCATCTTTTGTTTCAAGATACCTGCCGGTAATTAACTCTGCTTCGCCGGGTGTACCCATCTCCAAATACATTCCGGCAAGTTTTATGGCAGCTTCAGAATTACTTTTGTCTACTCTTAAAACCGTTCGGTAAGCTTCTATAGCTTGCCGAAGATTGCTGCGTTTGAGAGGTCTTATATTGAACTGTGCATCGGCGTATTTGAGCAGTATTTCCACATCATCCCGTACCACAGCGAGGTAACGCCCGAGATTCCTCGCTGCTTCTTCCCACCTGTGTTCACTGTAGGCCTTAAGACCAGCCTTGAGCCCACTTTCAGCTCTTCGGCTCCTCTGCCATTGACGGAGGCCATAAGCAGTTACGCCCATAACAATAACGCAGAGTACCAACACAATTGCCAATTTCCAGTTAAAGTATCTTCTTGCCATTTGTTTACCCTCTCTTGATCGCAGACATTAATTCTTTAGAACTGGCTAATGAAATTCTTCGCTATCTTTTTCGCTGTTTGCCAGCATATCCAAAGGTCCATCCTCAGAGACAGTTCCCTGACATATTTGATGTCATAATGGATCCATTCCTGAAAATCTCTCATGGGTCGGCGCGTTCCACAAACCTGCCAAAGCCCTGTGATACCCGGCCGCACTGAGAGTCTAGCATCACGCCAACGTGGGCACGTCGTGTTTTCGGCTTCGGGAGAAGGCCTCGGACCAACAACGCTCATCTGACCAATCAGCACACTTAGGAATTGAGGTACTTCATCGATATAAGTGTCGCGCAAAAATCTGCCTATGCCAGTAACTCGTGGGTCTTCTGGCATTTTGAATTGCGGGCCATCAGCCTGATTCAAGACCCTTAGGTTATGTTGTATCTTATCAGCCCCAACCGTCATAGTTCTGAACTTCAAGCAGCAGAATTCTTTTCCATACCGTCCTTGCCGGCGGTCTTTGAAAAATACGGGTCCGCGAGACGTCAGCTTTATGGCCAAGGCAATCATCGGCAGCAAAGGTGCAAAAAGGATCAGCACGGTCACAGCTGCAACAATATCAGCAACCCTCTTAAGGGATCCGGCATAGGAGAATGTCGGCCAAGCTCGGAAATTGTTTAGGCGCGATTTTTGGTAAGTGGCAATAGCACCTACATTTGTTTTCACATCCCCTTTTTGAATTCTTCTGGCCTGCTTTCTGTGGCCTTGCGTATTGATAAGGACGCGGTTTTGGACAAGATGATTCCGAGGCACTGAAACACCGGAACCAATGATCGATGCACTGACAACAGCACCTTGTACAATTTTGACATCGTTACCGATAATAGTCGGACCTACTATAATTGCATTGTGACCAATACTAACATTCTTTCCAAACAATACATTCCCGAACAATCTGGCACTAGGAGCTATTGAGACTTCACCTTTAATCAGGATTTCTTTCTGAGCCCTGGTGTTCACAAAATGGTCCTTCCTCGAAGCATTGAGTCTGGCTGCAATCAAGCCAAGCAGACCTTCTTCTGTGCATAGGTCAAATACAGTACCTCCAAGGCGAAATGCCCGCAACGTTAGCGAGTTCAGTCTACACCTTTTTACAAATAGACAAAAAGATTGGGGCAATTTACCATCGGGTAATATATGGTTGAGAACGCCGTTTCTAACAAAAATATGATGAGGCCAATCGAGGGGAAAAGCTGCCGGTTCAATCGCATCAGAGTACAATCGACGGAAACCTGCCACTTTACTTTGGGCTGTTAATCGCACTTTTTCGCGATATTCGAGCAATTCAGGTTCGACGCTCAGCATCACCACATCCGCTTCGACATTGGCAAGCACTTTATGGAGCAAATCACTATTGACTTGAGTGGCAAATTGTCCGTTGGAAACAACAAACCATGAATTTCGTTTCGTTCGTTGTATATCCTCGTAGGAAAGTTGAATATGTCTGTTGTAATGCCCAACCTTCGGTGAGGTTACGCAAGATTTGGCACCCCATCTCTCTGGAATAGCGAGCATCACGTTTTTATCGCCTTTCAACCGTAGATTGTTGCTTAGTCCATCGAAGATAACGCTCGCAATAGGTTCGTTCGATATGCCAAACCGAAGCTGGGCGTTGTCGGTAGGGGCTACAGAGTTATCGTTGCTGTGTATTACGATCAGTCTCATATTGGATTCACAATTGAATCAAGAGTTGGTCCTGCCACGAATCTTCGGCGGCCTGGTTTCCTTTAGGAGCTAGCGCTTTCGCTACCATCTCCACTGCTCTGCAGAGGGAGCATCAGCTTTGTGTCAGCTTGTCTGGGTTTTTTGCTTCGTTGCCCGTCTTGCGAATAGTAATGGTACCGGTAACGGTAGTAAGTGTGGGTGACTGGCACGTTGCTGAGCACGGTACCCAGCACCCTTACATTTATTTGAGCAAGCTTTTCCTTCGCTTCCTTGAGATCTGGGGCCGTAGTTTGACCAGCAAGACTAGTCAGTATGACCGCATCCGCAATCTTAGCCCAGACCAAGGCATCGGGAAAAGACAGCACGGGGGGAGTATCAATAATCACATGATCATATTTTTGGCTGACTGTATCTATATTATGCGCCGTCTGAGGCAATTCCAGTAGTACGTATGCGTCTGCTACGTTGCGGGAATCCGCTGCCAATACATCCAAGCCAGTTGAGGGCACCTGGTAAACAAGTTGGTCAAATTGCTTACCGAATAGCAAATCTTGTAGTCCCCCTGAGCCACTCGGAAGATTCAACAAGCGTGCAATGTCAGGCTTCCTTAAGTCCCCGTCTATTAGCAAAACCTTCTTCCCTGAGTTGCACATAGTCGTGGCCAGGTTGATAGCGAAGGTGGTTTTGCCGTCTCGCATGCCTGGGCTTGTAACAACTAACTTCTGTGGCAGCCCTCCATCGTCAAGTAATTCTAAGTTGGTACGAATAGTGCGGTAATCTTCAACAATCTGTCTTGGGATAAGAGCTCTTTTGACAGTGTGTGGACTGGTGGTTGTCCCAATTACTCGGATACCTATGCGTTTCACGACATCATCAGGTGTACGTAGTCGGAGGTCTGCTTTGTCTCTTAGGAACGCTAATAACATTCCACAGGCCATTGCGGCGAAGATAAGGGCTACGGTATATTTGATACGCTTGTCTCGGATATAAGAAACGTCAGCACCGTAAGCGACAGAAACCCTTGCAGGCCGTTTTCGCTCCATTTCAAGTTCTTGTATGCGTCGTAGGACTCTATCATACATTTCCTTATCTAAGGTTAGTTGGAACTGCAAGTCTTGAATCTGCAGTTGCTTCCGTCCGAGTTCGATAGTTTGCGTATCTTCCTTTGCCAGGACTCCCCGGAGGCGCTCTTCGTATGCCTTGGTCTGTTCCAGCTCGGCACGTGCGTTATACAGTTTTTCTTTGCCGGCTTTACTGATTACTTCAGAGACGAGAGCGTCGAAACTATTAGCTACTTCCTGGCGTTGCTCCTCAAGACGCAATTTAAATGCATCTAACACATCTTGTCTTTGCTTCAGGGCAGGATTTGTCGGTGTTAGTGTTTGCTTGGCAACAATTAGTCCTTGTTCCAATTCGACAATACTTCGAGTGAACTCTTGGACCGTGGGATCGGCATTGACATGCTCGCTGCGCATCTTGAGCAGTTCTTCGGGCGCTATGGCCTGCTCCTTGGTCTGCTCTAGTAATTGCACCTGGGCTTCGAGACTAATTCTGCGTGCCTCTAATTTGGTCAGTTCCGCCAGCAGAGTTGTAACACGCTGCAACATCATATCTTGCCGACCAGCCAAGGTTGTTGTCCCATACTCTTGAGCCAATTGGCGGATTGCCTCGTGCTGACTTTGCAGTTTTTGCTTTCGCACCCTGCGGTCATTTTCCAAGACAGTAAGCTCTTGTTCCTCAACCCGTGTGGAATTGGAAACTTCGATGGCCATATAAGCGCTAACAAAAGCATCTACAATCACCTTTGCTTCTTGTGGCTCTACGCTCTTCATTGTGACCAAAATTAGCTCACTATCAGCGGCCGGCGCGACGGTGATGACACCATCCAATATTGCCGCTTTCAATATGCTTGCCGGCTCTGGTTTTGCTTTGGTGTACTTCAAAGCACGTTGTAAGTTCTCGAGAGAATCGGGTACTCTGCTTTTAAAGAAGCTTAGGTCTTTGTCAACCAAATTGTCTGCCACTCTTTGTATGACTCGGCTGCTCGTGACCATCTCTGCCTGAGTATACATGAATCTGTCATAAACTGATCTTCCTCCATAATCGTCTTTTTCACCCGAGAGGATGTTTGTTAAGATAGGAGCAACCTTTACTGCGCTAGTTACAGTGTATAAAGGTTTGATCAAAAGCCATATTGCGGTGATTCCGACGAAACACAATAGTAGAAATGTCAGCAGTACAATACGCCAGCGTCGAAGTATACCGGCCACTAAGTTGGATGTGGTCTCATTGTCCGATTCGGGTCGCATTTCAAAATTAGCCAGCCTTTGTTCAACCACTTGCCCATGGTATTTTTCTAAATTACTCATTTTTTAATCCCCTTTCAGTTGTGATTTGTAAAACTAATTACCGCTTTTGACGTACAATTATTACTGGTTCTTTTTTCGTGGGAAGGGTGGTAAGCTTTGCTAAAAGCCAAAGCTCGGCAACCACCGTAGCAAGGGCCAATGGCACCATTGCATATCCACCAAAGTCGTGGAATATTTTTTCCCAGTACTCGCCGCTGAGCACTGTAAAAGCTAATGCTGTTATTGTTAATCTGGCTGTATTGCAGAGTAAAGCGATAGGCAGGCTTGATGCCAGGACAGTCAGCTTTTCCCACCACGCCCGCTTGATCAATAAAGCAACCAAGCCGCCAACCACAAAAAAGGCCATAACCATTCTTAAGCCATTACAGGCCTCGGCTACCGCGACAGATGCCTGGCCGATATGGATGATGTTGCCTTCTTGGACAACTTCATAGCCCATCGTCTCCAAGCAAAATACGGCTGATGAAGTGGCCCAGCGCTGTAGGGGCAATGCTACAGCGGCTTGGATCCGATTTGGCCAAGGCAGCATTAGGCATAGAAACAGTAGTATTGTAGATACCTTTTTGAAAAACTGCCAACCAAATAGAAGCAAAACTAATGCCGTAATACTAAGAACAATTGATAATCTTTCTGCGGAGCCGTACATAAAGAACAATCCGAAGAGTCTGACTGCCTGGGCAGCCAAAAACGCAAACACACCCCAGAGACAAGGCCTGAGACCGGACTTAGCAATTTTGTTACGCCTCGACCATAAGATATAAACGGCCAGGAAAGGAACTAAAAGTCCAGAGGAATATTCATCGCTTCTTTGCCATACATTCCAGACATCTACAATACCGGGCCAGTAAGACCATAGAAAAGCGATTAGAACAAAGCCGGCTGCAAGCCATGAGAAAATGTTTCTTTTGCGAGATTGCACCCAATCCGGCAATTTTCCATTTACCTTATCAAACTGTTGTCGCAGCGCAGACCCCAATCTACCTGTGTTATTTTCTGCAGCTTTCAATGCTCTGCTAACCGAGCTTTTCAACATTCCCTCTGGCTTAAACGGTATGGATTTTTCCTCTACCACACTATTACTTCGCACAACTGCATGGTAGTCGACTACGCATCGTTGAACCTGACAATTCCTACCTACTTGTGCACCGTCCCAGAGAACACTATTTACCACGATACTATTTTGGCCGATACCAACATTGCGTCCCAGTACGGTCGGCCCCAAAATAATCGCGTCCGTACTAATGTGAGTACCATCTAGAATGACAATGAGCCCATGAATTTGCGCGCCCGGCTCAATATTTACGTTGGACCCCTTCCAGATGACTTGGGAATCATTGTACTTGCAGAGCTTCAAGTTCACGTCTTTTTTTATCGTATTCTCAAGATAATCAGCAATGGCGTTTAGGTATCCTCGTCGGTCCTGGAAGTTTCCGGCGATATTTGACAATATGGCTGAATGCACGGTTTTGCCCGCACGGAGCATTTCCGGAATTAAGCCTTCCTTGATATCGAAGTAGCCTTCTTTTGGAATGTGTTCTAAGACAGAGCTGTTACAAACATAAATTCCAGCTGCCTCCCCCGGTATCTTGCCGTCTCCATATCCCCGATTGAACATCACAGTTAAATCAGACTTACCACTGCGGTGGGCCTTTAGCAGGATATCAATTTTCGGGGGACATATTATACTAGCTGGGAATACCAAGAGCAGCACGTCCCTTTCGCTGCAAGCAGCATCGCGAATACATCCGGCAGTGCCAACAGGTAATGATTCATCTAAAAACTCCAACTCCATAGAATTTATGCTGGCGATAGACTTTTTCAGCAGTGGAGCACCGCCGTTGAAGCAAATTGTAGCTCGTTTTATCCCCTGATGTCGTAGATGCCGCAACAGGTGTTCAATAACTGGCTCGCCTGCTACCGGCCATAAAGCTGCAGGCAAACGCGATGCCAACGGACATCGACCGAAATCACGACTCCCCGCAAGTATAATGGCTTTAATATTTTGTTTATTACTCATTTAGATTATCGAAATGGTTGTGATAGGCTTGACCTTAGCGGGATTTACTCAAACTGTTGAGGAAACGGCCGATTCTATCAGCAACTGCATCAGGGCTGGTTTTTCTTCCCTTGGGAATGAAGTCTTTCAACTTGTGAATCCCATTAGGCAAATCTTTGGCATCATACACAGCCAATATGTGGCCAAGCTCTGAGAATCTCTTAGCAATAGCTACTTGATGGTTGTTAACGACTTCACCATTCTCTCTTAATCTTGGCATGACAAGGAGCGGTTTGCGATTCTCCAACGCCATCGTTATCACACCGATCCCTGCATGACTGATCACGCTAGATGCCTTTTGCACCAATCTCTCAAAGAGACACCTATCGAAAAAATCCACGCAGTTAAAGTTCCGTGGCTTGTATTGACTGTCTCCTATCTGGGCAAATATATCTTCATCAACCAAACTATTGTCGAAGGCATCATCTACAGCCTTGACGAGACGATCAAACGAAAACTGTGTTCCAACGGTCGGAAGAATTATTCTTGAGGCCCCTACGCATTCAACATTACTATATTTTTTGACAAGTTCGGGCCACTGGACCAGAAAAAGATCCGTAATGAACGTGACCATCCTGCCGGAAAGTGATATCGGCCCCACGTTGGCGACCACTGCCAATCCAGATAGTCTTGCCGTCGGTCAATTTGGCTGAAAAATAAACTATGCTTCGAGCCCCAGCGGTTAAACGGTTCCACAGCTACTCTCGTATACATTTGTTTTCTCGGGTCATTCATTAAAAAACAATCGCGCTTTTACCATTCCGCTCAGGCACTGTGCAGAGGCTGCTCGACAATCACTCAAAACCGCAAATTTATTTATATTATGCTCACCTGAAAAAACTCGGTTAGGTCCATAGGGCACCGTAAGCCTTTAGTAACTTAGGTGCTTGGTACTTCCACTCCAGCCTATTTTCAATCCGGGCGTGTCCGTATTTGGCCATTTTCTCACGCTGTTCAGGGTTTTCTAATAATTGGATAATTTTTCTTGCTAGGTCAACTTCATCATTTTTCTTCGCATACAGAGATGCTTTTTGTGCCGAAAACCTTCCTTCGGTCAAATCAAATTGAACAATGGGCTTGCCTAGCGCCATATACTCCATAATTTTGTTCATCGTTGATCTGTCGTTCATTTCATTAGCCACGTCTGGAGCCACGCATACATCAGCGGTATTGAGCATCTCCAACATGTCCTGATCTGGCACACGCCCGGTAAACGTAACATAATCTGAAACCCCCAACTCCTTGCTATAGGTCTTCAATCGCTTCATCTCTGGACCGCTGCCTACAAGGCCAAAATGGATATCCTTATGTCCGATGACATAGACGATGTGATGTACCGCTCGTAGGAGGTAATCAACACCGTCCTGTTTACCCATCACACCTACATATCCCACAAGGTATTGGCGGCCATTTTTGAGAGCTTCGTTGGGTGGCAAAATCCTCAGACGGTCCAGATTCGGCCCGCTACGCACAATAAAAACCCGTTTTGGGTCCATTCTGCCTCTTTCAATTGCGATTTGTTTATAGGACCCATTAGTTGCAATGGAGACATCAGCGACCCGAAATGTCCATCGCTCCAAAACAAGCAGCATTCTGTAAAGAAGGCTCTTGTTGCCAAACTTAGCCAGGTAGAGTTCGGGATTTATGTCATGGTGGTCAAACACAAATTTCTTACCAAATAACTTAAACAGTAGACCGATTAAGAAAATAGTATCAGGTGGATTGCACGCGTGAATTACATCAAATCCACGCGTTAACAAAACTCTCCACGCGAACACAAGCTGCCAGAACAGTGCTGCAGAATACTCCCAAGCATAACCAAGTACACCCTGCGCTTCTAGAGGCAACTGATGACGGTAAATATGAATGCCTTCCAACAATTCATATCTGGCCTCAAGGCCTTTACCGACCGGACAGATTACCGAGACCTCGTACCCAGCATCTTTAAGAGTTTTTGCTTCCTGCCAGACACGTCTGTCAAATGGAACTGGCAGATTTTCAACGATAATAAGGACCTTTCTCGATCTACCAGCAGATACCATGGTACTTGTCCTTTTCGGTCTTTTGCTCCGTGATCCGTACCAAATCAATTATTACCTGATCTTTTCGCAATCGTTCTATAATTCCCCCAAATTCGCGTGCATTGTTACCAATGACAATTGTTTGCCCGTGTTCGAGGACTTTTTCCACACTTTCCACCATTAATTCGGAGATATGCTGTATATGCTCGAGTATATAATCTCGATTGGCACCTACAACTTTCGCTAAATTCACATTTTTGTCGTATATGCGTATGTCATATCCTTTCCCCAATAGGCGCTCAGTCAGCTCTACCATGGGACTTTCTCGCAGGTCGTCTGTACCCGCTTTGAAACTCAAACCCAAAATACCAATTTTTTTGTTCCCTTGAGATATGACCATCTGCAAGCCCCGTTCAATCTGACGTTTGTTACTAGGCAAAATTGCATTCATGAGTGGCAATTCAAGATCCAAGGCGCGGCTTTTATATACGAGCCCACGTATGTCCTTCGGTAGACAAGATCCACCAAAAGCAAAACCTGGCTTCAAGTAATAAGCTGAAAGATTAAGTTTCGTATCTTGGCAAAAAATGTCCATTACTCGATGTCCATCGATGCCCAACGCCTTACAAATGTTACCGATTTCGTTGGCAAAGCTTATTTTGACTGCATGCCAAATATTATCAGTGTACTTCACCATTTCAGCAGTCTCCACATCAGTTCGAATCATTGGGGCGTCCAGGTTACTATAAAGACTGGCTAGCAAGTCACCACTTCGTGAGCCTATCTCGCCAATAACTATCTTCGGTGGGTGATAAAAGTCGTAAACCGCGGTTCCTTCCCGCAAGAATTCCGGGTTATTGCACACTCCGAAATCAACACTGGCCTGCTTGCCGGAATACTTCTCCAGTGTCGGTATTACAACTTCACGCATGGAGCCGGGCAAAATCGTACTGCGGCATACAACCAAGTGATAGTCCGTTTTCTTCTTTAGTGCACTGCCAATTTGTTGGCATACATTGCGGACAGAATCCAAATCCAAGCTATCGTTTAACTTGCTGGGCGTGCCTACACAGACTAAAGACAATTCAGTTTCTAATACGCTTTCTTGTGAATCCGTTGTAGCACGAAGCCTGCCCTCGGCAGTAGCTTTCTGAATAAGCTCGGATAGCCCCTCCTCAATAATAGGTGACTTACCATTATTTACCAAGTTAACTTTGGTCTCGTTGCGGTCTACACCTACGACCACATGGCCTTCATTTGCAAAGCAAGCCGCACACACTGTGCCTACGTATCCCAAGCCAAAAATACTTATTTCAACCATGACTATCTACCTTATCTTAATCTCAAATTGTTCCGTAAGGCGCTCCCTATTAAGCATGTCGGCAAACATCATATTACTTTCTTGGCGAAGAACACGGGCTCCTTCGAAAGTCGAAATTGATCTATTTCACTGTTTGCCACACAGTCAGCTACTGTAACTATAGAAACTTGAAATCCGTGTGAGGATATTCTGTCAGCAAAATCTCTCCCATAGCGTCTAACATGGCCTACGTCTCGGGGATTAGGAGCAGGATATTCGTAGGTCTGTGCTAGATCCCAATCGATGGGAACCTGTAAGATAGCCAATCCCCCTAGTTTCAAAACACGTCGTATTTCGCTTAATGCCCGGAGGTCATCCTCTAAATGTTCGAGTACATGGAAGCAGAGGAAGTAGTCGGCAATGTTGTCTCCATAGCGCATTTGGGTCAGGTCTCCCTTCTCCATCGCAAAACGTCCAATATCAAAGCTAATATAATTCTCTTTATTCTTCTGCTCCAGACAGTACTTCTGGAAATTGCGAGCTGGAGCCACCTCAATTACATAGGTATCAGGTGAAAAAAACTCTGTCCGTGCCCAAAGAATAATTGCTAGAGAACGATAGCGATCCAAACAGACGCAACCAGGGCAGTACACCGACCTTTCGTTAAACCCCCAACCCACATTGGGATAAAAGTCGTAACCAGTCCATCCACAAATATTACATTCTACCTTTTGTCCCTTTGGGATTATATCTCTCACTGTGAGCCATACCAATCGCAGTTCAGCACGGAAAGCGTTCCAGGCAAAGTCAAAATACCCTGCCTTAAGGGATCTCAGTGCAAATTTGAGCCAGCGAGCGCACAAACGCATCCGGCCAATAAGAGGTCTTTGTTGGATACGCGCCGCTTTCTTCCAACCGTCAGAGATGTCCATTGTCACTGAACAATCCATCCAAAACTTCCTCCGCTTTAATGTCCCAAGTACTTTTCTCGACTTTTTTCACTTCTGGCCGTAGCACGTTCGTAGTTATCCTCCGCCAAGGCCTTCTCTATGCATTGAGCAAATCTTCCCAGAGTCTCAGCAACATATACAACATCGAGATACCGTTGCAATTCGATAAAAGCGGGTGTACTAACCAAGGGTTTACCTATACTCAAGATACTCCTTCAGTTTTATAGGGTTAGCCGCTTCTGTCCAACCGTTCTGACCGCAAAGGAAGGACAGCCCCGTCGAAGACGCGCAGCGTTGAGTTTCGAGCTTTGCTCAGGTAACATAAGCAGTGATCAACAGTTTTCGAATGATATAGGCCAACTGAAACCTCAAGGTTTTTCTCTTTTTGAGAAGCCAGTTTTGTACAAGAACATCTTTAATCGATTTGGGAAATAATGGGTCTGATTTTTCCCATCGGGGTTCTTTGAACTGCCCCAACCTGTTTGAAATCAAGTTTCAGGTCACCAGGAAAGTACTCGGCAGCACTTTTCTTCATACCCATAAGATCATCATCAGAAAATTTGGCACCGGGAACGTATTCTACGGTAACGTGGTCCAGTGCGTCCTGAACCAGTTGCGTTTCAAGGACGTTGTTAGCGCCGCCTACGACGTACAATAACTGTACGACAGCCGTTACGCCCAGCTGTACGCCCGAGGGCGTTCGTATCACATCGCCTTCCTTTCCAATTATCGCCTTAACTACTGGAAATTCTCTACCGCAAGAGCAACGGTCATCCGACTTGGCAACGACATCACCCATGTCATATCTAATCAATGGCATAGCCTTATTCCAGAAACCAGTTGACACCACCTTATAATATCCTTTCTCATACCCATCGATTGGAATCAATTCTGTGAACCCATACTCAGGCACTATGTGGTAGCTTCCACGCTCACATTTATGTATGGCGACAACACGTTCACCACTACCGTAAAAGTCGAAGACTTCGCAACAAAATGCCTTCGAAATGGTTTTCCGCATCGGATCAGTCATTGCTTCCCACGTGCTCAGTACCACTCGGACGTCAAGTTTAAAACCCGAATTCAAGCAGGTTTTCGCCATCAGATAAACGGCAGATGGATAACCAACCACAACCTTGATGCCGCGTTCTTTTATGCGCTTGGCATAATCAAGGACCGTATCAACAGAACAGTGATAAGCCGAGAGCGTTAATTCCCTCATTATTGGGTCGTAATCGTACAGGCGGGCATCCTTTTTCTCTGGTGGTGCAACTACTCTTTGAAAGATCCAAGCGCTCTTCTCCCTCAGACCTACTCCTGCCCAGTCCCACTGCCGCCGTGAGAATGCATGGTCGGTTCCCAACGAGAACAAGTTTCTGTACACAATCATGGGAGTCCCGGTGCTACCCCCTGTTCGGCCTTTTCGTAAAGCCCACTTTGGATATTTTGTTGAAATGATTGAATCACCTGCCTGCAAGATTTTCTTCTTGTTGATTATCGGAAATTTCTTTATGTCCTCCAGAGTCCTTATAGTGTCCACACTTATTCCACGTTCATCCATCAAACGCCTGTAATATGGCACCGAAGTGTAACAATGGCAAACAAGCCTTCTAAGCAGCTTTAACTGGATTTTCTGCAATTCCGGGCTGCTTAGCCACTGTGTCTTGTTAAGCCATCTTCTACGCACCCAGAATGGCCCGGCATATCTCTTAATGAGCAGATGTGCTGCGCCATTTGCGATTGCTTTGATACTCATAATTTACCTTTTTGCGGATGTACCTATCAGCTACTTTTTTAATAGGCTTATTATTAAGGGCCATACGATCTAATAGCCCACCTTCATACTGGTACATCTCCCATCAACTCTTTCACATGCACCGTTCTATCATCAACTTTTATTCGCAGAATTTTCATGGCGTTTCGAACAGGAATCAAATTCTCGTTGCCTCTGCTCAAGATATAGCTGTTTTGCCTACAGTTTTCAGCTTTAACCAATTACAGAAACTTACTTATCACCTTTAGCTCACCAAGTTTTCACTCTTAATATGGCGATGTGTCATTCTGCGACTGAATTGAGACCAGATATTTTCCGAAAGTTTATGATTACTGCACTCTACCCTAAGGAGGCGGCGGTCTTGAAGCAAGAAGAAGAATACTTATCACTTAACCCATGACAGAGCAAAAGGTGCTACTGCAAAGTTTAGATTTCCACATGAGGTCCGCAGAGTTCTAAATGCCATTTGTATGCGGTCACAAGCCAAGCATCGAGACAAAGTTCGTCCCAGGATTTGCTTAAGGTACCTTAGATTCACCCTTAGTAAATAATTCGTGAAGTACAATTTCTGCCTTACTATCCCATGAGGATAGGGCCACTTTCTGCCTCCTTTTTGCCATAAGCTCAGGGGAGTTCTCGGAATAGGCCTTTTTGATACATTTGGCAAAATCCTCAGGCGTATTGGCTTGATAGACAATATCAAGGTATTGTTCCAGCTCTGTAAAAGCACTTGTGCTAACGACAGGTTTACCCAGGGCCAGATACTCTTTCAGCTTGATAGGGTTTGCCGCCTCCGTCCATCTATTTATTTTCCAAGGCAAGATTCCCACATCAAAACATTTGCCATAATGTGGTATCTGCTCATAAGATTTTTGTCCTAATAAGCGTATGTTCTCTCCATGTAACCTATGAGAATAGCTGCCTGCACAATCGCCAACAAT
>Ga0114919_10001700_pt1 | contig 17585 bp, 15 predicted proteins | sample BlataG_FD_88682 | JGI IMG/M metagenome (GOLD analysis project Ga0114919, IMG submission 88682) | Deep subsurface microbial communities from Black Sea to uncover new lineages of life (NeLLi) - Black_00105 metaG | ecosystem: Environmental > Aquatic > Marine > Oceanic > Sediment | place: Atlantic... | reverse complement strand
GGCAGGTGGCACGACTGGCTTCACTGGGGGAGTGTAAGGAGTTGGTGGCACGACTGGTCCAGCTGGTGGAACCACTGGGCTCACTGGTGGGACGACTGGTCCGGCAGGTGGCACCACTGGCTTAACTGGGGGAGTGTAAGGAGTTGGTGGTACCACTGGGCTCACTGGTGGCACGACTGGTCCGGCAGGTGGCACCACTGGCTTCACTGGGGGCGTGTAAGGAGTTGGTGGCACGACTGGTCCAGCTGGTGGAACCACTGGGCTCACTGGGGGAGTGTAAGGAGTTGGTGGCACGACTGGTCCAGTTGGTGCAACCACTGGCTTCACTGGGGGAGCATAAGAAGTAGGGGTAGCATATGGCTCCAAAGCTATTCTTCTCGCTACATCAGTTTTCCTCAGGAAGGTTTCGACTTGTGCGGGGTCCTTCTCCTCTACTAACCAGTATCCCTGAGCACGGGAAGCAAGCTCTACAAAGGTTACGCAAGATCCTGGTCCAAGCAAGTCACTTGGCTGACGGAAGACAACACCACCATTGGATGCCTCACGAACAATAATTTCTTGCTCGCACAAGTCACTGAAGGTGAGCTGGTCTGTACCAGCAACACGGACAGTGAGGTCCTTGCAAGTGTCCTGAGATCCTGCTGCATACAAGTTAAGCTTGTCCCACTCCAAAATTGGGCCACCGAGCGTGTTACAGTCTGACACGATGTGTGCTGGAGGACTAGTACCCTTGATGAAGCGGGGGCTTGCTGCGAGCAAGTCGTCTAGACGGATAGCAAATCTTTCTACTGGAGAGCATTCCTTTCCGCTAAGGCAAGGAGTAGCGCAAACCTTGAATGTGAAGGTTGTGCTATCTGAATCTATGTGTTTTGCGTATGCTACTGAGAGAGGGAAGCGAGAACGTGCTTCTACTGCATATCCCTCTGCGGCAATTGTTGGGCCACATGAATTGACCTCGTAAGGTTTCCCGGCAATGGGCTGCACGGCAGCTACAAGAGTAAGCACCAGCAGAATAAAAGTCTGTGTAAAGTGCAGTGGTATGGGGATGAGAGGGAAAGGAAGTCAGTTAATGCGTACCAAAGAGGATTGGAGAAAGTGAGGGTAAGGCCGGCGCTGGGAATCTCAAAGTGGTAGACATGTGGGACATCCAAAGTCGTCTTCCATCAGTATTGATCAGTAGTAGGCGTCGTTGTCGTATGATATAGCTGTTTAGTGCATGCTAATACCCTGCCAAAGATAGATCTCCGTGGCAACTGGGCATAATTCACTATCATCTTTTTTGGGCTGTGCAATTTGGTTGCTACTTTGCTGCAATTGCCAAACGCTGTCGACGAACCGTCTCTAGCATCAATATGGATTGAAGATCGGTGCAAAAAGCGACTGTTTTCTCTTCAAGGCAGAGTCAACACCTGGGCAATGTCAAATCTAGCACGAGCAGTTTCAGGAATTTCAGGACTCTAATGGCAGTAATCGTTGAGTAAAACTTGTCCAACATATATTCAACATCTATACCGGCCTCTACTACGCCTTAATACCCTCTAAAACGTTGGTGCAGATGGCTAACCTGCTTCAGCGATCTTAAATTTTCTATTCATTCTATTGCTTACCTGCTGGAACTGTATCATCATCGCTTTCTTTGAAGTCTTTCAGGTTTAAACAAAGAAAGGATTAGACTGGTTGTTGACGTGCTGCCTCCAATTTGGAGGTTTATTTAAATCTGAATTAATATACAGAAGGTCCTGAGTCGGTGAGAAGCCCTATACACCTGACAGTCTTGACCTTTCTCAATTACAGTTAAGAAAAACAATAGGTAGGGTGACAATTTTGCCTGTTTTTATCTTGACAGAGCCCGTGGGTAAGGAAGGGGGCGAGAGAAGGGAGGGTGGGAGAGGGAGGGAGGCAGGGAGAGGGAGATGGGCAGGGGTGGAGGGGTGGATAGAGGAGACCAGGAGGTCATCCGGAGAACTAGGGTTTTAATTAGGGTTTAGGAATTGTGTAGGTAAAGGTCGACATTAGTGAAATTATAAACAGCGTTAAGACCTTGAAATTCATCAAAACTACCCAGAATTGACTTGTAAGTGCGCTGGGAAAGGTATAGAGGGCACTCAACAAACTTTACATACGGTATGATTTTTCCCCCAGAGCCATGTCAGTTGGGATACAATGGAACTGGATACCATAATTACCCACCATAATCTCACTGTAGCACACTCTAGTAACTGTCTAATCCGTTTCCGTTACACATGTACACTAACATCCCCCAACCGTATCGCCTCATCCACATTCTCTCTCTCTCTCCCTCTTTCTATAGAAAGGTGGTAGCTACCAACCCCACGTGGCAACTCCTTCCTTCTCCTACTCCACTTCATCCTCCATCTATCTTCATATTGCACAAGGCAACACACTCAATACATATTATACCCACGTAAACACGATTCAAATGTCTTCCACAACACACACACCCATAACCCTTACTTGGAAGGAGGAGGAAGTGGAGGATTCTTCTTTGCAGGCAAGGCGGGCGCTCCACCGTGTCCTTGCATTATAGAAGGCGTCCCTGTTCCTGTCATCAACAGTGGGTTGACCATTAAGTTGGGCACTGCTGAACCCCCCCATCTTCCATCTCTCACCAATAACCCTATTCCACCACCACCACCATTATTATTATTATTATTATCAGTAGCAAGAGGAGGATGGAGGGGAGGAGGTCTCATCAATGGCAACATTGGAAGCAGATCCATATCCATCATCCCTCCTCCTAGTGGTGGTAATCCCATCTCTATTGCTCTATACACCCCTCCTCCCTTCAGTTTAGCCTTCCTGGGAGGTGGTATCTTCACCACTCTATTAGCTTCACCCAATTTCCCCTCCACAATCTTCCTCATCTTCCTACTCAGACAATTACTATTACTATTGGTGGCTGTAAGTAGTAGTCCTTGCAGGTACCTCTCCATACTGGCAGAATACACCTCTGCAGACATAGTAGGTTTCCTTGCTTCTATCAAAGGACGTCCCCATACATATGAAATCCCCTCCCCGTTGGCCCCTGCTCCCAGCCCCCTCAACCTCCCAATCCTCACATCCTCCACCCTAGTTCTAAAAGTGATCCTCGGTTCCTGAGCTTCTAATGCCTCCATATCCTTAACACCAGCTCTACGTAACACCTTCTTCTCCAAAGCAGCTCTCTGCTCTGCTTTGGCCTTGGACCTGGCCGCATCTCTCTTTGCCCTTTCTTCCGCCCTCATCTGCGCGTTGAGCTTGCGTGTCATGCCGGCAGTGGATCGGAAATCTGTTCTACCCGCTTTAGCAGCATCAAGGAATGACTTGGCGTGGTCTTTTAATACATTTGCATAACTCCAAATGTCGCTATTTTCTTCATTGTATGCTAGAGCATTGTCAAACATTAGTTCCAGGTCCTTCCACACATCGTCCCATGTTTTATACCGACTCCCCCCCTGGACGTTGGACTCTATTGTAGACATATCCATGGGATGGGTGACCACTTCAAAGTAACCAGGAGCCACATCTTCTGTGACGGGGATTTTGAATAGTGCTGATGTGTCTCGTTTTCTAATCTTGGTCAGCAAATTGAGGAAATCTTGCATGGTTGGTGGACCTCCTCCATTACCACCACCTCCTCCTCCGCTGAGAATGGAGGCAGATCTTCCTCTCTTTTTATGCGAAGAAGGAGGTGTAGGATGTTGCTGCTGCTGCTGTTGTTGCCCTTTTCCTCCTCCCCCTTCTCCTACTCCCAAGTCAGCTCCAGGTTGTTGATGATAGTCCATCAGTGTTTCTTCCTTGGCAGCTAATATGGCTGCTCTAGAGCTCTGCTTTCTAGGTGGAAGAGGATTGGCAATTTGATAAGTGACTTCTTCATTGGCTTCTTTACGAGCTCTCTCTCCATTTCTGATTCCAGGAGGGCGGCCTCTGCGCCTCTTTTGAGGAGCAAATGGCTTGAGCCTGAATTTGAAGGTGTTATTGGCTGCTGATGGATCGTGGACGGAGGGCATACCTTGTTGATGCTGATGTTGAGGGGGGTATGGTGCATGAGGGTGAGGAGGAAGGTGACTACCTGGAGGAGGTGGGGGTGGGGGTGCTGATGGAGGAGCCTTGAAGGTGATTTTAGGCAAGGGTTGGGATGGGTGTGTAGCGAGCGATGAGGGACGTGGTGGAGGATTAAAGGTGTTGTGATCCTGTCTTTGCTTCTTCCTTGGCTTAGGGTTGGTAGCGTCTCTTAGACGCTTCTCTGGTGGCTGTGAAGGAAGCTTAAGCTTGAATTTAATGGCCTTGGGAGGCTCTTGACTTGGAACGTTTGAAGGATTGGGGTTTTGTATGCCAGTATGCATGCCTTGCGGCGTGTAAGTTATACCTTGATGTTGTCCTTCATACTGTCTAGGTGGAAAAGCGTCCCTTCGTGCTGATTGATCAACATTCTGTGTGGATGCTAATTGCGGAGCTTTCACCTTGAATTTTATGATGGGTGGGTTTGGATTATCACCCATTATTTCTCGACATCAATCTCTTAATTTAACACATTTAATTCAAACTCTTTTTCCAACCAAAAAACAGCAATGAAGGTCATGTCCGCCCTCGGCCTTTTCTCTCACCAGAGATCTCCTGCTCCACCACCTGTCTCACTCTGACCACCTTGGACAAGAAAATCCCTACACCCCTCTTCACATGATGTATACTGTCTATGATAATCTGGGTTACAAACAAGGCAATATATGGATGTGAAATTATGGTATGTATCTGACATCCTTATGCTCCTTGTGTGTATATATATAGTCGTTTAGATGTCACTGGTGTCGTCGTAGTATTGCTGCTGCTGCTGCTGCTGATATATAAATCAAACGTCTGAGCCATAGCTCTACCAACATCAATAGGTCCATTACTAACATACTTTCCTCTGCTATTAGTCACCGTTCTATCCACAGTAGTCATCAGCAACACCTTGATCTGCTGTGGTGATAGCAACTCCATACCAATCTGCAGTGGCCTTCAACAATGCTGCTGCCCCTGCTGTGATGGGAAATAGCCGAGCTTCAAATTTAGCATAATTCTCGCAACACCGAATTTTTTCTGATTTTTTCAAGTGGTGAGAAGACTGTGAGCCGGTGACAGCACATGAACTGCAGACTTGCCATGATCCCATATTGTCATTTTAGCAAAGTGGTCGTGTTGGTTAGCTTGGAGCCTCCGACAAAGAACATGCCTGGAATTTTCAGGACTGAAACCAGCTGGGTACTGTTTACTTGCTGGCGGATACTATTAAAGAGCCCAGCAGCAGCAGCTTTGTAGAAGGAGAAGATGGAGGAAGTGGAGACGACCACGACATCTTCATTGGCTTGGCTATGAAGATGATGGTAGTGGGAATCTTGAGGGTGGAGCTGGTGGGAGAATCTTTGTATTTGATGATGATTCTGTCATTTATGTATTCCTGCTTACGGATCGAGAGGTGGGGAAGGTGGAGGGGTGCGGGTGAGAAAGAGGAGGAGAATTACCATTGGTTCTTGGGCTGCTGTCATATGAAGATCAAAACAGAGTATGTATATCACGCTTAGGAATTGAAGATGGCCATGGTGCTTATAAATTGAGGTTGGGCGGCGCTGGTGGATATATATATATATATATTCGGGAAGAGAGACAGGAGACAGGGATGGTCGGGGACGGGGATTTGAGGAGGAGAATTACCATTGGTTCTTGGGCTGCTGTCATATGAAGATCAAAACAGAGTATGTATATCACGCTTAGGAATTGAAGATGGCCATGGTGCTTATAAATTGAGGTTGGGCGGCGTTACCAAGGAATTGTGATCTACAGGTGCTTTCGTTGGAAATGGGGATTAAATAGAAACTCTTATGGCTCCACAACGCTCTCAGAGTCTCGGTACATTTAAGAGTATAATATTAAACAATCCTGTCGTTCACTGCATAAGATAATTTGAATAACCCAATAATAATAGGATGATTTACACCATAATCCAATCCATTCTGCCTCCATTGTCCTCTCTCTATATTTCTTATACTTGTCCCGATTGCAAATTTGAGCTTCAAGTTTTACAAATTCAAGTGTATCACATTCCAGGGAGCTCGAGATTTATAAATGAAGAGGAAGAGAGGTGGTATCATGGAAGTTGACAGGGGCTGCAGCTGGAAGGTCGGGATTGACAAGTGAGACATCTCCTTCAGTTGGGGAGAGGAAATGGATGGGCTACTCCAACAAGTCCTTTATGATAGGCATGATCAATCACTTCGATTAATGATAATGGGCAGGACGAAGACAGTTCCTTTTTCATGGGTACAAGACAAGAGGGGCAGCAGTTGGCTGGTTGCTCCTATCTCTTCAACGTCGATGGTCTCTTCACCCACACCTTCCCTCTCTGGTGTTCTTTAATTCGCGGGGCTCATGAGTAGATGCAACAAACTATCGATACGTATCATACAGTTGGGTGCTTTTCAAAATTAGAACAGGACGATAACCTGCTAAAAGAGTACATAACCTTGCCCTCAAATTGATTGATGATATATTATTATTCCAGGAGAGCAATATGAACGATACAGAAGTTAATAAAACGATTCAGCAGATGGTTAGGTGAGTGCAATTGGGTATATCACATACTAGAACTCGTTACGTTTAATATAAACTCGTCTTCGATCGATCACTTTGTGTACTCTCTCTTTTGCAGGTTTATCCGCCAAGAAGCTCAGGAAAAATCCAGTGAGATCCAAGTCTCTGCAGAGGAAGAATTCAACATTAGCAAGCTCCAGGTCTTGGAATCAGAGAAGGCCAGGATCCGTCGAGACTTTGATCGTCGCCAGGCCCAAATCTCCGTCAGAAAGAAAGTAGAATACAGCAAACAGCTCAATGCCTCCCGTCTCAAGGTCCTCCAAGCTCGTGAGGATGCAGTCAGGGGCCTCTTGAAGCAAGGCCAAGCCCAGCTTGCTGCTTTATCCACCGACACTGCCAAGTACAAATCCCTCCTCATCAAGCTCCTCCACCAGGGTTACGCCACACTCAAAGAACCCAAGGTCTTGGTACGTTGCCGTAAACAAGACGAATCCATAGTCAGAGAAGCCATTACAGCAGCAAGTAGCAGTGGAATGCCAGAGGCCCAGGTTGATACCGAGATCTACCTCCCCCCTGGCCCAGCCCCCGGCAAGATTGACGATGAAATCAAAACATGTTGTGGTGGAGTGGTGGTTACTTCAATGGATGGGAAGATAGTATGTTCTAATACTTTGGACGATAGGCTTCAAATTACATATTCTCAGCAATTGCCTGTCATCAGAAAAATGTTGTTTGATTGATCCCCCCCCCTTCTTTTGAAAAAAATGGGTATGGTGAGAGAGGCTAGATCTATGACGATGTTGAAAACATCCCACCTTTAGCAGGACGGATAGATCCATCATCACTATGTATGTAATGTATCTAAAAATTAGTGCAACAGTAGCCATGATTTCTTATATTACAAAATATGGAAACCTCCATGCAGTATACACATTACTACTTGAGTAGGGTTCATGACAGAAGAAATAATGAGTGAAGGGTTCCTATACAAACATCAGTGTGAAAAAAAAAAATGCACATGCGTGTGTATGTATTATCATCATTAGCCATCAATCTCATTGGCTATTAATCAAAGAATAACTCTATAGATCTAGAAACAACAATCCTGGTAAAACAATCAATCAAAAGAAAATGGCTACTTTTTCATCATCTTCTCAGGACGTCCAGCTTCAGCAGCAGCATCGCCATCATCATTGTCCACATACTTTCTCTTATTGTCATCATCATGTTGCTGTGCTTCCTCCTCCTCTTGGTGACCCACCTCTTCTCCCTTCACCCCACCACCTACTCCACCGTCTTCCTCTCCCTCCCCCTTCTTCAGTCTCATTCGATGCTTTTGCAAATGACTGGCCACATTCTCTCTTGTCAGCCCCTCAACCCCCATTTCCTTCATTATAGCTTTAGGCAAAGACTTATCCACTCCACCACATGTATCAACTGCAAGGAGGAACCGTTTATGCAGTGCAGCTGTCCATATCAGTCTGGGTTTCTTTATTGCTCTTGCCTCATCATCATCGTCGTCATCTTCTCCCTCTTTTTGATTAGTAGTGTTATCTTTATTATTGAGGAGGGCAACGTTGCCCATTCCTTCACGCACAGCATTCACGTTATTATTATTATTAATAGTAATACCATGACCCATGCTCACTGGTGGATAAGGAGGAGGAGGAAGAAGAGGAGGATGAAACTCTTGAGGCAGCCCAGTCATCATTCTGGTCAGTTGAACTTGATGATGTTGATCAAATGTGGGATCACCCAACAAGGGTTGTTGTAGTTGCCCTTGTTGCTGTTGTTGTTGTTGTTGTAGTGGTGGTGCTGGTAGTAGAGAAGGTACACACATTTGTACCTGTTGTTGTTGTTGTTGTTGTTGTTGTTGTTTCACAGCAGGTTCAGTGACACCAAGACCAACTGGAGATGTGGGGGTAACACCATCATCACCCTTAGGAGGACAAAAAGGAGGTACAGGAGGAGGAGGAGGCATATTATTATTGATGTTGGCAAATGCCCCATCAATATTGCTTGTTTGATGATGCAGATGGAGGTGGGGATTGCATTGTTGTTGAGGATAGCTCATATTATACATATTATAATAAGGGAGATAGTGTGTATAAGGGGATCCCCACCCACTAGCAGCAGCTGCATAGTGTTGCTGTAGTTGTTGTTGGTATGCGGCGGCGGCGGCGGCAGCAGCAGCAGCAGCTTGTTGTTGCTGCTGCATCTGGTGGTGGTGCATTTGCTGCTGTTGCTGCTGTTGGACTTGTGCAGCTCCATCAGGAATGGTGTCGGGTCTCTTGTTGTTATTATTATCAGCAATGAATACAACTGGGAGATTGTTTTTAATAGCCTCGGGAACACGTTGATCCAGTTTGCTGGGTTGTTGTGGAGAAGGAGTAGGCAAAGGATTGTTGTTCTTGTCTGCTGGATCTAAAGTGCAACCCTGGGCAGTAGGTGGATCACCAGAGATGGGCTGGGATGGTGGTAGAGTGGATGGAGGTGGAGGTGGCATGAAGTTGGGTCCATTGGGAGAAGAAGGGTGGGGATCACCAGCAAGAGGGGAGGCGGGGTTGATGTTGATGTTGGGAGGTTGAGCTCCATGGACGGCCCCGTTTTTGGAAGTCTTCCTAAGTTTGGAGTCTTTTTGATTTGTCGTTTTGTTGGTTCCCTGTTGTGGGGCTGAGCCTTGGTTGCTATTTCCGGTCTCGTGAGTTAAACCCAAGCCTTTGGCAAGGGCAGGTGGAATTAGTTCGATTGAAAGTGGAACTGACTCTCCACCTCCCACAAGCATGCTGTCTATGAACGCGTCTATATCAAATATGTCTTGATAAAGTACATCTGGGTTACTATGGCGCGCCAGGCAACCTGCCTGTTGCATTTTTTAAATCCCTACAAACAATGAGTCTTTAATTGGCTCTAGCGAGTGACGAAACGTATCGTGGACCCTCTACAGAATTAACAGATCACTCTCGATCAAGTTTGGATGTTTTCAGATATGTATACATTATGATGTATAGAGAAAAGAGACGACCGTGTAAAGGAGAAGAGAGGTTGGTCGAGAGAGGACGTCTCTCTCTCTCTCCTCCAACATAGCTGGGCCATTTTGACCACCATTCACAAAGTCAGCCTCTGCATTTACTGTCTTCTCTATGTCTATATGTACTTGGGGTTGTTGCAAGGAGAGTCGAGAAGTAGAAACTCCCCCTTCAGCATTGTGCCCAACATCCTGTCCGATCGTTGGCCCCACCTGTGCTTGCCCACCCAGGGCCCCTCCTGGATCCGAAGGCTTGAGAGATGCTCCAACCCTATTTTAAAAATTGCAGCAACTTAACTCTGCATCCAGTAGATGTATGCATGTATACAAAGTCAGAGTGCATTCCTTCATCCACTAGTTGGCGCTTCGTATCAAATCACGATGGACTTTATGAGCCATAATCCTTAATTCCTCAGTTTCCCAACATGCACCATGGAAAACGGCAAGAATTTGAAACACACATACACCAGACTTCCATCAGATGCCAGATCATGCATGACTCAGCGCCTCGCGTTGATGTGTGCATTTGCCACCCTTGTTGCCTTTCTCTCCCTCCTCGGCTCCGCCCATCAATCCCCACCCTCCATCTCCAAGCTCACCAGCACCAGCAATATTCAATCTGTACAAATACATAAATTGCAGCCCATAAATAAACAAACTCAAAAATTCATAGAAATAGATGAGAAATCTGATGTTAAAATAACAAAACACCACAAGAGCACCAGCTCTGCTTTGCAAGATGAAGATGATGAGGAAGTAGACGAATGAGAAGAAGAAGATGTACAAGATATAGAAACATCTGCAATATATGAGTTCTTGCCTCCACTAGATGATACTGATAAAAAGAAAGAGGGTAAGGATAATGAAGAAAAAGAAGAGTATTATACAACATACAAAGAGGAGGAGGGGGGTGTACGTGATTATACTAAAGATAGCCATGAGGAGGAAGAAGATGATGATGATGATGAATATGACGCTCCCCCTCCCCCCTATCCACATTCACCTATACCTCCATCATCAAAATACCTGGAAGACAAATATCACGTCATTGTCACCACAGACAACACCGTCTACGCTCAATGGATGATCCAAGTAGTCTACTACCACTATCAAAAACTCAAAGTTGCAGATCCAGACGGCCCAATGGGTGGTTTCACCCGCATCCTCCATTCCAACACTACCGACAGCTTGATGGATATTATCCCCACTGTCCGTGTGGATGAACTAGACCCCTCGGTATTTGTCGACATGGGATACTATTATGCTCCTTTGAATAGACCCTGGGCATATGTCCAATGGGTGAAGAGACATATGCACAAGGTACCAGAGAGGTATATACTAATGGCAGAGCCTGATCACCTGTTTCTATCTCAGCCCCCTCTCCTAGCCGCCCCAGACAAGCCAATGGGGTACAAATTTCACTACATGCAGCCTCAATCATTTCCAGAGTTGTTTGTCAACTCCCCCCGATTCAACCCAACCAACACACCTCTAGAGGCGTTTATGCCTGTTGGTAATTCCCCGTCTATCATGACGAGAGAAGACCTAGCTTCCATAGCAGCTCCTTGGTATAAGTACACTAAGATGATGATGAAATATGAAAATTCCAGGGCTGCATTTGGATGGGTGGTGGAAATGTATGGCTTTGTAGCAGCCGCTGCCACTCGACCCCAAGGCCCACTGAAATTTGATTTGATTGAAAACTTCATGTGTCAACCACCTGTAGAGGTACTGCATCTTGACGCTCTAGGCAAACCAGTTGAGCATATGATTCATTTTACATACAGAGTGTTTGAAGGGCCCAGGGGAGTGTGTGTTCCTGAAGAGAGTTTGAAAGTGGCAGGAAACAATACCTGGTCATTTGATAAACGTACGTATTCAAAGATGTATCCTCCAAGGAACATTCCCCTGCCTCCAGCTAATTGTGATGTGGGGGTGAGGACTATCATTGAGATGATTAATGAAGCTTCAGCTGCTCTTCCTGATTGGGGGAAAAGATAAGAGATTTAGAGAGGGGGGATAAAGGTAGGAAATGAAAGATTAGATTTCCTGCCATAAAACTCACTGACAGATAGATAGATCTGTACATGTATATTTCGTACTGGTTATCACAATCAATATTACTGATATTACGTTTATATACATTTCAAAAGACAGGTAGGCTACTTCTTCTCCTAATAGCATGTTATAGATAGCACAACAAATATATGAAATCAAAGCGTTTCATTTGTAGTTGCTTTTATAAGTCCTCTGTGTCTACTTAATCAGGCTTGGTGTAGTTGTCCAGCCTTGAGATGAGCAATGACATGTTTGTCCTTTTCTGTCATCATTGCGGTGCCAATAAGAAGACATCTTCTCTCTTGTCGCTGTGTTGTTCTAAGATTGAGGTTGACTTCTTGGCTGAGGAGGGCGATTGTTGCCTAGATTCTAATAATGATATTCTGCAGGGTCGGCGGGGCTTCAAATTGATAGGGAAAGGTCGCCCTACCCACATCTTTTTTTGAATTTATTTCTAATTAGCGATGTCTATACTCAGTGGCAACTACTACTAGGTTTTCACGGGCAGGCACTCAATTTCAGTTTACTTGGCCACCCAAATTCAGTTGAGAATCAATTCTTTCTGAGTCTTACACAGCAAGTCGTATAATATTTTGAAATCCATGTCAACCAAAGTGCAGAACTAAATTGGCAAGGCCTCAAATCACGAAAAAATATCCTCCTTATTCCTTGAAAGAAAGAAAAACAATGCTAGCCAAATCGCTGCAGTTGAGAGAGAAGAAGTTCTACCTGTTAGTAGTTCAACTAGTTTTTGCACTTTCAGTCTTCTTGGTTGTCTATTTACGCAGCAGAAAGTCGTTACCAAGAGTCAACTGGCCCAACAACCCCTTCTATGTTGGCAGCTACCTGACTTCCACAGATTTTGCAAAAAGTACAAAGACAAATCTACATTTCCCGACACAAGATGTTGATGATCTGTCCACAGATATCCAAGAGGAATATCCCCTGCAGCTTAGTATGGAGGAGAAGGAGACTCAGGAAGAGATAGAAAGTCCAGTAACAATAGAAGGAGAGCCTATTGTAGAAGAAGAAGAAGGGCAACCAACTACCACCAATATTTCTAAATACATAGAGGACCAGTACCACATGGTCGTCTCAACCGACAACACTATCTACAGTCAATGGATGATTCAAGTCTGCTACCAGCAATACCTTAAAATGAAACAAAAATACCCCAATGGTCCCCTGGGTGGATTCACCCGCCTACTGCACTCCAACACTACGGACAGCCTGATGGACATCATCCCCACCATCAGGGTAGATGAGCTCCCCTCTTCAGAGCTTTCTGTAGATGAGGATTGGTTAAAGGTCTACCCACCATTAAACAGACCGTATGCATTCCATCAGTTTACAAGGGATCATCTACATACAATTCCAGAGAGGTATATATTCATGTCTGAACCTGATCACATCATCATGGAGCCCCCTCCCCTCCCCAGTCAAAGAGACAGACCCGTTACCAGCAGCTTTTGGTACATGAACCCGGGAAATTACCCTGACATTATAGCTCACTTCAATCCCAAGAATGTATCTATGGAGCACTTTTATTCAACTGGCAATGCTCCCGGTGTTATGGATAGAGAACAACTTGCAGCAATATCTGAAAACTGGTACGAATTTACTAAAACATTGCTGCACACAAAAGAGTATAGGAATACCATCGGTTGGGTGTTGGAAATGTATTCTTTTGTATTTGCTGCTGCTACCACGTTGGATGAGCCTATTCATTTTGATCTGATGGATGATTTCCAAACTCATCCTCCTCGTGAAGATTTATACATAAATGGACAGCTGGCCAATATCTTTCATTTTACATATGCTGGGTATATGAATGCTACTAATGATTGTGTATGGGGCATTCTTGGACTCTTGGAGGAGGGGAAGATTCAAGGAGAGTGGGAGTGGGACAAGAGAAATTATATTACTGGCTTCCCTGCCACTGATTTCCTCCCTCCCCCCTCTCGTAATCCATCATGCGACTCGATGAGGTTGCTGGTGGGCTACTTGAACGAGGCCAGCTCCCAGAGCCCTAATTGGCTGCAGATGATGGAACCCAATGGTGTGTATCCCTGGATCAAACATGATCGGGAGAGGTTGGAAAGAGGAGAGCCACACCCTGAAGCTGTACGATTACCCATGAATGAGCTGCTCGACCTGTATGTTGAACACTATCTAGGGGTTGCGAATGAGTTTTCAGAGTCGTTGGTGCCTCTAAGAGAATATGCCTAAAAGTGTAGTAGTATATTTGTACTAGGCCAAGGATCTTGTACTGTCTTGTGGCCTTTGATGCAAGGTCTACATGTTGGTACAACGCCCACCACCACCACCACTACAAAGTCCATCATAGGCTCAGATACCACCTTTCACCCCAATGTAGATGAAGTCAAAAAAGTGGCCTCTGGCCTGGGAATAAACTACACCTTCCACCAACAACCAAGCTTGTTGTTTGAAATAGAAAAGACCACCGAATATGAAATGCTTTTCATTGATACTTGGCATGTAGCTGGACAATTGAAGAGAGAACTACAGGAATATGCAGCCAATCGTCCAAATTTGAAGTACATTGCTATTCATGGTACTACTACGTATGGTACAGTGAGTCAGAGTGTGCTGCTTGGTTGGGATGTGGCGACACAAGCAGCAGAACAAGGAATGAAGGTGGAGGAGGTGGAGAAGGGGTTGAAACCAGCCATTGAGGAGTTTGTTGGTATGAATGTGGAATGGGTGGTTGAGAGGGAGGTGGAAGAGGGGAATGGGTTGACGGTACTGGCAAGGAGAAAGTGAAGGAAGGGGGAGCTCCTTTGTCTGCCATAGGGTGCCATAGCAAGAGTAATGAAATCACAGAATGTTGAATTACGAATGAATGAAAATAGTTTAAGACTAATTGCCCAGGCTCAATATCACCAGGCATAGCCATTAAAATCACTATCATCCCCATCCAAATAATACCTCATAGTAGTTGTCATTCTCTCACTCTTATTGGGGGTGACAGTTCATGTATGCCGTGGCTTGACTACTCTTGGGGATGTGCCTGACAAACTTAAACAGCACCTTGGAGTTCATAAACCTATGAATGTCCATCAGTCTCATAGACACCTGTGGAGCCTTTCTCTCTTTATAAGAAAAATAGGACATTTCTTCATTGTAGGCTTTTTGATCACATAGTTTTTTCCATCTCCAGCCTGGCTGCCAAGTGGGTCATAAAGTCAATGGTTCTCTCGTTTGATCTTAAGAAGAACAGTCCTGAGTTCATTGCTAGATGTCTAATACCTTGCATATACCTACCCCATTCCATAAGGGGGGTTATCTATGCCCCATACTTCTCCAACTGCACTCCCGGGGTCGAATGCATTTGTCATCCCTTCCACGTCAGAGCCCCGTTGCAGGTGATCCCAAGGGTTTTGTTTTTCACCACTACGATGCCAGCATCAGACAGCAGTACATCCTATATCCTAGCTGGAGGAATTCTAATATAATTTGATACTTCATTTCGCATATGAAGTGGTTGTCACCAGTTTCTTCATGTTGTTTGGGGATGACTACAGGATGATAGTACACAGGGACATTGTGTTGCTGCAAATAATCTCTCAAATTCTTCGTCAATGGCAAACGACCAAGTAAGTAGTGGTGCCCGATTTCTGGACTGATTCTAGCCATAATATTAGGGAGGTTTCATGGATAAGGTTCATGTTGGAGATGGCAATCACGATCTCTCCTTTGGGAGCTATCTGTCTGAGGAGTTTTTCTAGTTCATTTCTTGACTGGCCTGTGTACATTTCCTTCTTGATATTGTTGTTGTTATTGGGTACAGCATGTGGTTGTGAGGGAGGAGGAAGGGCTTTCCTTTCCTAGAGCGGCAAGCAAGGGAGAGGGCCCAGGCTGGGAGTGGGGCAGTTAATGACGGATAATGTTCCAGGGTCAGTCACGTCATTAGGGGTCGTCATTAGACCTATGGTGCTGCTATAAATCCCAAGGAAGGCAACCAAAATAACAGCTACAGAGATGAAAGCAATTTTTTTTCTCATTTGTCTCTTCAATGAAATACCTGCCTTGTTGGCTTAATAACTAATGGAAATAATGTATCACGTAGAGACATCGATCGATCACTAACGGAATGCTACGAGCGCAAATTGTGGTTAGCCAGGGAAATTCGTCAAAACAGCAACTCCTTTGATAATGCATTCATTGCTATTGTTGATTGTAGTGATGATGATTGACATCATAACCACTACTACTAGGTTGGTATTGATTCTGCTGACCTTGATAGTTATAATACTGATGATGATATTTTTGTTGTTGTGTATACTGCATTGGCCCAGATCCCTGCAATGCGTCATGAGGAGGAGGAGGAGGAGGTGGAGGAGGAATGATGCCCCAAGCTACAGGATCAGCTCCATCAGGGATTGCATCGTTTACACCCGGAAATATCACCTTCTTTTTATTTTTATTGTCATTGTTATTAGTGGAGAATGGAACATACTCAGTACCCACATCCTTGGAAGTAGTAGTAGTTGTTGTTGTAGGTTGTTGTTGCTGCTGCTTATCTTCTTCCATGTTATTATTATAAGCAGGGGGAATGCCTAGACATTGCATTCTATACAACCAGGGAGGTGGATCCAATGGACCTAGTCCCATGATTCTCCTTGTTTCTAATGATAATTGACCTGGCTGAATACTAGAAGGAGGAGGAGATGGAGGAGGAGGAGGAGGGGAGGCATTCATAGTGGTGGTGATGATATCATAAGCAGTAGTAGTAGTAGTAGGTGGAAGAGGACTCCTACTAGTAGTTGTTGGTGGTGGTGGTAATGAAGGTTGGTCAGCATTATTATTATTATTATTATTATTATTACCGCCAATAAGAGGAAGGAAGTATCGTCTGGGTAAGGATGTATCCCTTGTTGTTGTTATCATGGTATTAGTAGTAGTAGTATGCTCATCAGTAGTAGTATTCGTAGTGGTATGAGGTCGATGGCATCTCTGGACGGGATGGGCGTAGGAGCCACAATTATAGCACCGGCTGTCCTTGGTGGTGATGAGGTGAGATGACTGATGAAAAGGTACTCTACTGTACTGAGGGACATTCTGGTTGAGTTCATAGTTGTTGTTGGTTGTAAAGGTGAAAGGTGAGATTTCTATAAAGGATGGAAGGATGGAGGGTGGGTGTGAAGTGATGGCGGTGGAGGCGGAGGCGAGGGAGAGGAAGTCGATGAGCGGAGAGGAAAGAGCAAGAGTGCCGGACTCGGTTTGAGGAGGGTGGTAATCTGGGGGGAAGTGGTCTGAGTGCCATTTGGACCACTGCTGAAGGAGAATTTGTAGATGGTGTTTAGAAGCAGGGGGTAGGTTGGCGTAATTGAACGAGATGTCAATTGGCTGAGGATGAGACAGCGGTTGTTCGTCTCTTTTGCGCTTCATGGTGGCATAAAACACGTTAATCTGTTCACCCAGGATTTAATATTTGAATTTAATGGGGGACCATAGTGGTAACCTTCTTAAATTTATCCTTCCAAGACAATGTTGACGGTGACGTTGACTTGCAAGAGTGGAGAAGGGAGTAGAGTGGAAGTCGTATAACAACAACCATACTTTACACTTATTACACTCTACAGCATGTTTTCCGGCTAAGGTATTTAGAGAATTGTATCAGACCCAAAAAGAGCCAAGGTTTAGTTTACATGGGGGGGATTTTTTCTTCTTCTGGAGGACAGCAAGTACCCATTCTGCCCATATCACTCTTGCTTTCTTGTGGATAGCGCACCGCTCTCCATCTTGATTAATATTTCCAAAGCCTAGGAACCTTTTGCCGGAAATTCATTGGTACAGCAAGACTATATCATTTTCTGGTTTGTTTGTTGTCGGAGGGGTGGGGGGGGGGAGGGGGGGGGGGGACTTATAAGGGATTCGGATTGGGTATATGGATGCTGACAAACAG
>Ga0114919_10001699_pt1 | contig 17590 bp, 16 predicted proteins | sample BlataG_FD_88682 | JGI IMG/M metagenome (GOLD analysis project Ga0114919, IMG submission 88682) | Deep subsurface microbial communities from Black Sea to uncover new lineages of life (NeLLi) - Black_00105 metaG | ecosystem: Environmental > Aquatic > Marine > Oceanic > Sediment | place: Atlantic... | reverse complement strand
TCGACACACCGCGAAAGCCCTTGGATTACCCCATATACACCCCCATGATTTTCGTCATTGGCGTGCGACGCAGATGCTGGCTGAGGGGGTACCAATCGACCAGGTACAGCGTTTCCTCAACCATCGAAGTATCAGGACGACCCAGTTATACGCAAAGACCGCCGAGCGACAGGTCGACGAAGCTGGAGCGAGGACAAGCCCAATCTCCCGAAAAGTGGAATGAGCCGGCCTCGCACTGCGCCATGCGGATTTGGGAAAAGCATCTGACGAGCACGTATTCCGTATTCATATGATGAGCAGCAAGCGGGATGTTAATTAGAGATAATAGGTTGAATAGAACAGGCCTGAGGCAGGACCAGCATGTTAGCCCCACTCCCAAATTCTCTTAACACCGTCTCGATCATCTCACCCGGGCTCATAATTGGGACCATGCCACAACGGCGAACCACCTCTGGAGACAAGTTTGACAACAAGTACACCTTAGTGCTTTCGAGGATAGAGGCCAATGCGGCTGCCTTGTGGCCTCCAATAACGAATTCTTGTTGGATACGGGCGATCAGTTTCTTGGGCGAGACGCCCTCCATCATCCACGACTCAAAGATTGAGTTGCCAAATCCCTCCCTACACTCAGCCACCAAAGCAATGACACCCCCTTCCCGAGCAAAGTAGCGGGCATTGTCTAAACCTTTATGTGCTTGGTATAGGTTGATATCGTTGGGATAGCCCCCAACGCTCGCGAGGACGATGTCCGCTCGTTTTGGAATCGGGATCATGCCATATTGCTTGATCCACTCGCATCCTCTTCGGTGCGCGGCGATTGCGTCTCCGGCGACGGCTTCGACGATACGATGATTGGGATCGAGGACCACATTGAGGATGAAATCTACACCCAACATAGCGGCCCCTTCTTCGAGATCAGACCGTACCGGGTTGCCTTCAATCCTCCCGGTTGTAGCCTGTGGGTGGAACATCATAGCGTGGTTAGCTGTGATGGTGGCTTGTGAAGCGCAACCTGGCAAAATGGCTTTGTAACCGCCAGAGAAACCTACAAAGTAGTGGAATTCCACGTTTCCTATACAGATCTTCAAATCGACTTCTGTGAGGGGGCGAAAGATTTCCACAGGAGTTCCAGCTGAGGTGAAACCCTGCCGAACCGTATCTGCGGGGTCATGATTAACAACACGAATCCTATCAGTGATCCTTGGGCCGACCGCAGACACTAGTTCGTCCTTGCTCATCCTTCGGTGAATTCCAAGTGCAACAACGATTAGGATGTCTTCATCCTTGATACCAGCAGACCCCAATTCATTGAGGATATGTGGCAACAATCGGGGGGAAGGGCAGGGACGTGTCAGGTCGCTTATGATAATCGCCACGCTCTGACCACGATGGGCTAGATCACATAAACGTGGCGCATTGATCGGATGCTTCAACGCCTCGCGCACCAATTGGTCTTCATCCCTTGTTTCTGAGCCAAACTTTGGGTAAAGGACACCCAGCAGGTTTGAGGTTGGCAACTCAAAGGTGAGGTAGCGATTGCCGTAAGGCAGCTGCACTGTAGTAAAACTCATAAGGCTCTTGCCTCATGGTAACGGCGAGCTGAGCGGCGTAAAGCCTCCACCACTGGTAGCTCTTGACCGGAGAGAAAACGCACCATGCCACCTCCAGAGGTGCAGACATAGCTTATTTGGTCTCGCACCTTGAAGCGTCCTGCAGCGGCTACGCTATCCCCCCCGCCGATGACCGAGTAACCAGGTGCTTCTGCGACAGCGGTCAATAACCGCTCGGTGCCAAGCGCGCTGTGCGCCTCTTCGTAGATCCCGGGCGGGCCGTTGATGAAAATGGTCTTCGCTCGACGGACAAGCTCAATGTATCGTTCGATGGTTTTTTCCCCAATGTCAACAAGCAGCGTGTGAACCGGCAGGTCCTCAAGCGTTATCTCTTTGCGTTCACTATCAACGATGGCAAAGTCGATAGGGTAAAGAATGCGATCCTCATAACGCTCGAGCAATTCACGCGCTTCTACGATATATGGGCTTAGCCCTTTGCTATGGATCAATGTTTCGGTGGGTTCACCCAGTTGATAACCTTTGGCGAGTAGCATGACCTCACCGGTAAGACCGCTGGTTAACACATGGTCAGTCGTCCCCTTTTGCAGCACTTGCTTCATCATGCTGAACGCATCGGCAATACGGGCTCCACCCAGCATGTAGATGCAGGGCCTAGCCGGGTTCTCTTTCACACGTGAGAGTACGCTAAGCTCCTCCACAAAGAGACGGCCTCCTGCCGCGGGGAGTACTTCCGCGAAACCCACAAGGGATGGTGTGTGGCGATGCGCGGCAGCAAACGCCTCAGAAACATAATAATCTGCCAATGGTGCAAGATTGCGAACTAGGCGCGTCTTCATAAGCTGTTCCGGTGTCAGTTTTACAAACTTAACAAAGGTCGAGACTTCCTCTATGAGGTAGCGTACATTATTAAGCAACAACACCTCGCCCGGTTCTAAGGACTTGATGCACTCAATCGCCGCCGGTCCTGCAATATCGTCGATGAAGCCGACAGGGTGCTCGAGCAGTTCCGACAACCGTTCAGCGTGAGGTGAGAGCGAGACTAATTTGTGATAGTCTTCCGTGTCGCCCTGATGAGCCAGCATGACGACCCGAGCATCAACGTCTGTAAGTTCGCGTATGGTGGGAAGGCTCTTGCGGAGGCGATTGTCGTCGGCTATCTGCCCGGTTTGACGGTCGATGGGTGAGTTAATGTCCAACCGCAGGATGACCGTCCTACCTCGAAAGTCAAAATCGTCCAGCGTGAGTATCCCGATATCCACAACTGCCCTCCTCCGGACAGAGGTCAAGTATTGGCCCGCAGGCTAAGATATTGGTTTGTCAGACCGACGGCATCTAACCAATCGGTTTGCATTTCCATACAGGCACGCACCCCGTCAATGGTCTCTGGGATGGTGACCGCCTCCTGAGGAATATTAATGGCAAACAAGATGTCATCTCCCGACATCCCGATACACTCTTCCCAGAGGGCGATTTCATACATATCGCCGCGCTTGTTGCCCAGGTTGCGCGCGTAGCGGAACAGGGCAGTATTTGAATTGAACCCGTCAGCGATGCGTACTACGCGAATACGGGGGTGGGCGCGACAGATTTCGATCAGCGTGTCTTTTTTAAATGGTTTCTTAGGTGTTGCCACAATACTGATAATATGCCCGTGGGTGACTGGAGTGTGGACTAAGAAGCCCGTTGCGTCCACGTGCGGCATGATGGTCATCAGATCTACCGCCTGGTGGTTTGGTACGGGCTCCACTTTAAGCAGATCGACTAAACCGCGATGTGTGTCGCCCGGATCAGCAACACGCCGGATGATGGTAATGGCAACTTTCTCCACTCCGACCTCGCGGTCGATGGCGTCCACCACACGGATTAATCCAGTGGTATTGCAGGAAGTTAATTTGAGGAAATCTTGTCCGAGCCCTTTTTCGTAATTAGCGTAGCCATGGAAAAAGGCATCGGCGATTTCGTTTTTTTCTCCGCCCTGGAAGATCGCTTTGACACCGTGTGCGATGTAAAGTTCTTTGTTCTTGGCACCGATTCCACCTGGCGTTGCATCGAGGGCTACATCGATTTCCTCCAGCAATTCGTCGAACGTTCCCGAGGTGGGGATCCCAAGCTCGCCAAACTCTGGTTTGCGTTCAGGATCAACCAGGAAGAGCTTGTAGGGCATACCGCTCTCGTGAAGGGCACGTACAGCTAAGGTTGGCGCGACATCGACAACGCCTACTAGCTCCATATCCTCTTGAAGGGCAACGCCATCGGCTAGTCGTTGACCGATAACCCCATAACCAACTACACAAACTCTTGTCTTATTCATGTTCGTCTCCCAAACATTAGACATTGGTTATCCTCTTTAGACCATGAAATGACCATACTCCAGCAAGCAACTTCCGGCTTGGGATCTCCTCATCGAACCTCTTACTACCAGAAGTGGGAAAGGCGATCTATCTCAAAGGGGGAGCAAAAATTTGTTATCACTCGATCTTTGGCGATCGCTCTGACATTCTCAACAGTCGTTATAGACTCAATCCGAGTAATTGAGAGTAGTCTCATCTTCCTCGTGTACTTGAGAAGCACCATTCTTGATAGGTGCGATAATGAGTTTAGTTTTCTCAACATTCACTTGGTCACTCACGTCCCTTTTGTCGTCAACCACAATTGCATCGATATCTTCTAGTTGAGCCACGCGAATGCCCGCGCTGGCTTGGAACTTAGAGGAATCGATGAGGAGGATTACCTTGTCAGAGATGCTGATCAGTGCACGCTTCATTTCCGCATCGAATGTATTAACGCTGTAAATAACACCGTCTCGAAAAGCCCTCGTTGCCAGGAACAATGTATTCACTCGGAATTCGTTCAGAGAAAGTATCGTTAATGGACCTATAAATGATTGTGTGCCATGGCGCAACATACCTCCAAGCCCATAAAGTAAAATGTCCTCCCGCTGTGACAATATCGTCATGACCGGCATCGAATGTGTGACAACCGTGAGACGCATCTCAGGTGGCAAGATACGTGCGAGCTCTAGAATTGTGGAGCCAGCATCAAGAGCCACGACTGAATCGGGCTCTAGAAACATGCAGGCCCGGAGTGCCACTGCCCGCTTGGCATCTCGATTTCTTTCAATTCGTAAGCGAAAGTCAATGTTTCCTGTCTGAGGTAACAATGTTCTGGCGCCGCCGTGGACTGCTTGTATCAACCCGTCTTCAGCTAACCGGCGAATATCGCGCCGGATAGTCATATCAGAGACACCGAGTAAGTTACTCAACTCAGATAATTTACAGAAACCTGATTCTCGTACGAGCATAACAAGATGAGTGCGACGATCTGAGGGATTATCGAATCGCATTTGGATTTATCCTCTCTAATAGCTACTGCCAATGTATTACTTATATTATCCACGCTCAGCCAAGAAGGACAAAACACGTGGGTCATAATATATTGGCGATAGTGTTGTTAGCTTGAAGAGGCACAACGTTATCCATTCGGGCCATGAGCTGCGAAGTCCATGGACATCACTTAGCAGATAGCCGGCATATAAGCTCACCATGTTATTGATTATAGTACTGTTTACTAAAACCTCATGATATTTATAACACTTTTAATTTCAAGATACAACATGTAGAACCTTTTATTTGTTGCAAATATGAATATTATTTGGTATACTATTAACATAGATCGGTTGGATTTTGCCATAATTAGTTTGGATTTACATATTTGGTGTTAATCGTGGCTTGATAAGCAGGCTCATCGATAAGATGTGGAGGTGCTCTTATCTAGTTGTTCATCCATCTTCGTTATCAAGCCTCGGAAGTGCAGAATTCATTTCCAGCATATAGTATCGGCTAGTTTTGGAAGGTGATAATGGATGGCGAGATGATGTGGGCGCTGCTATACCATGGACACCCTGAACTTCGTCTTGAAAAAATACCTTTGCCTGAAGTAGATAGCGCGAGCGTTCGAATCCGTCCACTTGCAGTCGGAATCGATGGCACTGATGCTCATGTCCTAGCGGGTGAATTCCCAATTGATTATCCCAGAGTAATAGGCCATGAGGTGGCTGGGGTTGTGGACCAAGTAGGTGATGGCGTTATCAACCTCCGTGAAGGCGATTTGGTATGTATCGAACCACATAAATATTGTGGCCTATGCCGCTATTGTCGCACTGGACGTGAGCACCTTTGTCTTGATAAGAAGGCCTTTGGCTTCCATCTCGAGGGTGGTCTGGCAGAGGCGATGGTCGTTCCCGAACGTGTTGCATACTTGCTCCCAGGAGGCATTGACCCGGAGATCGGCTGCCTTACAGAACCAGTTAGCTGCTGCATCCATGGCATGGACCAGCTAGAAACGGTATCAGGGATGGGGCTTCTTATCTTTGGAGCAGGTTCAGCCGGTTGTATCCTTATCAAATTGGCAAAGTTAGTAGGCCTCACACCGATTGTAGTTGTGGAACCTCAATCTGAAAGAAGGGAAATGGCATACCTATTTGGAGCTGACGATGTCGTCGACCCCAGTGATGGTGAATGGAAGAATAAAGCTCAAGGTTTGACAAAGAATGCAGATTTTGACTTTGTCATTGATGCAGTAGGCTCTTCACAGGTATTAGAGGATGCTTTGTCCATTACGGCGCGAGGAGCTCGAGTGCTTGTCTTCGGTGTCGCACCACCCAATGACGTATCGAGAGTTAATCCCTATCAGATCTTCCGCAAAGAACTATCCATTATTGGATCTGCGATCAATCCTTTTACCTTTCACCGCGCAGTAGAATTGCTGTCAAGTCTAGGACTGGAACATCTTGCAATTCGAAAATTCGCACTGGATGAATATAATGCTGCGTTTGGCGGATTAGGGCGTGGAGGTAAGGTCGTAATTACACCACAGGTTATGTCTACAACGAGAAGAAAGGATGGTGACTATAGAAAGACGAAGGACTGTGAACCCCCTCGATAATTAGGACACAAGCTAGATCAGTGTAACCTACCAAAAGGAGGCTGGAATGAAATACAAACGTCTGATCAGCTTCATAATATTGGCTGCTCTGTTTACAGCATGCACTCCATCGGAAGCTCCAACAGAGGAGGAAGCAGCCCCTCTAGTTTCCACAGAGCCTATCAAAGTCGGCTTTTTCGGTCCTCTCACCGGTCCGACATCCCAAGCCGGGCAAGCGCTTATGCGGGGATCGGAGTTAAGATTTGAGGAAGTGAATGCTGCTGGAGGTGTGCTAGGGCATCAGATCGAGTACATCACATGCGACGACAAGTCGACGCCTGAAGAGGCGGTGAAGTGCGTGCAGAAATTAATCAATCTCGACGGTGTCCTTGTCATCGCGGGGTCACTGCACAGCCCGCACCTGATGGCCACAGGTCCTATCCTGGACGAGTTCAAGGTACCCACAGTTGCTTCTGGAACGAGCCCAACTTGGTGTCAGCAAGGCTTCCAGTACCTATGGCGCTCCCTTCCGAACGCCGTGCAGGCGACGAAAGCCCTTGCTGAGACACTGGAAGAGACGGGCCTTAAGAAGATGGCCATCCTTTTCCAGAACGATGACTACGGCATCAGCGGTGCGGAGGCACTCAAAGAGTCGCTCACCTTTGCCGAAACTGTCGCCTATGAAGCCTACAACCTGGGTGATAAGGACTGGAGCGGCCAGATCATCAAGATGATTGCGTCTGAGCCGGATTTCTTGGCCGTCTGGGGGCTCGGCGATGATTTGGGTCCCATCTTCAATCAGATGAGAGGCCTAGGGTGGACCGGGCCAATTGTCGGTGCTGAGGGCTCCACCTTACCTGAAATCGTGGACATCGCCGGTGATAACGTCAACGGGGTCATCTTCGGCGCGCTCTACTATATTCCGGAAAAAGCAGAGGATATGGCTAATCCGCAGATTCGTGCGTTCCTGGAGAAGTATGAGGCCAGGTACGGGGAGATGCCTGCAAGCGACAATGCCTATCGTGGCTATGATGCTGCGACGGTGCTCATTACGGCGATCGAGAGAGCCGGTGTACTTGACCCGGAGAAGATCAAGGATGCCATCAACGGCATCTCTGACCTGGAAGGGTTGGCCGGCACTTTCAATTACGCCGAGGGCGGCTGTGAAGGAATTATGACCAGCCGCGTGTGGGAGTATGAAGATCAGAAAATCGTCCCCTTTGATGGTATAGAAGAGTAAGTTGTATTCTTAAGCCAGAGGGAGTATGGAAACCTGCACTCTCTGGCTTAATCTTTTCGTTACGTACATCAGTTCTTGGACACAGGATGAACATAAACGTCGCCTTGAAGCTACTCGCCTCTGGACTGGTGATCGGCAGCGTTTATGCTCTCATTGGTCTTAGCTATAGTTTTCTCTATCGAGGAACTGGACGCATCAATTGGGCTCAGGGTGATTTCTTCACCCTAGGTGCCTACATGTCGTGGACGATCATTGTCCTGTTCGACATGCCTTATTTCATTACCCCATTTTGCGTAGCAGCAATTCTGGCGTTATTGGGCCTTATCGTATATAGCACGATTGTTAATTGGATCTCAAAACGTGGCGGCAAGCTCGTAGATGTGATCTTGGCTACCATTGGCTTAGCCATCCTCATAGAGAACCTCATAATGGTCATCTGGGGAACGGAGGTGCTTAGTGTACCAAATCCCTTGCCAGGGATCTTGAAAATCGGTCCAGTTCTAATCCCCAAGCAATCGATGGTTGTTCTTGGTATTTGTATTTTCACCGTCGTTGCGTTTTATTTTTTCCTTCAACGCACCAGCTTTGGGACCGCCATGCGGGCAACCGCCGACAACCGGTATGCAGCCAGCGTTATTGGGATAAATATAAAACTGGTTGATGCAGTTACGTGGGCACTCTCGGCCTCTATCGCTGGAGGTGCAGGTGTTGCCCTGGTCCCATTGTTCGGGGCCCACTTCTACATGGGAGTGATCACAGGCTTGAAGGGCTTCGCTGCGGCCGTTGTTGGTGGTTATGGAAATCCATGGGGGGCGCTTGTAGGAGGGTTGTTATTGGGAGTCATTGAGACCTTCGGGGTGTTTGTGATTTCTTCATTGTGGCGAGATGCACTCACAATGGCTGTTCTCATTGGCTTTCTACTCTTTCGGACCCATGGCATCTTTCGCACCGAGGCCTACGATGAGTAAAATCTTATCCGATCTCAATCGTCAGCGTCTTGAGATATACCTCCCTAGAGTTAGCAAACCATTTCTCATCCTCTTAATTATCTTTATCTTTCTCCTTCCCGTGATTACTGCGCGCAACCGATATTTCACATTGGTTCTCTCATTGATTGGCATTTATGTGATTGCAGTCGGAGGGCTTGATATCGTATATGGCTTTTCAGGCCAGGTATCTTTTGGTCATGCCGCTTTCTATGGGATCGGTGCTTACTCAGTTGCCATTCTTAGTGGATTGAATGGCTGGTCATTTTGGGCGAGCCTTTTGGTCGGCGTTGTAGCGGCAGCCATTTTCGCGATTGTCATTGGTTGGCCGAGCGTTAAACTCGTTCATCATTTCCTCGCACTTGTAACTATCGGTGTTGGTGAGATTGTAAGGCTCACCTTCATGAACACAACCGATATAACGAAAGGATTTCGTGGTATCGGTGAGATACCGCGACCAAGCATATTCGGTATAAGTCTTTCCAACCCGGTTATGTATCTCTATCTGGTTCTTATCTTTGCCGCTGTGAGTGTCATCCTCAAACGCAATATCGGCACTTCGTGGTGGGGCAGGCAATTTCATGCCATTAGGACTAACCCTACAGCAGCCGAGTCCTTCGGAACGGCGCTAATACGTACGCGGACAGTGGCGTTTGCGTTGAGCGCAATTTTCGGAGCCGTTGCCGGGGCTCTCTACGCCAGCCTTATTACGTATGTCTCGCCTGATACGTTCACATTTGCCCAGTCCACACTCTTCTTTTCCATGGTCCTAATTGGTGGAGCAGGAACGGTAGGGGGATCGATTGTTGGCGTCGTCATACTCACGATTATCAATCAGTATGGACAGCAGTTCGAAATTTATCAAGGAATCTTCTACGGTCTCATGATTATTGTGATCGTCGTGTTCTTACCCCGTGGCGTTGTAGGGTCTCTCGAAGATCTATACCAGGATCATATTATGACTCCGGTGCGCCGCGGAGGCCGTGGTGTGACCATTGTTCGGGATGAAAAGGTAAGTACAGTAGATGATGAATAGAAAAAAGCCCTGGTTACGCATCCGAGGGCTAGTGAAACGTTTCGGAGGATTGACAGCCGTGGATCACCTCGATTTGGAGGTTTATCCTACCGAGATCGTTTCTATTATTGGTCCAAACGGCAGTGGCAAAACGACAACATTCAACCTCATTTCTGGCATTCTACAACCGGACGAGGGATCAGTTGAGATTAATGGCCACAATGCAACCGAATTACGACCAGATCAGGTTTGTCGCTTAGGAGTAGCCCGGACATTCCAAATGCCAGAGTTCTTTGGTCCTTTGAGTGTTCGTGAGCATATCCTGATCGGCATGCAACGCCACATGCATGCGAGTTTATTTTCCGTGGCATTGAATCTCCCAAGGGCGAGGGCAGAGGAACAAAGTGCTCAAGAAAAAGCCCCTGAATTTCTCACTGTCTTTGGTGATCGCCTAACCGCAGACCGCCTGGAGGATCGTGGGATAAGTCTCTCATACGCTAACCGACGCCGTTTGGGGATCGCTTGCGCCATTTCATCGGAACCTCAGTTGCTTATGTTGGATGAGCCAACCGCCGGAATGAATCCCTACGAGACTGAGGAGATGATGCATGTTATCACTCAACTACGCGAACAGGGACACACTATCTTGTTCATTGAGCACGATATGCGCGTCGTTCTGAATATCAGTGATCGAGTGATTGCACTAGACCACGGCCAAAAGATTGCCGAAGGTGAGCCTCATAAAGTAGCAAGTCATCCAAAAGTAGTAGAGGCATATCTAGGTGGCTGATACACACATGCTTGAACTGGAAAATGTCGATGTCTATTACGGCAATGTCGTAGCTCTGGAGCAAGTATCATTACGCGTGGGGACAGGTGAAATCGTTTGCCTGCTCGGAGGAAATGCTTCAGGGAAGACCACAACGATGAAAACGATCTTGGGGATTGTTAAGCCTCGGCGTGGTCGGGTGATTCTAAGAGGCGACAATGTTACAGGACTTCCTTCAAGCAAAATCATTCGACGCGGCGTGGCGATGGTTCCTGAGAACCGGGAACTTTTCCCGAGTCTAATAGTCTTAGAAAACTTAAAACTAGGGGCTTTTCTGCGGCGGGATAAAGATGGTATTGCAGAAGACCTAGATTACGTTTGTGAGCTCTTTCCGCGTATCAGGCAGCGACTGAAGCAGAAGGCGGGCACGCTCTCTGGAGGCGAACAGCAGATGGTCGCCGTAGCCCGGGCACTCATGGCGCGTCCTGATTTCATCTTGATGGATGAACCATCAATGGGTCTATCACCAACCCTTGTAAAGCAATCCTTCGAGATAATAGAGCGTATTCATGCTGAAGGTATAACTGTGCTCGTTGTGGAGCAGAATGCGGCTATGTCTCTAGCAATCGCAGATCGTGGCTATGTTTTACAATCGGGAAAGATTGTGCTTTCCGGTCCGGCACAGGAACTGATCGCAGACGAGCGCCTACAGCGCGCCTACCTCAGCCATGCAGAGTGACTCGACTTTCCCCTTTGTACTAAAGGAACGATTATGGAAAGAATTGGACTAAGTATATGCGAGAACGTCATTATCGGTAGACACGATGTCGTGGAAACAAAAATCAGGGAAGCCTTGGAGGCTGGCATTCCTGCGCAAATAATTCTCAACGACAGCCTTATTGCTGCCATGGATGAAGTTGGTGATCGTTTCGAAAGGGGCAATTTCTATTTGCCCGAGATGTTGATCGCCGCACGGGCGATGCAAGCTGGTCTAGCTATTCTAAAACCCTACCTCGGCGAGAGCGGTTTTAAACCAGCAGGTAAGGTTGTTATAGGGACAGTCGAGGGCGACTTGCACGACATAGGGAAGAACTTGGTGATCATAATGCTGGAAGGGCGCTGGTTTTGAGGTCATCGATCTCGGAACAGATGTCTCTCCGGAAGAATTTGTAAGCGCGGTTCATAAACATGCCCCTCTGCTCGTGGGCATGTCAGCGCTGCTAACCACCACCATGAAGAACATGGAATCAACCATCGAAGCGATTGAAAACTCGGGTATACGCGAGCAGGTAAAAGTGATCATCGGAGGTGCACCAGTGACGGAAGTTTTTAGCAAAGGGATCGGGGCCGATGGTTATGCCTCTGATGCCAGTCGTTCTGTCGGCTTGGTAAAGCAATTGGTCCAAATATGACATGCCATCGTCCATTTGCCTACACATATAACGCTATGTTGAGCCCATGCAAATAAAAAATGTCTATGACATATTCAAAACCGACGAGATGTAAGTGATGAATTCCGCAGAACGCTTCCTGACAGCTTTACATGGCGAGGTGCCAGACCGGGTACCCATATTCGAGCTCTATATCCATCCTAAGATCATTGAAGCACTTGTTCCGGGGGCTACTCTTCCAGATTTCGTCGATTTCATGGAATTGGATGCCATTTCATCATTATGGATGGTGGATGGCACGATTAACGAAACGCGGATCGATGACCGGACGACGGTGGATGAATGGGGGATTACCTGGCGCTACGGTGCCGAGGGTAGAGCTCCCATTGAAGGCCCGATTAAAACTCTCGAGGACGCTAGGCGTTATATTCCTCCAGATCCCGACGCACCCCACCGACTGAAGACATTTCGGGAATACGTAGACCGGTTTAAAGGTAAGAAGGCTGTCATTTATCAATCACGCTATGGTTTTATGTGGGCTGCCGATCTGCGTCGCCTCGACAATTTTCTGATGGATCTCCTCGATAACCCTCGGCTTGCATACGAGCTTCTGGATATTGCAAATGATTTTGCAGTCAGATTAGCCCTCAACGCGGTACGTGCTGGCGCAGATGTAGTTGTCTTTGGAGATGATGTTGCCTTCAAGACCGGTCTTATGATGTCACCACAAGCCTTCGAGGAATTCCTTCTGCCCCGTTTCACTCGTGCGGTAAAAGCTGTTCAGGCGGAGGGCGCTCTTTGTATAAAGCATAGTGATGGTAACCTATGGAAGATATTGGACATGATTGTCAACACCGGAGTCGATGGGATCAATCCGCTAGAACCCATCGCCGGAATGGACATCAGCGAGGTCAAGCGAAAGTATGGTGATCGCATCTGCTTGCTTGGCAACATCGATTGCGGAGAGTTACTAAGTCATGGATCTGCTGATGAAGTAGAGCAAACGGTCAAAGAGACTATACGAGTGGCAGCACCCAGCGGCGGTTACATCATGTCATCCAGCAATTCCATTCATTCTGCGGTTAAGCCGGAAAACTATCGGGTCATGATCAAGGCTACAAAACGGTATGGTGAATACCCTTTGCAACTTATTTAGTTAGCTTCTTGATGGATAAATGTGTTGGTACTTGAAGTTACTAGCGATTGTCTTTCGGAGTTGCTCAAGCGTGAGGAGAATTTCGTTGATGATGTTCTTTTTCCATCTGCGATCGAACTTATTCACGATATGACAGCTCAGAATCTTTCATGTTAGCAAAACTTAAAAAGTGGACAATTTTCAAATTCAACTTATAAAATCCCTGCATTGGTGGGTAAAAGGATAGTGTAGGAATTGGTGTGGAAAAAATTTTTATTATAAAAGGATGCCTATTAACTACATTTCTTGCAGTAGACCTATGCATTGTCCTATGGTTTGGCGATGGATTGCCCTTATAGTTCTGCCAGGATCTTTGTTATATGGATATTAGGTGATGGGGATGACTATGTGGTTCCGACCACGAAAGTGGTCAGTGGATTAGATCACACCTAGTCCATCAGGGTCGGTGCTTCTAATAAAGGATCTCGCTGTAAAAAGATTATAGATTATGTTCGTGCATAATTACTAGATAATTGTACTTCCCGCCATGCGAATAATGTAAGTCTTGCCGGGGCACAGTTGTAAAGAGTAGCAGATCAGATAGAGTGCTGGGGTTAATGTTTATCCTGGTGGAACGTTCTTTAAAAGTTGCCGTGTGGCAAGACCGCTATGGTCCGTATCTTAATCGTGCAAAAGCTCGCGGTTTTACTGCCATTGAGGTCTCCGACGGCACGATGGAGATGTCGTATGAACTGCGAGCCGAATGCATCAAGCGCGCCCTAGCCGCTGGCTTAAAGGTCCTTACCGAGGTCGGGAAGAATAACCCTGATGAAAAGGTGGCCGCGGGGGGAATGCGCCGGCTATCGATCATGATTTGGCGTTGGGCGCGCTGCCGGTCATCGTCGAATCCCGCGAGGCCGGAAAGGGCATGGGCATCTTCGATAATACCAGTGCGATGGATGAGGGTGATGTGGACCAGTTCATCTCTTGGGTAAGGGACATTGATAAGCTGATGTGGGAAGCGACGATGAAGAATCATCAGCAGTACTTGATCCTGCACTTCGATAACAACGTCTATCTGGAGAGCGTGCCTACCACCGATGTCATGGCATTGAAAGCACTGCGCCAGGTGTTGCACGATGATACGCTCAAGCGCGCCCTCGCTAGGGGGAAGTAGACGCAGAATGGGAAACGTGAGAGAGGGAACCGCAATTTCAGGCCCCAATTTGAAAGGGTAATCTATGGCGAAACCGCTACGCGGCGTCCTAGTCGTCGGCCAATCCGGCGGGCCAACACCCGTGATCAACGCCAGCCTGGCGGGTGTGATTGCAGAAGCCAAGCGGCACAAATGCTTCACCGGCATCTACGGCTTGATCCACGGCATTGAGGGTGCACTGAAGGAGGAACTGCGCGATCTCGAATCCGAGACCGCCGCAGAACTCGACTTGTTAGCACACACACCGGCCTCCGCCCTTGGTTCCTGCCGCTACAAATTAGAGGAAGACGAATACGAGCTAATTCTGGATGTCTTCCGAACCCACGATGTGCGGCATTTCATCTACATCGGCGGCAATGACTCGATGGACACCTGCCACCGCATTGCGGAGCTGGCTGCTATAAGTGGATACAAGATTCAGGTGATAGGCGTTCCTAAGACCATTGACAACGACCTGGCTTACACCGATCACTGTCCCGGCTACGGCAGTGCGGCTCGCTTTCTAGCACTGGCAACACGTGACACCGGTCGCGACTTGGAGTCGATGGCGACCTTCGACGATGTGATCATCCTGGAGGCGATGGGCCGCAACACTGGGTGGTTGACAGCCGCCGCCGCACTCGGTAAGGTTCAAACAACCCCGGCTGCCTTCCCGGAGGATGAGGCGCCTCACATCGTCTACGTTCCCGAGATTCCTTTCGACGAAGAGCGCTTTCTTGACAATATCGCACATATTCACGCCAGATTGGGGCGCGTGTTTGTAGTAGTCAGCGAGGGCATCCGTGATAAGGCAGGGCAGTTCATCGGGCAACACAAGGTGGCTGACAGTGGCCGCGATGCGTTTGGGCATCTCGTCCATTCACTGACGACGGGCGTGGCTGCATATCTGACTGATATCGTGCGTGAGGAGCTAACATTGCAGGCTCGTTTCTTGCGCCCGGGGTTGATCGGGCGCGCGATGAGCAGTTGCGTGTCCGAGACCGACAGGCAGGAAGCTATGCAGGTTGGGGTGGGGGCGGTTACCCTCTTGGCCAACGGTCAGAGTGGTGGGATGGTCACCCTCGAGCGTCTGTCGGATGACCCGTACCGCTGCAGGCTCAGTGTGGCTCCACTGGCTGACGTGGCCAACGCGGAGAAACTTATGCCACGCGAGTTTGTCAATGACGACGGAAACATGATCACACAATCGTTCATCGAGTACGCGCTCCCACTGGTGGATGGACCTTTCCCCCTTTTGGCCCGATTGAAAGGGGAGCAGATACCACGCAGGACAAACTTGCAGAATTAATATGATGCAACACATACGAATGGTAGGAGAATTGAAGTCATGACAGCAAAATACTCACTAGCCGATTACACCTTCGATCTCGAATCGTTCTTCCCCACACGGATATTCGAGCAGATCACTAACATTCGGGTGGATGCTCCCGAAATTATCGAACAACAGGCATTGGCTCGCAAGCAACGACCCAAACTTACCCGTGATGGCAAACTAACCATTTTAGCCGCCGATCATCCTGCCCGGGGGGTCACTGTAGTGGGGAGTGACCCCTTCATGATGGCCAACCGACATCAATACCTGGGAAGGATCATGCGTGTGCTCATAGCTTCCGATTTCGATGGCTTCATGAGCACAGCGGACATGATTGAAGACTTGTTCATCCTCGACTATTTGGTGCAGAAAGGCGGTGGGCCCTCCTTCCTGAACAAGAAGGTGCTCGTCGGATGCATGCAGCGGGGTGGTGTCGCCGACGTCGCTGGTGAGATCGACGACCGTTTCGGTTCCTATACTGCTGAATCCATCGCCCGCTTCCGCCTAAACGGGGGTAAGATGATGTTCCGCTTTGTGCCCGACGACGAGCGCACGCTGAAGACAATTGACTACTGTGCCAAAGCCATCACAGAACTGAACCGCTACGATCTAGTCCCATTTGTTGAACCTTTGCGTTTGGATTATGTTGACGGCAAATTGGTAAGCAAGAATACGGCTTATGAAATCATCAAACTGGTGGGAGTAATCGCCGGTCTGGGCGACTCATCCCGTCATATATGGATGAAGCTGCCGTACTGTGAGGACTTCCACCGTGTTACGATGGCGACGACCATGCCAATCCTGATGCTTGGGGGACCATCCATGGAAGACCCACAACCAACTTACCGAAACTTCGCTGTGGGCATGGCTACTCATTCGAACGTGCGTGGTGCGCTAGTGGGGCGCAACATTTCCTTCCCCGGTCGCGAGGACCCGGCTGCCGTCGCCCAGGCAATCAGCGACATCGTCCATCGAGGCATCTCGGCCGATGAGGCCATCGAGGTGACGATGGCGAAACGTGGTCGAGAGATGGACTTCCTAAGAAAGTACATCGATTGAGGGAGCGTACCTAAGACGCAATTCGCGCCGTTAAAAGATCGATGAACGCAGAATGCACCAATCACGTCTCCTAATATGGGTACTGGGAAAAAACCAAAGATCATCTGCATTGGCGCGGGGAGCACCTTCTTTAGCTTACGCAACTTGGATGCTACCTTACACTGTAAGCGACTACGACGCTCCAAAGCAATGTTGGCATGTCTCTGGCGATCTACTTCTTTGGCTCGAAAATTAAGTGGATACTGGACAACTTGGATGGAGTGCGCCAAGCGGCGGAGGCAGGGGAAGCTCTCTTCGGCTATATCCTCACCCAGGAAATATGGTGGCCGACAGGTGGACCGGACGAGCCCCGTTGGCGGAACTGCTCATAGGCTATCTTGAGCTTCTCACCAGATGCGGCGCGATATTGCGTGGCTTGGAGCTTCAGCTGGCTCGATTCCTCAGCATTCCACTGTCGGTTCCATTGTCCGGGCTCTCGGGGCGGCATTCTGATGTAACCGCTCGGGGATCTCATTCCTGTTCAAGAATCTGCTGGAGGTCGTCGCCGACCGACTCTTTTACGCGATAGTAGCTATGGCTCTACACGCCGCCATCACTGGCCTTGTATATTTCGTTCGAGCCGGCTCACACTTGCGCCGTGCGGACCGGGGCATCTTTGGGCGTCGGAGATAGATACAGCGAATCGCCCACCCTTGGTCTCAAAGCGGTTGTGCACCTTTGTCAAAAGTAGCCATCAACTCTGATGAAGCTCGCGAGAGAGTAATATAAGGGTAGCAATCAGACGGGTCTTAGGCAAGCATAAGTTTAGTTGGTCGATGGAGGGATTTAGAGCAATATGATATGAATTATTACAATCATTATAATTAGTAACAACTACCAAAAACAAAGTCCTTCAGTCCAGCTTGGCCAAGAACTCGGCAGGGGTGACGATCGGGATCCCCTCAAAATCATTCAGTTCCAGCAAATCATCGCG
>Ga0114919_10001695_pt1 | contig 17612 bp, 10 predicted proteins | sample BlataG_FD_88682 | JGI IMG/M metagenome (GOLD analysis project Ga0114919, IMG submission 88682) | Deep subsurface microbial communities from Black Sea to uncover new lineages of life (NeLLi) - Black_00105 metaG | ecosystem: Environmental > Aquatic > Marine > Oceanic > Sediment | place: Atlantic... | reverse complement strand
GTAAAACGCCGCCTGGAACAGATCGAAGGTGTCGCGCTCGCTGCGGTCACCGGCGGCAGCGACCGCCAGATCCGTGTCGAGGTCAGGCGGGAGATCGCCGAGTCTCTCGGTATCACACTGCAGGAGATCCAGCGGGCGCTCGCTACCGCCAACATAATGTCGAGGGGGGGGAACATCAATCGCGGCAGGTTCCAGTGGTACCTGAGACCTGTAGGGGAATTCCAGAGCCTTGAGGATATCGATCAGGTGGTTGTGGCCCGCAGGGGGGAGCGACTCGTCAAGATATCCGATGTAGCCGAAGTGGTGGACGGCTATAAGGAACGGGATAACCTGACCCGCTTCAACGGCTCGGAGAGCATAGGGATTCTGGTTCAGAAGGAGGCCGGAAGCAACACCAGCCAGGTCTCGGCCAAGGTCCGGGATGTGCTGGGCGAGCTTGAAGATGAATACCAGGGTCTCGATGTCGCGATTGCATTCGATCAGGCCGAATTCGTCAACAGCAGCATAGTAAACGTGATCTGGGCGATCGCTCTGGGGGGTCTGTTTGCATTTCTGATGCTTTTCTTCTTCCTGCACGACATCCGCAACCCCTTGAATATCGGGCTCGCCATCCCGATCTCCATTATAGCCACCTTCAGCCTTCTCTACTTCTCCGGCATCTCACTCAACATGATGAGCTTAGGGGGTCTCGCCCTTGGTGTCGGATTGCTGGTGGACAACTCGATTGTCGTGCTCGAGAACATCTTCCGGCACCGGGAGGAGGGGGAGGACCGCTTCGAAGCGGCCGCCTCGGGCGCCCGTGAGGTAGCGATGGCCGTAACAGCCTCGACGTTTACCACGATAAGCGTCTTCCTGCCGATAATCTTCGTCAAAGGGGTGGCCGGTCAGCTCTTCCGGGACCAGGCCCTAACCGTCACGTTCAGCCTGCTGGCCTCGCTGGTCGTCTCGCTCACCATCCTGCCGATGCTGGCCAGCCGTTTCCTCCACATGGAGGCTTTCATCAAGGAAAAGCTGGGTGCGGACAGGGTGGCGAAGGAGTCCGCAGGCCGTGTCAGTAATGGGACGGCTGGCCTGTCTGCGGAATTTACGCCACCACAGAAGCCGCCCGGTTTCTTCAAACGTCTGCTGCAGATAGTGGCGTGGCCGTTCATGATGTTGTGGAAGCTGCTGAAGTGGCTTGTGGATGCGGCAATCAGACTGTTGCGGGGTACAGGCCGGATTGTGGTGCTCGGTTCCTCGGTCAGCCTCAGGCATGTCTCGAAGGTGGTCCAGAACGCGCTGGCCCCGCTCTTCAGGGGATTCGACAACATCTTTGAGCGATTCAGCCGCTTCTATCACAACGCGCTGGAGTGGTCGCTCGATAACCGGGGGAGAATTCTCTCCATCTGCACGGTACTCATTGCTCTCGCCATCTGGGTCGGATACGGCCTGGAAAAGCGGCTCATACCGCAGGTCGACCAGGGAGAATTCAGTATCGAGATGGTCCTGCCTGCGGGCACCAGCCTGGAGGCGACCGAGGATGCCGCCGGAGTTATCGAACAGTGGCTGCTGGAGATGGAGGATGTGCAGCACGTCTTCATGAACGCCGGTCTGGTAAGGAGCGAGAGCGCACTCGGCAGACAGGATACCGATATCAACATAGCCACCATCAGGGTGCGGCTGAAACCGCACGCCCACCGCTCCTCCTTCGATGCGGTAGCGGACCTGAGGGAGCGGGGAAGGCAGATCCTCGGGGCGGAGCTGACGTTCAACACAGGGGAGACCACGTTTACCGAGATTCTCGGCACCAGCCAGGCCGACCTCGCCGTCAAGATCCGGGGGCTGCGGCTCGACATAATGCAGCAGTTAGCGGATGAAGTAAGGGAGCAGCTCGGAGGTGTCCAGGGATTGAGGGATGTCCACTCCGATTTCTCCGTCGGCAAACCGGAGATCAGGCTGACGGTGGACAGGCGGGTGACCGAACAGTACGGGCTTTCGGTGGGCAGCGTTGTCAGTCTGGTCTCATCCACGATAAAGGGGAATGTGGCAACCGAATTCCAGGATTTCGACCGTAAGGTGGAGGTACTGGTTCGGGAGGGTGAGGCGAACCGCGAGACACTGCAGCAGATCCTCTCGATGGGTGTGCCCATTCCATCGGGTGCGGCAAGAGGTGAGCGGATTCCCCTTCGGGAGCTGGTGGACTGGCGATATACGACAGGACCTAACGAAGTGAGGCGCGAGGCCCAAAACCGGCAGATCACTGTTTATGCCAGTGTTGAAGGCCGCCGTCTGGATGACGCGATAGCAGATGTTGAATCTATAGTGCTGGGGATGGAGCTGCCTGACGGCTGCGAGGTGGTCGTCGGTGGCGTGAACGAAGAGATAAGGCGTTCTTTCCGCAGTCTCTTCTTCGCCCTTGGGCTCGCCATACTTCTCGTCTATATGATCCTGGCTGCGCAGTTTGAAAGCCTGATCCACCCTTTCACCATCATGTCGACCGTTCCGCTGGCAGTGGTGGGAGTCGTCATCGCGCTCGAGATCTTCGGCGCCGGCATTAATATCATGAGCCTTGTGGGTATGGTGGTGTTGACCGGGATTGTGGTGAACGACGCGATCATCAAGGTTGACTTCATCAACCAGCTTCGGGATAAGGGACGGCCGTTGCGTAAAGCAATAGTCGAAGCGGGACACTACCGGCTGCGACCGATCATGATGACGACTGTAACGACTGCACTGGGTCTTACTCCGATGGCGCTCGGAATAGGCGTCGGTGCGGAGCTGCGCAGCCCTCTCGCAATAGCCGTAATCGGAGGACTGATATCGGCTACCGGCCTGACACTGATTGTCATTCCGGTCGTTTATTCCCTGCTGGAAAGCGTGAGGGGAGAGAAGCTTGGTGACAGGTCGACATCCTTTGAACCAGCGAGGGCCGTGACGCAACGCGAGGTGAGATTATGAAGAGTTCCATTCTCACCGATCACTGCCTGCGCCGTCCGGTGACCACCTTGATGATTTTCGCGGCACTGCTGGCCATCGGTGTAGCGAGCCTGATCCGGATCCCCCTGGAGACCTATCCTTCACTCGATATACCCAAGATGACAATCACCGGAAGCTGGGGCGAGGCCAGCCCTGAGGCCGTCGAGGCGTTCGTGACCTCTCCGCTTGAGGCCGAAGCAAGCACTCTGATAGGGATCGAGGAGGTCAAGAGCCGTTCACAGCGAGGTTCAGCCAGAGTGGACCTGGAATTCGCTCCCGGCACCGACATGGATTTCGCCCGGCTCGAATTGAACGAGAAGGTCTCGCGCCTCAGAGAATCACTGCCACGAGGGGTCAATATCTCGATAAGCCAGTACGTGCCCCCCGACATGCAGGAGGAGAACCTGCTGCAGTACACATTTACTGGACGGCTGAGCATAAATGAACTGCAGCGTTACGCCGAGGATCTTATCGAACGACCGCTAAGCGTGGTCAGCGGCATCGCGGGCATCTACATATCGGGAGGTGAGCGGCGGCAAATCCGCGTGGTACTCGACCAGAGTGCAGCCAAATCGCTCGGTATCGACCATATGGAGGTGGCCCGCAACCTCCAGCAGATAGCAAGTGTGGTTGAGACAGTGGGTATGGTGAAGGAGGGCAGCTATCAGTACAACCTGGTGGTCAGGGAGAACTTTGACGACCTGAACACACTGCGCGACGCCATTATAGCGCGCAGGAGCAACCGCTTCATCCGCCTCGGCGAGATCGCCCGTGTGATAGATGGCTATGCCGAGCCGATCCGTTACCAGCGCCTGAACGGCAATTCCAGAGTGGCGATATACATCAGCGCAGTTGCAGGCAGCAACATCATCGAAGTCGCAGAGCGGGCCAAGGCGAGAATCGAGGAGATCCGTCCGACACTGCCGGCTGGGACGCGCCTGATCGAGGAGAATGACAACAGCGAGACTATCAAGAATGAGCTGGAGGGGCTCGAGTTCAGGAGCGTCCTGATAATATTCCTGATCTTCTCGGTTCTGCTGGTCTTCCTGCGGGGCATCGCCAATCCCCTGATCATTCTCTCGAGTATCGCCACGAGCGTGCTTCTGACGATCTCGCTCTTCTACTTCATGGGCGCCTCTCTCAACATGATGACGCTTGCGGGTCTGGCGCTCGGTTTCGGTATGATGGTGGACAACTCCATAGTTGTGCTCGACAACATCCACCGGCACCGGGAGCGGGGGAGCGGCAGGCTGGCGGCGGCGAGTATCGGTACATCGCGCGTGATGCTCCCTATCCTGGCGGGCACCGCCACGACAATTATCGTTTTCCTTCCTTTCCTCTACCTTCAGGGAGAACTGAGAATAGTCTACATGCCCTTCGCCCTTGCGGTTGTCGTCAGCCTGGCCTGCTCGCTGCTGGTATCATTCACGCTGATACCGAGCCTGGCAGCCCGGTTCCTGGGTGCCACGCCGGCAGTGGCGGGGGCCGCGTCCGGCTCCGATGCAGCGGAAGATGGTGCAGGCGGGGCTCCGAAGGAAGACCCGTGGGCGCTCGGGGATCTGGAAAAGGAGGAGGAGGAGGGGATCACCGCAGGAGGGGCCGCCGGGGCGGAGCATACTCTCGGTGGTGTCGGGGATAATCTCTACCAGAAGGTCCTCCGGTGGATGCTCACGCATAAAATTTTTGTGATCTTCGCTGTTCTGATCAGTTTCGGGGCTTCATACCACGCCTTCGACAAGTACGTGACCAAGGGCCGTATCTGGAGATCGTACGGTCCTAGCCGCGAGTATTTATCGGTTAGCCTGTCGGCGCCTACCGGCTCCGACCTGGATGTGATGGAGGACCTGGTTAATAAGTTCGAGTCGAAATTGCTACCGATATACCAGTCAGGACAGATAGAGGACTTCGAAACCACTATCACCGCGAGGTATGCCGGTATAAGGATCAGCTTCCCCGACGAAGTCATTCGCCAGGGGATACCGTATTTTATCAAGGACCAGCTCTCCGTCTTCGCGGGCCTGCTGGCAGGCGGGATGCGGATCAGCGTTACGGGCTTCGGCGATTACTTCTCTGCCGGCAGCTTCGGAAGCGCTTCCTACAGTTCCCGCATCAAATTCCTCGGATACAACTATCTCAGGGTGAAGGAGCTCGCGGAGGAACTCGCTGAGCGGCTCAAACGGAACCCACGCATCCGTGAGGTAGATACCAACTACGGCTACTTCTCCCGCGGAGGCGAAAAGCAGATCGTACTGAGATTCGACCGGCAGGCTCTGGCCGCCCACGGTCTTACCGCCTACGACGTCATCTACTTTGTAAGCAGGTATGTAAGGACAACATCGGGTGGGAGTGTCACCTACAGCGGGGAGGAAGTCGATTTCCAGGTGAAGGTGGAAGGCTACGACGACCGGGACGTCATCGAACTGATGAATGCAATGGTTGTCACCCCGAACCGGGGAAGGGTCCGGATGAGCGATCTGGGCGAGCTGACGGTTGAGCCTGTAATGGGGATCATCGAGCGGCAGGACCAGCAGTACACTCGTACAGTGGGATATGAGTTCCGCGGGCCATTCAAGATGGGCGAAAGAGTGCGCGATCAGATCATGAACTCCACCATACTACCCAATGGTTACGAATTCGATGAGAGCGAGCGTATCTGGCAGACAGAAGAGGAGAAGCAGCAGCTTCTTCTTGTGCTCGGTTTCGCAATACTGCTTGTCTACATACTCACGGCATCCCTGTTCGAGTCTTTCTTTCATCCATTTACCATCATCCTGACTGTTCCAATGGCGATGGTAGGCGTCTTTCTGGGTTACTTCTTCTTCGATAAGGGATTCGACCGCTCCGCATATGTGGGTGTCATCCTGATGGGGGGTATCGTCGTCAATAACTCGATAATCCTGGTCGATCATATCAACTCGCTGCGCCGGTTCCTGCCGCGGCGCGACGCGGTCGTCCGCGCGGCCAGAGAACGGGCCCGCCCGATTCTGATGACGACATTCACCACCGTCATAGGGCTGATGCCCCTGATCATCGGGGCCAAAGAGGGGCAGGACCAGTGGTATACGCTAGCATTCACGATCTGCGTAGCGCTGCCTGTGGCTACCTTCTTCACCCTCACCATCATTCCTCTGGTCTATGAAGTGATGGATTCGCTGCAGACCCGGTTCAGACGCGTGATCGGCACCCTGGCCCTGGCCGTACAGGGGGAAGAGGTCTATTTTCCAAAATAATCCAGGGAGGCAGGTGTATCGTGGGGTCCTAAAAAGGAGGTAATTGGCCCGTCTCGCTACTGTTTCACGGCCCCCCATCGTCCGCCGGCCATAAACGGAGAGTCTTCAGCTGTCGTCCAAGTTCCTTGAACCGATGCCGAATTCAGGTCAAACTGACCTGTCATTGTGGCGGTCGCAAATGTAGTATCAAACATGGTACAAACCCGACAGATAGAAACACCCCCCATGATCCTGCCATTTACTCCGACAGTCAGATTACCCTCAAGATCAACATTATAGTCACCCCAATTTGTTATTGTGCCTGAGACTGAACCTATGGCGAAACAGCTCAGATCTTCGGATATCTCCAGCGTGAGAGTCCCACTACTGCTGCCTAATTCAATAAAACCGACCCATGTGCCGGGATAAGAAGCCTGTTCTGGCCCAGTTGAATCGCTACAGGCTGCAACCCAAAGGCAAGCAAAGAGTAGTAGGAATATGATGTGTAAAGAAAGGACTCGATGGAACTGAGGTATGCTATCAGTGCACTTCGGCGATGCGCTTCTGTACATAATGGAATCTCTTTATTTCACAGGTGGAAGTTCCCTCTCAGTAATAAAGAACGATCATATTCCAGATTTGTTCATATGGATAGCTCTACTTTCTATTCACCTCGCAGATCCTTTGATGGCGCGATATTTTGCAAATTGGCTCCATAAATAATTGAGCTTCCTCAATAGATCCGGCTGGAGGTGTGTGTAGTTGACAACATCGGACTCTGTGTCTTTTGTCAGCTTTCACAGACTTGTGCTATAGATATAGTGTCCACTACCGTTACTCCTATCACGAGATTCTTAACTTGGTATAATTGTTATAAATCTACTACCTCTGCAGTAGTGAGTTGGAGGTGCTACATATTGTCACTTCTCACGGGGATTCCCCGCCTTTTCTCACAACCATTCCCCTGTCCCCCCGAAAAACTTCGTCTGCCTTGAACCGCAACGTGTTTCGCCGGCTTATGCCGAATGCTTCCTCTGTGAAACAGCTTGAAAACGATCACAGTGTGAAACAAAAAGCGATGTTATTGGTCGGATGGATTTTTTTCGGGGGGACAGCTGCCACAGAGAACTTCCACAGCGGCCGAACGAGATATTGAGTGGCGCAAGTCTCGGACTGTTGCCACATTCAATCCAAACAGTCTCTTGCAGGGAGGAAGTTTCCGTGCCGAAAAGTACTGCTGTGACGTTGAAGTTCTGCGGGTTGACCGCTCTGATCGCTCTAGCCGGTGGGGTGGGGGTGGGGCGATTGGCCCCGCCGGTTCCACAAGCCCGGGCTGAGGGGGCCCTGTGGGCTGGGCCGGGCATACACATGAGAGCCGTTGGGCAGGAAGAGGGCTCGGCCGGTCAGGGTGAGGTGGCTCTCAAGGCGGGTTTTATCCGTTCAGACATGATCATACAGCTCCACCCCAGGGTTCCTGATATCCGTAATAATCTGGAAGAGCAGCTGCGTGCCTGGCAGAGGCAGCAGCAGGATATGCAGGCAAGGGCAGAGAGCCTTCAGACAGAACTGCGTACTGCACAGCTCAGCCCGATTCAGCGGAAAAACAAAGAGGAGGAGCTGCAGCAGACACTCGAAGAACTGTCACGCTTCCAGACCGAGATGTGGTCACCGGGCGGCAAGGCGGAACAGAAGGAGCAGGAGTTGATGCAGCCGATCTTCAGCGCCATCGATGAGGTTATCAAAGATATTGCGGAGAGTGGCGGGTATCACCTGATTTTCGATGGTTCGGTGGGGGGTCTCCTGTTCGGGCACCTCGATCTGGATCTGACTCTGACCGTATTGGAGCGTCTGGGCATCGAACCGCCTGCACCACCTCCGGGCCGGTCGAATTAATGCCACCCGGGTACTCTGGATAGACAGCGATGCGTTTAACCTTCCACGGTGGGGTGCGCACTGTCACAGGCTCGAAGCATCTGCTGGAAGTAGCAGGCCGGCGTATCCTCCTTGAGTGCGGCCTTTTTCAGGGCCGCCGAGAGGAGGCCAGGCGGCGCAACCGGGAGTTTCCCTTCGAGGCCGGTTCTCTAGACGCTGTAGTACTTTCCCATGCCCATATCGATCATGCCGGAGCCCTGCCCGCACTGGTCAGGGCGGGTTTTAAGGGGCCGATCTACGCGACAGATGCCACCGCCGACCTCTGCTCGGTGCTGCTCCAAGATTCTGCGCAGATAAGCGAGCGGGATGCCCACTACCTGAATAAGAGGAGAGAGAGGGGGGAGCCGCCCGTCGAACCCCTTTACACAGTTGAGGATGTGGAAAGGACACTTCCTCTCCTTGAAATCAGGTCATACAATGAACCTTATAAAATAACAGATAATGTTTCTGCTATCTTCCGAGAAGCAGGCCACATACTCGGATCAGCTCAAGTTCAACTTGAAATAATTGACACTTCTTCGGACGACGGGCCTTTCAGGTTGGCTTTCACCGGAGACCTGGGCCGCGACCACCTGCCTATCCTCCGCGATCCCTACCAGATCGATGGAATCGATGCTCTGATCACCGAAAGTACTTACGGAGACCGCCTGCACGAAAAGGGGGAGGACCTAAAGACCCGGTTGGAGAATGTGGTCTCCCGGACCGTTGAGCGGGGCGGGCGCGTGCTCATACCCGCATTCGCCGTGGGGCGGACCCAGCGTGTGGTCTACCTCCTTCACCAGCTGTTCGAGGAGCACAGGCTTCCACAGATACCGATCTATGTCGACAGCCCCATGGCAAGCGAAGCCACAGAGGTATACCGCAGGCACCCCGAGTGCTACGACCGTGAGGCCTCCCAGTGGCTGGAAAGAGAGGATATTCTCGGTTTCCGCAGGCTCCGGTATGTGGAGAGTGTCGAGGAGTCGAAAAGACTGAACGAACTGCGGATACCGTGTGTGATAATCGCCTCCTCCGGTATGGTGGAGGCGGGTCGCATCCTCCACCACCTGCTGCACGGGGTGGGAAACCCCCGCAATACGGTATTGATGGTCGGATACTGCGCCCCCCATACCCTGGGGCGGCGGCTCATAGAGAAGCAGCCGGTGGTGCGGATACTGGGTCAGGAGTACCGGCGCCGCGCCAGGGTTGAACAGATAGACGGGCTCTCGACCCATGCCGACAGGGACGAGCTTCTCGATTATATGCGTGGAATGTCGTCGCCACCCCGTACAGTCTATATCGTTCACGGGGACGAGCCGCAGAGCCTGGCGTACGCCTCTCACCTGCGAAGGGAAGGATTCAGGGATATCCGTGTTCCCCGTGAAGGCGAAATATACGATCTCCTGACCGGTAAGATGGTCGGGAAGTGAAGGGACCAAGGGGGGATATCGATGAATCAGCTTCAGACCGATTTATATAAGGGGGGCACATTCGATAAGGGGGACTGGGTTGCCGACCTGCGTCCCGGCCTGACCATGCGGGGGGTTTTCGCGGTGGGCCATGCCGCGGCGAGGCCGAAGAAGGATGGCTCGACCTTTCTCAGGCTGGAGCTGCAGGATCGCACCGGACGCATAGCCGCCGTTGCATGGGATCACGCCCATATGGCCCCGAAGCTGACCCGCGGTACGATAGTGTTCGCCGAAGGCGTGGTCGATACCTACCAGGACAGTTCGCAGGTGAAGATCACTAACCTTGAACTGGTGACAGACGAGGTTTCGCCGCATTTCTTCCTTCCCGAAGGCAAGCAGGACAGGGAGACCCTGGGGTCACGCCTGGCGGAGGTGCGCGCCGCGATCAGGACACCATATCTAAAGGCGCTTCTGGAGATGGTATTCGATAAGGGAGAGCTCCTGGAGCCGTTCCTCGAGGCGCCGGCTGCCAAACTGCGTCACCAGGCATACCTGGGAGGCCTTGCCGAACACAGCCTGAATATGGCCGAGCATGCCCTCTACTGCTCGCAGTTCTATCCCGAACTTGACGGCGACCTGCTCGTCACCGCCGCACTGCTCCACGACATCGGGAAGATTTTCGAGTTTCGCGTTGACACGGTGATTGATTATTCAGATGAAGGGAGGCTGATGGGACATATTGTTATCGGGGACCGTCTCGTCAGGCAGGCGGCTGATTCGGTAGCCGACTTCCCCGAGGAGGTGAAGATGCACCTCAGCCACCTGATACTCAGCCATCAGGGGCGGCTCGAGTATGGTTCTCCGGTGACTCCCAAATCGCTCGAGGCGGTTGTGCTCTACGCTCTCGATCTTCTCGATTCCCGTGTGGCCACCTACCGGGATATCCGGGACAGCTACGAGGGGGAAGACCGTACGTGGAGTGATTACGATCGCCTCGACGAACGATTCTGGTATCTGAAAGGCGGCGCGGGCTGATATGCATTCCTGAAGTGCCGCCCCGAGCGCAATCAGAGGAGTAAGTGTGGTTAAGTCGTCTTCCGATTCTTCACGCAAAGCTCTGGTCGTGGTGGAATCTCCCGCCAAGGCCAGAACTATAGAACAGTACCTGGGTGAAGGTTTCACCGTCCGTGCCAGCATGGGACACGTCCGCGACCTGCCCAGGAAAGAGCTCGGGGTGGACCTGGATGGGGGCAGCTTCGAACCGAAGTACGTCGCCATAAGGTCGAAGTCCAAGATCGTGTCGGAGCTGAGGAAGGCAGCCGAAAAGGCGGACATGATATACCTGGCCACCGACCACGACCGGGAGGGGGAGGCTATCGCCTGGCATGTGGCGGTGCTGCTGGGCGAGAAGGACCCGGTAGGGAACCCGCGCTATCGCAGACTCACCTTCAACGAGATTACCAGATCCGCAGTCACCGCCGCACTCGACCGCGCCTCCGAAATCGACTGGAACAAGGTGGAGGCCCAGAAGGCCCGCCGTGTGCTCGATCGCCTTGTGGGTTACCAGGTCAGCCCTCTGCTGTGGAGAGCACTCTACCGCGGTCTCTCGGCGGGGCGCGTTCAGAGCGTTGCATTGAGACTTATATGCGAGCGGGGAGGGGAGATAGAGGCGTTCGTGCCCCAGGAGTACTGGACGCTGGAGGCTGTTTTCACAACCGGGGCGGAGGGGGAGGAGGTAACATACAGGGCCACGCTGGACAAGGTGGACGGCGCGGATCCGGAACCGGGCACGGAGGAGGAAGCCGCCGAGCTGGTGGCTGCCGCGCGCCTGCAGGCTTATCGCATTACGAGCGTCGAGCGCAGGAAGCGCCGGCGCAACCCGCAGCCTCCGTTCATCACAAGCACCCTCCAGCAGGAGGCCGCCCGGAAACTAGGATACCCGGCCCGCAAGACCATGGCTCTGGCCCAGGAGCTGTACGAGGGGATTGAGATCTCCGGAGAGGGTTCAATCGGGCTGATCACTTACATGCGGACCGACTCGGTCAGGGTCGCTTCCGAGGCGGTCGAGGCGGCCAGGAAGGTGATCGGCGCGGAATACGGCAAAGAGTACATGCCCGCAAAACCGAGGCATTACCGGAGTCGAAAGGGGTCTCAGGATGCCCACGAAGCGATCCGCCCGACAGGCCTGAACCGACCCCCCTCGCAGGCGAAGGCGTATCTGAGCAGGGACCAGTTCAGGCTCTACGAACTCATCTGGAAGCGTTTCCTAGCCTCGCAGATGACACCCGCCGACTTTGAAGCGACTACAGTTCTGACCACCGGTGGTCGCTTCGTTTTCAAGAGCACCGGATCGGTCATGATCTTTCCCGGCTACCTGGCCCTCTACCGGGAGGGATATGACGAGGAGAACGGTCCGGGGGAAGGTGAGGAAGAGCTGCCGTCCGCCCTCACCGAGGGAGCCGAAGCCGGGCTGGAAGAACTGACCGGGGAGCAGCACTTCACCAAGCCGCCTCCGCGCTTCACCGAGGCCTCGCTCGTAAAGGAGCTGGAGCAGGACGGCATCGGGCGGCCATCAACATATGCACAGATTATCTCCCTTCTGCTCGATCGAAAATATGTGGAGCGCGACCGCAAGAGCCTGAAGCCCACCGATCTTGGCCGCAGTGTGAGTGAGATTCTGGTCGATCTTTTTCCCGATATCTTCCAGGTGGAATTCACCGCCGGGATGGAGGATGAGCTGGATAAGATCGAATCGGGCCAGGATGAATACGTCTCGGTGCTCGAGTCGTTCTACGTGCCGTTCTCCCGCGATCTGGAAGATGCGAAAACACGTCTGAAGGAGATCAAGGAGGGTCTTCAGGAGAAGACAGAGGAGGTATGTGAGGAGTGCGGGCGGCCGATGGTGATAAAGTGGGGCAGGCGCGGCCGCTTCCTGGCATGCAGCGGGTTCCCTGAATGCAAGAATACCAGATCGCTGGAAGAGGAGGAGCCCGCACCGGCCCCGGTGGATGTGAATTGCCCCGAATGCGGTTCGGAAATGGTAGTCCGCAACGGCCGCTACGGCCGGTTCCTCGCGTGCCGGCGTTATCCGGAGTGCAAGGGGACCCGGCCAATGCTTATCGGGATAGACTGCCCCGAGTGCGGTGAACCGCTGGCTGAAAAACGTTCCCGCAAAGGCCGGATATTCTACGGGTGCACCAACTACCCGACATGCAAGTTCGCCAGCTGGGGTGTCCCGGTAAACAGGGCCTGCCCGGTTTGCAGCTATCCAATACTGGTTGAGAAGGAGACCCGGTCGGAGGGCCGCCATTTCAGCTGTCCGAAATGCAAGAGCATTATCGATCCGGAATCCCTCTGACCCGCCCGTCGGGGTGAGGAAATGAGCCACTCGATACGAGACCATGTGAGCCCCTTTGCCGAACATCTATCATCGGTGCGTGCTCTCTCTCCCCATACAGTTACCGCCTATACGAAGGATGTCAGGCAGTTCGCCTCGTGGGTGAAGTCGGAGACAGGCGGCGATCTGCAGCCATCCGAAGTGGATCACAAACTGCTCAGGTCTTTCCTTGGAACACTGCGCCGCCGCGGCTATGCGCCCGGCACGGTCGCAAGGAAACTTGCGAGCCTCCGCTCCTTCTTCCGCTACCTTCAGCATGCAGGGGTCGTCGAAGAAAACCCGGCCTCGCTGCTCCATTCACCCAAGATCGGGCAGAGGCTGCCCACCTTTTTCAGCCGGGATGAGATGGAGGAGGCTCTCCGGAGCCCGGACGGAGACAATTTCCAGGTGGTGCGCGACCGCGCGATCCTCGAATTTCTCTACAGTACGGGTGTGAGGCTCGCAGAACTTATGGGACTCGACATCGAAAACGTGGACCGGCGCGACCGTACTGTCCGGGTCATGGGCAAAGGCCGTAAAGAACGGATTACTCCTATCGGGGGGCCGGCGCTCCAGGCCCTTGCCGACTACCTGCCCGCCCGTTCGGAGGTGATTCGCAAAAAAGGGAGAACCGGTGTGCGGGCACTGTGGATCAACCGCTCGGGTAACAGGCTGAGCGGGCGCAGCGTGCAGAGGATGGTCCGCCGCTATCTGCGGAATGTGACCGACCGCAAGAAGGCCAGCCCGCACGTGATCCGACACACCTTCGCAACACACCTGCTCGAGGCGGGTGCGGACCTTCGCGCCGTTAAGGAGCTGCTCGGTCACGAAAGCCTCTCTACGACGCAGCTGTACACGCACCTGACAACCGATAGGCTGAAACAGGTATACAGGCAGGCCCATCCACGGGCCGATGTTGAGTACCGGCCGGAGGGAAAAAAGTCATGAAGAGAGATCCGAAGGGAATCCGTGCCACTACGATCCTTGGAATTGTCAGCGACGGTCGTGCTGCCATGGGTGGCGACGGCCAGGTGACATTCGAGGATACCATCATGAAACATGGCAGCACGAAGATAAGGCGGCTGCACGAGGACACCGTGCTGGCCGGGTTTGCCGGGACCGCGGCCGACGCCCTCACACTCTTCGAGAGGTTCGAGGAGAAGCTAGAAAGCCACAAGGGCAACCTGAGGCGGGCAGTCGTGGAACTCGCCAAGGACTGGCGCACCGACCGGTTCCTGCGCAGGCTCGAAGCCCTGCTGGTATGTATGGACGCAAAGCACGCATTTGTCGTTTCGGGCAACGGGGACATCATCGAACCGGATGATGGAATCGTCGCTATCGGATCTGGCGGGGCGTACGCTCTGGCGGCATCCCGTGCCTTCCTGGCAGCCGATCCCGGGATGGGGCTGAAAGATATCGTGGAGCGTTCACTGCTGATCGCAGCCGGGATCTGCCCCTTCACCAACGATCAGATTTCACTGATGACGCTTCCCGACGAGGGCTCAAAGTGAGTGAGGCCAGGACATCGTCACACGAGCTCACTCCTGTGCAGATTGTTGAGCAGCTCAACCGCTACGTCATAGGGCAGGGCGATGCAAAACGCGCTGTGGCCATTGCGCTTCGTAACCGATGGCGCAGGCTCCAGGTCCCCGAGGATCTCCGCGAGGAGATAGTGCCTAACAACATCATCCTTATCGGGCCGACCGGAGTCGGAAAGACCGAGATATCCAGGCGCCTGGCCTCCCTTGCCAGGGCTCCCTTCATGAAGGTGGAGGCGAGCAAGTTCACCGAGGTGGGCTATGTGGGCCGCGACGTGGAGTCTATCATCCGCGATCTGACCGACCTGGCTGTGAACATGGTTAAATCGGAATCCCTGGAAAAGGTCCAGGAACCTGCGGCCCGCAATGCAGATGAGCGCATCCTCGACCTGCTCCTGCCACGACCTGCCAGGTCGTATGGTGTGCCGCAGGCTGCAGGGGAGGTGGAAGGGATGGAGGAGGATCGAGAGGACTCATGGGAGAGGACCAGGGAGAAGCTTCGAAGCCAGCTCGCCGCCGGCACCCTCGACGAGCGGGAGGTGGAGGTGGATATGCCCGCAGACCAGCACCCGATGGTTTCTATCCTGGGGCCGGTCGGCCTCGAGGAGATGGGGGTGAATCTCTCCGAGCTCTTCTCGGGCCTGATGCCCCAGAAGGGTAAAAGGCGCCGGGTGAAGGTGCGTGAGGCCCGCAAGATCCTGCAGCAGGATGAGGCGTCCAAACTGATAGATATGGATAAGGTGATCATGGAGGCTCTGGAGAGGGTGCAGCAGAACGGGATCGTCTTTCTCGATGAGCTGGACAAGGTGGCCGCTGCCGACAGGGGGGGCTCGGATTACCGCGGGCCGGATGTGAGCCGCGAAGGAGTGCAGCGCGACCTGCTTCCCATCGTGGAGGGAAGCACCGTGACCACGAAGTATGGAATGATAAAGACAGACCACGTTCTTTTTATCGCGGCCGGAGCATTCAACGTGGCCAAACCGAGCGATCTGATCCCCGAGCTTCAGGGGCGCTTCCCGATCAGGGTGGAGCTGGCCAGCCTGACGACAGATGATTTCATCCGGATCCTGACCGAACCGGAGAACGCCCTGATAAAGCAGTACACGGCCCTGCTGGCCACAGAAGAGGTAGACCTCCATTTCGAGAAGGAGGCGGTAGGGGAGATAGCCAGGGCAGCGAGCCTGGCAAATGAACGGGCGGAGGATATAGGTGCCAGGCGCCTGCATACGATACTGACGCTCCTGCTGGAGAACATTCTGTTCGAGGTGCCGGAGAGCAGGAAAGACTCCTATACCATCACAGCCGACAATGTGCGGGATAGGCTGGAGGACATCATCGCCGATGAGGACCTCAGCCGGTATATCCTGTAGGGGAGATATCGACAGGAGGAGAGGAAAGGACGGATCCCGATGGCTGATCACAGAGACTTCCTCGACATCTCGGAATGCACACGTGAAGAAGTACTGAACTTTCTGGAAGAGGCTGCCCGTCTGAAGGCGGAACTGAAAGCGGGCAGAGGGTGCGATGAGCTAAAAGGAAAGACCCTCGCCATGGTTTTCCAGAAGCCGTCGGCGCGCACGCGCGTCTCCTTCGAGGTCGGTATGTACCAGCTGGGCGGCTATGCGCTTTACCTGGCGCCGTCAGATATCGGGTTGGGAAAGCGGGAGTCGGTGGCGGATATAGCGCGCGTGCTGGCCCGCTACAACGACGGCATCATGGCCAGGGTCTTTGCGCACAGCGATGTTCTCCAGCTCGCCGAACATGCTGAAGTGCCGGTCATCAACGGCCTATCCGATCTGCTCCATCCATGCCAGGTCATGGCTGATCTGCTGACTATCAAGGAGCATAAGGGGAAGGCCGAGGGAGTGAAGGTGGCATTCGTGGGTGATGGAAACAATCTGTGCAACTCGTGGCTGAACGCAGCGTTGAGGCTCGATATATCACTCTCGCTGGCGATCCCGGAGGGGTATGAGCCGGACGGTGAGATCTTCGAGCGGGCCACGGGCGCGAATCCTGATGTCTTCCTCACACGGGCGCCGGCCGAGGCCGTTGAGGGGGCGGATATCATCTACACCGATACCTGGACCAGCATGGGGCAGGAAACGGAAGCCGAGCAGAGAAGGCGGGATTTCAAAGGTTATATGGTGGATCGCGAACTCGTCGGGAAAGCGAAAGCGGACGTAATCGTCATGCACTGCCTGCCCGCCCACCGCGGAGAGGAGATCACCGACGAAGTCATCGACGGTCCCCATTCTGTGGTTTTCGACCAGGCTGAGAACCGCCTGCACGCGCAGAAGGCGATTTTAGTGGAACTGCTAAAATAGATCGATCATAAGACCTATAAGAATATCCACTCCCGACCAGTCGACCGTGAGCGGTTCACCGGTCTGCGGATTGGTGATCTTGTCCCCGCTGCTGTCTTTTGGATCACCCACGTCACCAAGGCGCATACGGATGGAGCCGACGACGCTGAAAGGACCCCCTAAAGCCATGTCGCCGGTCCAGTAAATCAGTGCTCCCAGTCCCGATGCCGTGCCCTCCTGCTCGATGCTGGCAAGAGACCCCAGACTACCTGCAAGAGAGAGCCTGGAGGAAGGGAAAAAGACCATAGCCGCTCCCACGCCATACGAGAGCCTTTCTGTGAAGCGGAAGGAGTAGATCATCCCCGCGTAGACAGGCCATCCCTCTGCCTCATACTCGAGGAAGCTCTCCTCGGGTCCTGTTCCCGGATCGAAGGTGAAATCGAGATGGGTATAGTCCCTCAGCCTCTCAAAACCGGCTACTGCGCTCCACCGGGAACTCAGGCGGTATCGTATCTCCGCCCCGAAGCTCAACCCGTCGGTCAGTTGATCCAGGCCCTTATCCAGGCCCGCGCCTCCTTCATTGACAGGTGTGGTAAGCAGCAGGTTGTCGAAACGGATCATGTCGTTGACCGATTTCTGAGAGAACGAGGCCCATCCCCCGAGAAGGGCGATGCTGAGTTTGCACTCGCCCGGGGGAGGGAGTAGTGATGCCGCCGCCGGGCCGGTCTGGGCAGTTACGCGTGCCGGATAGAGAACGGCGGCGGCCAGAAGGCAGAGTACTAGTGCCTTGTCACGCAACAACCGTGGCATTCGAGCGGCGCCGTATCCCGACCGGCTGCGTTGCGTCTCCTCGCCATAGCCACCGCTATGCCTCGTCGCCACGCCTTGCCGGTCAAGCACGGCGTCACTCT
>Ga0114919_10001694_pt1 | contig 17614 bp, 19 predicted proteins | sample BlataG_FD_88682 | JGI IMG/M metagenome (GOLD analysis project Ga0114919, IMG submission 88682) | Deep subsurface microbial communities from Black Sea to uncover new lineages of life (NeLLi) - Black_00105 metaG | ecosystem: Environmental > Aquatic > Marine > Oceanic > Sediment | place: Atlantic... | reverse complement strand
TCCCCTTAATTCGTTGCCAATTCTGTTAGAAGTTACAGCAAAAACGCGATTTACCAAACAATGAGTAGTCATAGCTTTTTGGCAATACGGAAGTACTAAGTTAGCGGGATGCGCAATGATATCAGCTCCAAGAAGCGTGAGCGTACGAATTGTCTCCGGAAAAAACCAATCGAAACAAATCATTATTCCGATTTTCATGTTGTTTACTTCGTAAATTCGTAAAGGCTTGTTTCCAGAAGAGAACCATAGGCATTCTTTATAGTATAGATGGATTTTCCTATAGGTACCGATAACTTCATTTTTTGAAACTATCATCGCAGAATTGAATATTTCATTGCCATCTTTCTCAATAAACCCTCCAATTACGACTCCACCTGTATCTTTTGATAATTTCTTTAGAAATTGAGCGGTTTGCCCGTTAATATCTTCCGCTAAAGATTCAGCTTCTTTTTTAGAAATGAAAGCGTAACCTGTTGCGAAAAGTTCAGGTAATACAATTAAATCTGCTTTATTATTGCTTAATAAGTTCTTTACTTGTTCAAAATTTTGAGTTTTTTCGCTAAAGGTTGGAGAGGTTTGAACATAACCAATTTTCATGATTAATCCTTTTTCTCAGTTTTTTCTTCGGGTTTTTCTTCGTTTTTTTCTTTTCTTATATGAATTCTTCTTTCTTTGAGAGGTATTTTTTTTTTAACATGCCGTATAACATATTGTTCGTCGTACTTCTTTAATAATCCGTCAAGGTCTCCAACGGTTTTAGTAAGTTTTTCGATTGGAATGTCTTCGAAAAATCTATTTTTCTTGAATTTTTTCGCAGGACCCCCGTTGTACACCCAACCTTCTTCTAGGTCTTGACCTACCATTGTAGACGACCAAGTGTTTAAAATGCAGTTTTTTCCTATATGAGTTCCAGGCATAATTATTACATGTGCGCCTATTCTAACATTTTCTTCAATGATGGTTTTTTTAATGATTAAAAAGTTTCCTATAATAACCGAAGATTGAATTATAGCGCCCTGGCCAACAACAACATTTTTACCGAACTCAATATATTCAGTATCCACCCAACCTTCAAAAAGAGAATTAGAAAATTTTGTTTTAACTCCAAACATCTTAAAACAAATATTGTCTAAAAATGGAAAGGGAAATTTATGTGCGAGCCAGGTTGGCCACTTTTTAATTGTATTTCTAAGACTCCAATATCTATAATCCTTGTCCGCGGGGTCCCTTAGAAAAACGCCTTCTCTTGGTTTATGAAAAGCATTAACTATAATTAATAAAATTTTAGCAAATAATATTGCAGCAAACACGGTTGTGATATACATTACAATAAAATAAAGAGGTAAAAACACGTAGAAATGAAGTGGTCTTATATCGTTCCACAACAACTGCCAATACCACCAAACTTCCAATATCGCAGGAAATAGACTTATCCATATTAAAATAATGTACAAAAGCAAATACTTTTTCTTAGCCAATACGGTTGCACAAAAAGGACCAACACGCATTGAATTTGGAACGCTCACTTTTTAACACCTCCCTTATTTCCTTCAATTAAATGTTTTTTATCTTCGTCGATATTAACTTCGTGTTCTATATCAGTTTTTTCTTCTTCGTCAACATCTACTTTTTGTATAATATCTCTTCTCATTTCAGCGTATTGATTAAGTTTTAGTTTTCTAGCAGGAATACCTGAATATATCCACCCGTCTTCTAGTTTTTGATTAAGCGTGGTAACTGATACCGCACCTAAAACAGTATCTTTTCCAAAGTGAGTTCCAGGGGCTATCGTGCTCTGTCCTCCAACAAGGGAGAAATCTTCGAAAATTATTCTTTTGATGATTAGATAATTACCTACCACCATTGAGCTCATTATAGCTGCCCCTTGACCAATAGTTACGTTGCTCCCAAACTTAATAAATTCAGAGTCACACCAGGCATCGTTCAAGTGGCTCGAAAAATCCATACTTACTCCAAACCAGCGGAATGCTATTACATCTATCCAAGGTAAAGGCGAATTTCTTATTAGCCACAAAACAATTTTTTTTATTTCGGTTCTTAACCTCCAAAATTCAAAATCCGTGTCTCCCTTCTCAGTTCGGAATATTCCCTCTTTGGGAAGGTGGATTAAATTTATTAAAATTAACAGAAGCTTACTAAAAAAGAAGCAACTAATAATGAAAAGAAATGTGAAGGCTAAAAATATAATGGGTAAAAATAACAATTTAATTATCCATGGTTGTTTGCCCTCAGTATATCCGTACCAAAAAGTGGCAACAATAATACCTGAAAACCAAAAGATTGGTATATATACTATTAAAAACTTAAGGCTGACTCTGTTTATAGCAGAACTCGTAGTAAAATCAATATTAAAGTCAGAGTCATCCTCTATGTTTTCAGAACCTTTATTTTTATCTTCTATAGTTTCATCCATTTTTATCTCACGCCTTTATTTTTTTTTTTTATTTTTTTCAGCTTCTTTTTTTATCCTCTCTAACTTTGCGTTTTCTTGCTTAACTCTTAAGTCTTCAGTTTGGATTAGATTATCTTCACTAATCTTTAAGTAATCTATAATCTTCTTCTTGAATATTCTACGTAAAGGCATGCCAAAGTAGTAATTATTTCCTTTTAGCAAATTGTGCTTAGTTGCTGCTGCCATTGGCAATAGATAGGAATTATCTCTTAGTTCGCATCCAGGGGCAATGTTATTAAAACCCCCTAAAGTAACATTGTCTCCTAGCTTTATTTCAAAGTACACAATATTTCCGAAAACTCCCTCAACAAAATGGCTAGAGAGTGCCGAATTAACACCAATATAGCAGTTTTTTCCGATGTTTACATTTCTATCCGTAACTACTGATTCTTCGAGCGTAGAACCCTTTTTAATTACACTGGTTCCTACAAAATTAAAAAATCAATTTGCTAACCAAGGAAATATTCCTTTCATGAAAGCATTTTTTCCATATTTAATCATAAAGGATCTTATATGGTATAAATTGGCAGTTTTAGAAGGGATGTTTCTTGGAATAATGCCATCTTTACTAGGTGAAATTTTTTCCGTATGTCTCCAGATAATTCGCGAGAGCAAACCTACCAAAAATAAGTGGATTAAATAACTCAAAATAAGAACTAACGGTAAGGCTAAAAAAGCTAGTAAAGAGTCAAGGTTCGTAAAGACAACAAACAGGTTATCTACCCTTAAAAAGAGAGGGATAAAAACTAATATAACGTACTCCATAAAAACAATTCCCGGGATTAAATATGAACAATAGTATATAACAAAAAAGATACTCAAATACCAATGGAATTGGAGTTTAATTTCTTCTTTAGCAACTTCACCATCAGAGTCACACATATCAGGCGGTTTAATTTCGTCTAACATTTTTTACTACACCAATATTATCGTTAAAATCAATTAGGTTTAGTATTTGAACTTTTAAAATCGAATTTAATATTATTAATATTAATAATATTGTAATCAATTTCAATTTTTTTTTAAATATGCTAACTAATAAAAAGATATTGATAATGAAGGTTTCTATAAGTTATAAAAACCGACGTAAATACATTAGAAAACCATAAGAGATGTAATATTGATTAATCGTTAAAAATTTAAATTAATTGGGTAATTGAATAGTAGATGTAAAATTAAAAGAAATACGCAAGATTTTAACAGATTCATCAATCGCTTAATAACATTGAATCAATAATTTTATATTATATTATAACTTAAATTAAAAATTAGGTTAAGGCACTCAAAATTTAGATGTTTTGAATAACGCCGATAAAATTAATGTATTAACCATTATCGCAATTAAGGAGTAAAATAATGACTGACAATTCGTTTTCATTAGGAGATTTGTATCCAAAATATGTAATAAACTCGAAAGGAGAAAAGAAAAAATTCGAAGTTTCTAATATAGCAAAAGTATTAAACAAAGAAACTGGTCTTGATATGCGCATTGCGGAAAAAGTTACAGAAGATGTTATTCGAATAATTATTGGTATAGGAGTTGATGAGATAACTACTAATTACATTAGAGAATTAGTATGTGTCGAGCTAACCCAACGAGGTTTAAATAAATACCGAAATCTATTCGCCCGAGCTATTAATTTAGAAAACATATCTTTCACATTAGACGACAATTTTCTTGCTAAATTTATAGGGACACAACCTGATTGGGGGCCTTTAGGGTACATCACGTACAAAAGAACTTACGCCAGAGTTGTAGAAGGAGAGAGCAGAAAAGAAGATTTCTGGGAAACGATAAGAAGAGTTGTCGAAGGTTGTTATTCGATCCAAAAAGAGCACTGCATTAAGTTAAGTTTACCTTGGACCGATGCTAAAGCTCAGAAGTCTGCTCAAGTAATGTTTGAAAAAATCTGGAATTTTAAGTTTTTACCTCCAGGAAGAGGTCTTTGGATGATGGGGACAGAATTTATCGCGCGTCACGGTTCTATGTCGCTCAATAACTGTGGTTTCGCCTCAACCGATGATATTAACTTAAAATACTCGAAAGCGTTTCAATTCGTGATGGATGCGCTAATGCTGGGCGTGGGAGTTGGTTTTGATACGAAAGGAGCAGGTAAAATTACAATTAAAAAACCTATAGAAGATCATTTTACTTTTCAAATACCCGATAGCAGAGAAGGTTGGGTGGAATCGCTTAAAATTGTTATAGAAGCGTATCTTTTAGGTAAACGAATCCCAAAGTTTGATTTTAGCTTAGTTAGGTCTGCGGGTCAGCCAATTAGAGGTTTTGGAGGAATAGCCAGCGGTCCAGGGCCTTTGAAGGATATGTTGATGAATATTCAAGAAATTTTAAAAGCTCGAATTGGTCAACCAATAAGTTCACTTGACATTTTGGATATTATGAATCTAATAGGAAAATGTGTGGTAGCTGGTAATGTGCGCAGGAGCGCTGAGATAGCCTTAGGGGAAGCCACCGATTTAGAGTTTATAAAGTGCAAACAAGACAAAGAAAAACTATATTCGCATAGATGGGCGAGCAATAACAGTATATTTGCAAAAAAAGGATTAGACTATTCTTTCATAGCAGATCAGATTTCTGTGAATGGGGAACCTGGAGTTCTCTGGTTAGAAAACGCAAGAGCATATTCTCGAATGGGAAATCCACCAGATCATAAAGATAAGAAAGTGGCGGGCGTAAATCCTTGTGGAGAACAATCCCTCGAAAGCTTCGAGCTTTGCTGCCTTGTAGAATCGTTCCCCTCAAGGCACGAATCATACGAAGAGTATCAAGACACTCTAAAGTACGCTTATTTATACGCCAAGTCTGTTACGCTCGTAAATACGCATTGGCAAGAAACTAACGCAGTGATGCTTAAGAATAGGCGAATGGGAATTTCACAAACAGGAATAATTGAAGCTTTTGTGAAAACTGGGAGAAGGACTATATTAGACTGGTGCGATAAAGGTTATAAATATTTACGCGAATTGGACGAGGAATATTCCGATTGGTTGTGCATCCCAAAATCGATAAAAATTACTACGGTTAAACCGAGCGGAACCGTTAGCTTACTTCCGGGAGTCACTCCAGGAATTCATTATCCTCATTCAGAATACTATATTAGAAGAATTCGCATTTCGAAGAATTCTGATTTGATAGAACCCATTAAAAACGCGGGTTATCACATAGAGGACGATTCTTATTCTCCTAATACTATTGTAGTTGAATTTCCTGTCCACGAACAATCATTTGAACGTTCCAAGGACGATGTTTCTATATGGGAACAAGCGGAAAACGCTGCAGACTATCAAAAATATTGGTCCGACAACCAAGTATCAATTACGATTACATTTAAGCAAGACGAGGCAAATCAGATTAAACACATACTGGAGTGCTTTGAAGATAAGCTAAAAAGCGTTAGTTTTTTACCGATTAAAGAACACGGTTACAAACAAGCACCTTACGAAGAAATCACAAAAGAAAAATTCGAGGAAATGGTTTCAAAACTTAAACCTTTAGATTTGGATAAAACAAAAGATAGAGCAATAGGTAGTAAGTTCTGTGATTCGGAGGCTTGTGAAATTAATTTTTAATTTAGTATTTAGTTAATTGTAATATCTTTTATCTTTTCTTAAGGTGTATCTTGCTTAAAAATTATCAACTTAAAACAAAAAAATTATAAACTTCAAACAATATTAGTATAACTAATAAAATTCTTAAGAAAAAAAATCTTATTAAGAAAAAATTAAAAGCTATCTAAGAAATTTTATTTTATTACAAGAATAAAATAATGGAAGAGTGAATAAGTATGGAAAATGATCCTGAAGAAGATAAAAAAACGAGTAAGGAAAGAGCGAAGGCAAGAGCTGCTCCTACGAAGACAAAAGCAACTAAACCCGAAAAAGATGAGGTAGTTCAAGAAACCAAAGGAAAAATTGTTTACAAAAAAATAAAAATCAATTTTTGGAGAACTCGTTTGCACGACGAGGAATTGGGCGTACATCAACAGCTCAAATACACTGCAAAAACACGTTGGTTCTCTAAAAACTTCGATATCGAAGGCGTAATTGAAATAGACGACCAAAAGAAAAATATTATTGCTTTTAATAAGGAGCAATGGGAAGAAAGCCCGTTAGAAGAGAAGAGACTCGTGTGCCGTTATTTTACGATTATGGAAGAAACTATGGAATCAACGGCTAAAGGTGGTAATTATAAAGGGGGTATAGAGTTAAGCATAGCTCATTCTCTCATTCAGAGTTATGAAATTAAGCACGCCGGACCGGTTTTTTACGCACAAGTCCCAGGAGTAAAAAGTTTAATTCGATTCGTAAGAGGATGGCGATTCATCGGTTCACGTTGGACGTTCCCCCTCCTTCCCGAAGAAAAAGACGATAAGCTCCAGATGGTTTTAGCAAAAGGGGTTGTAGGTCCCGGGAGGAACTATAAATTTATAATCGGAAATAAAATAATTGCGAGAATAGATGGGCATCCTATACAAAAAGAGTACGAGATTGAAATCTACGACGAAGATTACGCAAAAGACAAAACTTTTGTTCGCTACATGATACTTTTTGGGTTGGCTTGTAACTTTATGGACGTGGCTAAAAAATTAGTTAAAAGATTGTATAAAAAAATGAAATCAACAGGTACTACAGATTATAAGATACCCAAAACTGAGCTTGACCTTTTCCGCAACCCCAGAATGATGAGAAGGTAAAAATTACATATAATAAACTTTCTAATTTTTTCTAATTTTTTTTAAAAAGACTTTTACAAGAAGATTTACAATCTAATACTTACTTAAGAAGTAATATAAAATTAAGAAAAAAAATAGGAAAGAATCTGTTTTATTTTTTTTAAATTTTAAGTTTAGCTCAACATTTTGCGTTTCCAAGACATGTACGCTTTAGTTTCCTTTCCTCGATAAATTGCTTTTTTTCCAGTTTGCTTCTCGTAGCTTTTTTGAAGACTTTCGTCGTCTTCTCCTTTTAATTGATCCTTTTTAATTTCTTCTTCGATTTCGTCTTCTTCTTCTATTCTTTTAACGCGTTTGAGCACGATAAAGACTCCATGATTCCAAATAGCAAATCCCAAATACACAAGCATTACAATAGCAACTAGCATTAAACCGATAAACAAAACCCATTCTCCAGGGTTGAAATTTGTTATAATGTACAACCATATGTCCACAACTAATTCTAAGAAAAATGAGGGTACTATTACGACAAATAAAGTTATGAGAAATATATAAACACTAATTAGTGTTACTGCTATTAAAAGTCTTAGTGTTGTGTAGTCTTCGTACTTCTTGGCTAATACTCTATCCTTGAAGAGTCTCTGGCATAATCTAAGTATACCTCCTCGAAATAAAATATAAAATAGGACGAGTAAAAACATATGTAATACGATAATCCCTACGATAATTAAAGCGGCCGCACCAGGACCCCAACTTGCTACTATTTCCCATCTACCCGATTCTATTAACCATCCAATAATCGTTAACCAAATGCCTAAAATCGTGATTGCTGAAGAAACTATAATAGAGTAATAAATCGATTTAGCAATGCGTAGATCCCACGTTGAAAAATCATCTAAGGGATTAGCCGCTCTCGTTGGTTCTTTTCTTGGTTTTCTAGGCATAATCTTTTCACTATCAAATATTTTAAACTAGATTTTCAAATTTTTATTATTATATTATTGTATTTTAGTTTATTTGAATGTTTTCTATTTAATTATTAAATAATACGTGATTGATAAGATTCTAAAAATTAAAATTAATAAGGTGTTTTTAGTGAAGAATGGCAATATGGACATTTGACAGCGTCGGGTTTTATATCTTCTCCGCAGTAGGGACAAAATGTGTTATCTTCTTTTTTCTCATCGGTTATTTCCGATGGTGCTTCTTTCTCCTCTGCGGCTCTCTTTTTAGCTTCTATTTTTTTTCCAGCTTTTTTAAGAACTCTTTCTTTTGTGGTCAATGGCTCTGTTTCTTCCTCAATTTTTTTATGTGGTTTGCTTGAGAATTCTACTTTTGCTTGACAAGTAGGACAATGAACCTTCTTCTTATCCATGTAGTAAAAGGCAAATATAATAGCCGCGATTCCTACTGTAGCAATTATTAAAATCACCCATATTACTTTCTGAAATGTTTTCATTGGCTTTCTTACGGCATGATCGATTTCCTTATCGCAAACTTTACAGTAGATGTGCTTTGTCATAATTTTCCACTTATTAATTAAAATATATTAATTCTAATAATAGATTAGTTTAATTAAAAAAATTTCTATTATTTTAAGAAGTTCGTTATTTCTTGATATGAAAAATTAATGCTTTACTCCCTAATAAAAACTTTATACGCATATATCATTTTATTAGTTATATAATCGTATAGATTTTAAAAAATATGGAAAAGAATTTATTTTACATAGAAACTTACGGATGTACGTCAAATAAGGCAGATTCCAACATTATTTCTAATGTTTTATTTAAATCGGGATACACTGAAACAACGCTTGAGGATGCTGAATTCGTAATTATTAATACATGTGCCGTAAAGCAGCAAACCGAAAATAAAATAAAATCTCGTCTGAAAGAATTATATAACACTTACAAAAAAGAAACAAATAAGTATTTCATCATCGCGGGTTGTTTACCACATATAGAACCCAACTATATTGATGTGGTTAAAAAGATAATCCCAAACTTTTCTGCCATTATTGACTTAGAAAATTTAAACGACCTTCCTTTAATATTTCAAGATATTAAATCTGGAAAAACTAATCTCGTTCTAAAGTCCAAAAGTTCGATTGATAAATCAACATTTTTAATCGAACACCCTAAAGAAAAAGTTACTGGAATCTTACCAATTTCGGAAGGATGTTTAGGTTCTTGTACTTATTGCTGCGTAAAAAACGCCAGGGGTCGATTAAATTGCTATAATCCGATAAATATCGTAGAGAACGTAAACCATCAGTTAAAACAAGGAATTAAGCAAGTATACTTAACATCTCAGGATTGTAGTACTTACATGTATAATAATACGAGACTAGTCGATTTAGTTCAAGAAATTGTGCATTTGGATTACAAATTCTTCTTAAGAATTGGAATGCTAAATCCTAAGTTTATTGTTGATAATTTTGATCAATTAATTTCCATGTTTAAACTTGATAAAGTGTACCAATTTTTACACATCCCCATTCAATCTGGAAGCGATGCTATTCTCAAAAAAATGAATCGTCCTTATCTAATTTCAGATATTGCAGAAAAGCTAAAAATTTTGAGGAAAGAATTTCCTTCCTTAACCATCTCGACAGATATAATATGTGGGTTTCCCGGAGAGACCGAAGTTGACTTTGAGAACACGATTGACTTAATGAAATGGTTGAATCCAGAAATACTTAACATTTCACAATTTACTCCACGACCAGGAACAATAGCAAGGGATATGAAACAAGTCAATAGCAGAGTAATCAAGGAACGTTCAAGTAGGCTTTCAAAAATTTTCAGAGAATCCCTGCTTACAATAAATGAAAAATGGCAAGATTGGGAAGGAGAAATACTATTATTACATGAAGGATCTACATCAAATCAAGCTTTTGGTAGAAATTTCGCTTATAAAAATATATTTATTGAAAATTTTAAAGGAACTTATGGAACATTTGTTAATGCTCGCATTTACAGCGTGGAAGGATTTAATCTGTTCGCTGAAATTATTTGATTATTTTAATTTATCTTGAATTCAAATATACCTGTATTCTTCTTTCTAAATTCTAATCTTCCAGATAATCCAATTCCGTTAAAGAGGTCAATTAACGCCATTTCAGGAATCCCATGAGGGGGTGCTAAGAATTCTATTACATAGATTTCTCCATTTGGTTTTAAAGTATTAACTATGCTTTGTAATAAATCAGGTCTAACCTCATCTTCTATATGATGAATTACCCACGTAATGACGATTTTATCGAATGTATTAGATGGTATATTCATCTCTTGTATATCTCCTAATATGTAGTTTACATTTGTATATTTACATAGTTTTTTACGAACCTTATTCAGAAAAGCCTCTGATAAATCTAAACAAGTTAGGGTTCCTCCATTTGATTGTTATTTGATAATCTTTTTTGCTAAAACGCCAGTCCCACTTCCAAAATCTAAAACTGATTCTGTTCCATTTAAGTTTAATGCGGATAATAACTCCTTATAGAATTTTCTCCCATAAATTGGGCAAAATAACGAATAAAACCAAGCAAATAATTTTGATGGATTTTTAAAATTAAAAGACATAATGTATGAAATCTAGAATATTATTTTACTGTATCATCTATAAATTAAAAGTTTCTAACGCTTTTTTAGCTATAATTTCTCCCCATTCCTGTACAAAATGACCTGCTTCTTTAATTCTTAGAGGTTTAGGACATCGTGGAATGATCTTCCTTAAATTACGCATAACTGAAGGACCTAATATTGGATCTGCATTCCAACTGCCATGAACGATTCTCCAGACCATTCTTTTTGAAACCAATCTCGAGCTTGTCTAGAGATTTCCGCACCAGGAGCATCATAAACAGTAGGTACTAATTTAGGGAATCTCCTTACCCCCGCTTTATATGTAATATCTGGAAAAGGTGCATCGTAGGTTCTCGTTTCTTCAGGGGTTAAAATTGGTGTTCCTCTAAGTATCAATCGACCAATGTCGATATCTGGATTTTTGTTCACCCAGTCTCGAAACGCTTTAAAACCCGGGGATGGTACTCCTTCGCCCGTTCCTATAGCAGTATTCATTAAAATTAATTTTGAAAATATATTTGGCATTTCTACAGGTAAAGTAAGTCCAATTAACCCTCCCCAATCTTGAGCCACTAAAATGATGTTTTTTAATTGTAAATGGTTTATGAATTGAATTATGGAATTTCGATGGAAATCAAATGTATAGACTTAATCCTCAACTGGTTTATCAGATCTTCCAAATCCAAAATAATCTGGAGCAACTACTCTATAACCAGCATCTAAAAAAATTGGAATCATTTTTCTATATAAATAGCACCAGGTTGGTTGACCGTGTAGATAAAGAAATATATATTTTGCATTTTTTGGCCCTTCCTCAATGTAATGCATTCTTAAATTTTCATAACCATTTAGAGCTTCAGCAAAACGAGGAAGGTATGGAAAATTTAGTAGGTTAATAAATCTCTCATCAGGAGTTCTTAATACTTTCATCAAGTAATATTAAAATTCCTTTGTATATAAAAAATAGTAAATGAAAAGAATAAGTGAGTTTTGATTATTTAAGCCCATTTTTTTCTAGAAATTCCGTTAGTCTAGCACGGTGAAACTTTAATCCAAGCTCATCGGGGACCATTCCGAAGGATAAAGCGATTAACTCAGTTAAATATAGGATTGGTATATTAAATTCGTTATTAGATTGAGTTCCTGCTTTCTTTTGGTTGGTATCCATTTGTTGGAAACAAGCAGGGCAAATAACGACAAAAACATCAGCCCCAGCCTTTACTGCGCTAGAAAATTTATTTGCTAACAGTTGCATCGATGGCGCTTCTTCAGCGTTACCAACGCCAGAACCACAACAGAGCATTTCTTCGGCGTAATCTATAGGTGTCGCTCCAGTCGCAGCTACTAGTTCTCTTAATTTCACAGGTTCCATTGGGTCGTCAGTTTGAACAATTTCTGAAGGTCTATTATAATGGCACCCTGTGTGGCACGCAACTTTTAACCCTGAAAAATCGTGAGTAACAAACTCTTTTATCTTATCGAGACCGTTATCGTGTAAGACCTCTACAAAATGCTTTACGTTAATTGAACCCTTGAATTCTTTTCCAACCCCTTTTAAAATTTTGTTTATCTTTTCTTTTTCGTGTTCGTTGTGATTTAGCTCTGTATTCACAAGTTTAAGGGTTTGAAAACAACCATTACATAGTGAAACAATATCTTTTCCTTCAGCTTCGGCAAGCGTTAGGTTACGAGCACCCATTGCCAACCAACTCGTGTGGTCAACTGAATTAAAACCAACTGGATCGGGACAACACGCAAAAGCAGCGTCAGAAGTCTTTATTCCTAGCTTATCAAATACTTTGCGGGCGCTAGCTTCTATGAACGGAATTCTGTTGCCAATAGTGCAACCCGGAAACAGTTTATATTCTTCAACTTTTGCCATAATAAATTCTCTTTTCTTATTTATTTATAATTTTATTTAATTTAGTTTCATTTAATATTGTTTTGACTTCTTCAAGGTTTGGAGTTTCAACTTTAGGAAGTCCTAATTGTTCTCTTCTTCTTTCAATTGCAGGTTGAGGGGGGATTGCTTTGCCACTATCGTAAATAGCTGAAGCTTGAATCGTGTAATATTCTGGTCCTTCACCCAGAGCAATTGACATATTTTTTAGTATAGTAAAAACGCCAGTTAATTCAATTTTTTGAGGACATATCTCATCGCAAGTGTCGCACATAGTACAACCCCATATATTAAAACTATCGTCCCCTCCAAATATGTTTTCTCTCAATCCCAGAAAAGAATTTAAGATTAAATTTCGAGGGTTATATCTATTTGGTGCGAGATCCGCAACGGGACAAACATCTGTGCAACGATTGCATTGATAACAATATTTTAAAGCGTCGTGAATATGAGCATCCATTACCCTCTTTTTTAATTCGTAATCAATCATTACCATTATTCTTCTTCCTCCATCTTATCGTGATATTTATGGCCTAAGACGCTAGCTGCTAAAGTAAATCTATTAAACAATCCTGCTGGATCTTTTATCGCTTTCGTTACCTCGGCAACATCGCGATCGGCACAGAGAGACCCTAAAGCACTAATAAATTTTAGACCTTGATCCTCTACGCCCACTGGAGGGCCATAACATCCTAAACAAGGTGCGTTCGCTTTATTTGGACAAATTGCACCGCAACCGGCTTGTGTTACAGGTCCCAAACATATATAACCTTGCTCTAAAAAACATGTATCCATGGAGGGTAGTCCTTCGTAGTCTCTTTTCAATTCAGTTGGAACTTTATCAGCAACTTCTCTATCGCAATGACTGCAAACCGTTTTAGAACTGAATTTAAAATACGGATCGTTCTTTAATAGGAACAATGAAGCTCCTACGATTTCATCAATAGCATTAGTGCCAGTTGGTTTGACATCTAAAATTAGTTTTGGGCCTTTCTCAGTTTCAATTTCCTTTACTTTGAAACTGTCGGGTTCGTAAGCTAGTCGCTGCACTAAATCTCCCCTAAAATAAAAGTTGGTAATATTTGATGAGCCTAAGTACAGATCAAGGAAATGCTGTAAACTAGCTCCTGTTTCAGCGTCTAATTCTTCCACACCATCTAATATCTGTTTTAATTGTTTAGACTTCTCACTTGGCACACTTGTGGGTTTAAAGCAACCAAAACATATATCTCCTTCGTGGGGACACATTAATTCGCATCCTGCTGCTGTAATTGGGCCATAACACAATTTACCTTTATCTAGAAAACAGCCTTCTTTGAAAAGATCGCAGTTATCGCATACGCACTTATTTTTGTCAAGAGAGCTTGGTCCCTCGCCAATTAAAGTAAACAAATACGTTATCGCAGCTACTATGTTATCCGTTGTTGGTGGGCATCCCGGGATAAATACATCTACATCAATTATATCTTTTACGTTAATAATAAATTCCTCGATTCCAGGTACATGTTGGCTTGGTTCCTTAGGTTTTTTATCAGTAATAGATTCGGTTTCCATAAATTTTCTTTTTATTAATTCGTCTTTATCAAACAAATTTGCTAAACCTGCTACACTTCCGTAACAAGCGCAAGTCCCAAAAGCAACTATTATACTGCATTTCTTTCTCATTAATTTAATATTGGCTGTATCTTGTTTAGTTCTAGCTATGCCTTCTAAGAATCCAACAACAATACTTCCATCTTTCCTTGCTTTCAATGAATCGTGCTTGAAATCAACTACAGCCGGCCAATAGACAATATCTAAATTAGGCAGAATATTGAGTAGTCCTAGATGGGCGTTCAATAAACTCTGATGACAACCCCAACACGAACTTAACTGCATAAACGCAACAGATACAGGCATTCTTATAATGTCCTCAATACAATCATATATCTTATTTTATATAATAATTATATTGGTTTAATGCAAAATTTAATAAAAAATTTGGTAAATCAAAATTTAGTTTAATCTCTTTTATTTATTTCTAAAATTAGAAGAAATTTTTTCCAATTCATTTAGTAAAAGAAATCCGAAAATTAATAATTTTTTTTCAGTTATTCTAAAATGTATATTTTTTTCCTTTTTCAGGCAAAATTACTTTTCCAGATAATCCAAATTCTTGAAATGTTTCGGGATGTTCCGTATGCACGGGTATTATATTTTCGGCATCAATTTTTTGAAGAAAATCTATTAAGTCATCTACGTTGCAATGTCCTGATGAATGAACTGTTTCAGTTTTTGATATTCCGAATCTTTCTAGCCACATATCTAATTTTTCTTCTTTTATATTCATCTCTTCATTAAATGGGTCAGTAACAGAATTTAGAAATAGAGTTTTACCAGGTTTCTGATCTAAATCGATTAATTCACTCAGCATAAAATAATCAAGATAGAGTAAATATTTTTCAGGTTCTTTTTTAACATCCTTGTATGTAACATAGTTACCAATATTAAGGGTATCTTTTTGATATCCTTTATAATCTGCGGATTCGAATATGCCCCAACCTTTTCGTGGTAGATATATAACGAAGTTTTTATCACTAAAATCAGAAAGATCATAATTGTTATAATATTGTTTTATAGCACTTTCTTCCATCTTATCAAGTCTCATTCTAAAGCAATCAATTAAGTGAAATATTTTGGGGGTAATCGCGAATCTTCGATTGAACTTTTTTGCAAGTGAATAATATAATAAAATCCTATCGAGACTTCTTGAAGGACATCTCACAAGAATTAGCCCCGGATGATTCCTAATAATATCTCTTGAGCGAACTTCTACATCGCTTTCAGATTGTTCATCACTACGATATATACCGTTCTTAAAATCTTCAATATTCGGAACTCTTGTACCTTCAGTAATAATTGCTATTGGATTGGATTCACAAGCTTGTTTAATAAAAACATTCACCCAAGCACTATGAAATCCATGCCTTCTAAAATCGCCTGTGTAAATGACACTTCTCCCATCGTACTCAATAATATAGGAACACGCACCTGGAATTGAATGGTCTGTTTGAAACTGAGTGATATTGACCTCTCCCTGAGACGATTTAAACGGTAAAGGTATGCCTTCTTTTATAATCTTAATAGGTCTCTTAATTTCTGATTGTTTGTAATCAGGTTTGGTCGCTCTCTTATATGCAATTTCACTATCCTTACTTTGTCTTTTTTTTGGTACGATTTTAAAAGTTTCATAAAAATTTAAAACTTCATGTAAGAGAGGGTCGTTTGAAGTGCTTGTAAGATGTTCGATTATCGTATTTGAAATCCAGTTCATGTAGATTGGTGTGGTTTGTTTGAGAAAACATATAAATTTGTAGTGGTCCATATGTGCGTGCGTAAGAAAAAAGGCATCAACAATATTTTCATTAGTAGTAATAATTTTATATGGTTCTGAATTCAAAACATCAGAAAATGGAGTAATTAGATCGTTCCGGTATAATTTATTTATGGAGGGTATAAGACCTAAGTACAAATAATCAATAATTCCATTTAATTTGCGTGGACTTAGGAATTCTGAAAAATATTTTTGATTTTCACTAAATGAAAGACCAAAGTCAAAGAGAAACTTTTTATCTCCAATATTAATGAAGATTTTATTTCCTCCAATTTCGTTCACTCCACCAAAAATTTCAAGATTCATTTTTACATTATGGATAAATCAATTGTAGATATAAAAATAATAACCCTAAATAGAATCATAAAACAATTGAGATATAAACCTTTACTTTATGAATTCATTTAATATTACTTATATTCATTTAAATAATTAAACAGAGAATTTTTTTTAAATCTTTTTTGTTTTTCCATTATTGAATTAACTAAATATCACATTAAGATTACTATATTTAATAAAAAAATAAAAGAAAGGATTATTTAATCGAAATTAGTTCCACATTGGCTGCAGAAATTGGCTTTAATAAGTAATTTCTCGCCACAGTTTGGGCAGAATTTGCTATTAAGATTTTCCGTGATAGAATCGTTGCTTTTTGCTTTTTATGTAGAAACTTGTTTTTCCACTTTCTTAGGTCTCTTTATTCCGTATCGACCAAGAACAGCAAGGATAGTTCCAGTAAACGCAAACCCTGAATTGTATGTAAACAAGCTGTATATTTGATCTAAAATTGTTTGAACGGCAGGGCTGACGGTAATACTCGGGAGTCCCAAGATCCACATACATACATAAAAGACTAACCCTAACATTCCAAAACTCGTGGCAATCATAATGATAATTTTACCTAATCTAATTTGGTTAATCAATATCAAGATAACTCCTACGATAACAAAATATCCCCCATAAAAAGAAATGTATTCTAAAACAGTTAGTATTGCATAAACCAATGGCATAAATTCTGAACTAATATAAGAAGATACAATATTAGCCAAATAACCGTAAAACAGGGCGCTCCCACATGCAGAACCTATAATCATTAAAATACCACCAAGAAAACACACTAAAATCCATATTAAATTTTTCATTAATCCCACTTATTTAAAATTTTTTTTATTTAGATATCGATAAGATAAAAATTAAAGTTTGAGTTTTTACATCACACTAAATTTTAATTCTTTTAGGGTGAGTATAAATATTCATCGTACCACCCCTGACAAAGCCAATTAAAGTAATGCCATAGGAAAAAGCTAATCTTATGCCAGATTCAATAGCGGCGGATAGTGAAGCAACGATAGGGATTTGCGCTCTTACAGCTTTCAGAACCGAATCGCCCGTTAACCTACCGGTTGAGGTTAAAATTTTATTATCGAACGATTCTCCATTCAATAACAAATACCCAATTACTTTATCTATCGCGTTGTGCCTTCCTATATCTTCTTTAACAGTTAAGAGGTTTCCCACCATATCAAAGATCGCAGCTCCGTGACAACCGCCTGTCTCTCTAAATAGTTTTGTTTCTTGTTGCAT
>Ga0114919_10001692_pt1 | contig 17627 bp, 21 predicted proteins | sample BlataG_FD_88682 | JGI IMG/M metagenome (GOLD analysis project Ga0114919, IMG submission 88682) | Deep subsurface microbial communities from Black Sea to uncover new lineages of life (NeLLi) - Black_00105 metaG | ecosystem: Environmental > Aquatic > Marine > Oceanic > Sediment | place: Atlantic... | reverse complement strand
AGATACTGAATTCAAAGGTAAAGAAGAAATGAAACGAAATGGAGGATGGTTCAAGTTTTCTTCCATTCAAGAGGCTTACGAATTCTTTAAAAGAAATAACGAAGACGCTGTTTGGCAGCCATGCAAGGTTTGTAACCCAGAATAGACCTGTTTTCCGACACACAGCCGCAATAGTCAGTGTTCCACATGGAACGGTGGGTGGCTGAGGTGTGTGTGTGGGGTTAAAATTCTAATATTTGATATACCTAACCAACTGGTAATGGAACCAATTATCCTACCCGAACCTGCGAGAAAAGGTGGTAAATCTGTGCTGGAAGCCCTACAACTCAGGCAGACCAATCGAAGTATTGGTTCAAGGGAACTCCCACTACAGGTTCTCTCAAACCTCCTCTGGGCAGCCTTTGGAGTGAATCGTGAGAAGACATCCTTTCATAAACTAGGAAGGACAGCCCCTTCGGCAAGCAATTCACAAGAAATTGACCTGTACGTTGCCCTGAAGGATGGCCTATATTTGTATGAAGCAATTCCTCATCAACTGACACCCATTTCAGCAGGGGACTTTCGCATGATGTCCGGCAGAGGTGCTGCGGCTATCGCACCGGTAAACATTTTTTACGTTGTAGATCTCTTGCGCTATGATCTTGGACCTGACCAGCCTGACCCAAGGATTGGGGACCCCGAAGTTCAGAAATCTTACTATTACACCGATACGGGATTCATTGCTCAGAATGTCTACCTTTTTGCGGCTTCACAGGGACTGGCTGCATGGTTCCATAATTGTGACAGGGAAAATATCGTCACGGAATTCAATCTGCATCCTGATCAGCGGATACTGTTCGCACAGACAGTTGGATACCTAAAGTAAAGGATTGTCGCGCGCGCAAAAGCTTATATCGAAGGCGCATTTCGTGCAAACCATGAGCGCTGACAGGTATCGATTCAAAGTAGGAACTTTCGAATGCATAGCTGTCAGCGACGGCATCCACACGTACGCACCCCCAACCTTTCCACCGCCCGCTACCTTTCTATTTGCCAACGCACCAAGAGAACACCTTGAGCAAACGCTTCGCGAACACGACATCCAACCAGAACAGTGGGTGGAATGGGTCAGCCCATACATCTGTCTGGTGATCAACACGGGTAAACATCTGGTACTGGTAGATACGGGTTCAGGCGGCCTCGACCAAAACACCGGAAAACTTCTTCAGAACCTGCAGGCTGAGGGGATTACGCCCGAAGATATTGACACCGTCATCATCACGCACGGTCATCCAGACCATATCGGCGGGAACACCGATGGGGAAGGCAGACCGGTTTTTCCCAACGCCCGCTTCTTCATGGGGAAGGGCGAGTGGGATTTCTGGACATCAGAGCAGGCAGAAATAATGCTTGATGAACACGTCAAAGAAGTCCTCCTCATGTTCGCACGTAAAAACATCCCGCCCATCAAACATCAGCTAGACCTCGTTGACTCTGAAATGGAGATCGTGCCCGGCATCCGAGCCATTGAAGCGCAGGGTCACACTCCCGGTCACATGGCGCTTGCCATCTCCTCGGGGGACGACCAACTGCTCGTTGTATCAGACGTGGTTCTCCATCCGATTCACGTGGAGCAGCCTGGCTGGTGGGCGTCTGTCGACCTCTTTCACGAACAGGTCGTAGCCACTAGGCGTCGGCTTCTTAGTAGGGCTGCGGGTGAGAAGGCCTTGGTGCATGCCTTTCACTTTCCTTTTCCAGGCCTGGGTCACGTAGTCCAGAAGGGTGAGAAATGGAAATGGCAGCCGATTGAGACGATTGGCTAAGTTAACGAGTGCGCGCGCCTTTGTTCCAGGGCCGGCAACACTCCCCACCAACCTTAAGTTTTAAGCAGTGATGCATTTGCGTTACAAACGCGTAACACTTAAGCGGTGAAATTCACCATTGTTTTGGAGGAGAGTCAGCCTTAATTGGCTTCTTTTAGGTTTTTTTTAGGGCTTTTTAGAGCCTCTTAACGGTAGAATTAAAGAGTTTTAGCATCACTTACTCTGGAAAAACGAGCTTTATTCTTCTCGGTATTCAATTATTGGAGTTCGACGAATGCTCCACGTGGAGTACTATGCTTTGTATCCGTGTGATTTCCAGCCGGGGAACCTGTAGCCCGGCCTGTAGATGGATACGTGGGTCCAGCCCAGGAACTCCTCGTGCTTCCACTCCAGGCCCCGCTCCCCCAGGATGCGGTTGAAGGCGTCCTCTCTTCCATCGAACAGCCGTTCATCATGGAGCATGAGATGCCAACCGGTGTCGTCAATTAAACACACCTTTTCCAAAATAAGCCTCAGGACAGGGTTTTAGATGGTGCCGCCGGAGTGATAAAATATATCGTTTATTTTTCTCGGTATTAGGAGATATTGAGGTGGTTGGTGGTTTCTTTGTCTTTTTTATTCTTGGACGACGTGTACTGCAGGCCGTTGGCGGAGTCGTCCTTCACGTATAGTCTTCTAGTGTTTTTATGATTTGTTTGATGAGTTCTCCGATTTTTTCTCCTTTTGGTGTTAGTTTCGTGTAGGTGTTTCTTCTTCCGTCGATTATTATTTGGTTTTCTTCGATTAGTTTTATTTGTTTGAGTTGTTTGGTGATGTTGTAGAATTGGTTTCTGTTTATGTCGTCTTCTTCCATTCTTTCTATTAATGATATTCTTTCTAGTTTGTGTGTTTCTGGGTCGGTCAGTGTGAGTATGTATCTGTGTGCGCCTTTTGTGTTGTCGAGTATGTCGAATGTCTCTTGGGGATTCATTATGGTTTCCTGAATTGTGATATGAAAATAAGATTATGCTTTTAATTTCTGAATTCCAGATACCATAATTATATATGTTAGTTTCAATCCACAATACACACACAGATATGAGGCACGAGAAAGCATGTGAAGAGGTATGCCGCTGAATATCGACACATCTGAAGAAAGCCTCAGGATGATCATCAAGGACTACCAAGAGGCGGCGCTACGGTACATCTGGAGGCTCGGCGGCGAAGGCGCGAGCAGCCGCGACGTCTGGGTACAGGTAAACGAGGACCTCAAGGGAGAGCGGACCATCAGCAGGGCGTCCATCATCAACTTCCTGAACGCCATGGTCGACGAGGGTATGCTCAACTACACCGAGACCACGGGGAAGGGGGGGCACCGCAGGATCTACTCGATGAGGTACGACGAGGCAGGCTTCAAGGAGCATGTAGCACGGCTAGTGATCGGCAACCTCCTGAGAGACTTCCCAGAGGAAACCCGGAAGGCCATCGAAGGGAGTGGGTGGGCACCCTCCTAGGCTGGTTAAGAAATGCAGAGGGTACTAGACATGGGTGATAGAGCGGAGAGCATCCGCTCAGAGCTCAATGAACTCTTCCCAGGCACACCCTTCGAGGTGGAGACGAGGCTGGGCGTCCTCAGCGGCATAATAGTCGTGAAGTGGACGGACGGCCCGGCCCTCACCAGGGTACAGGAGACCGGGATAAGGGAGAGGCACGACCGCATCCTCGTCGAGGAGAGGACGGGCAACAAGGCTAGGACGGGCAGCGTCTTCGTCAAGTACGAGAGAGGCTACAGCCCCGAGGCCCTGGAGAAGGCCAAGTGCACCAGCCCATACCTCAGCTACGACTACACGCTGCTCTCCGAGATGGACTTCGGAGGCGACGAGCGTTGAGAGGACTGATCGTCAACAAAGCCCATTTTCACCAGATCAGGGGAGGCGTCCTCAACGTGACGGGCGTCAACTTCACGGACACCAGCAAGGAGGCCATGGCCACGTGCCTCAGGGAGAGCATGAGGACCGCCGACTGCCCCGTGTGCGGGTGGCGGGGCCACGTGGAGGACCTGGACGGCTCCTGGAGGGTTACGTGCCCCCAGGGGTGCAGCCACGAGGACGGACGCCCCGTGGGGCTGCGGCCCCTGCTCCACGTGCCCTATGACCCGGACCTGTACGCGGAGCTGAACGTGGAGAGGTTCGAGCTGGGGAAGACGGGGAAGCTGCTGTTCAGCCACCCGGAGGGCACCAACGACGACCGGTTCTGGGCCACAGCCCTAGCAGTCTATTCAATTACGGAAAAAAGGGCGAACAAGCCGATTGCTATTGGATAGAGGGTTTTATCATAAAAACATATTATGATAAAGGAATGATTTGTGGCCCGAGCAATCTTTCGATGATGAAAATCATGTGAGTACTGAATTCTCGTAGTGATAATTCAAATTTATCTGATAAATCGTTTGTTATAAAGAGAAATCTCACTTCCTTGAGGGCGGAATTAGCTTGTGACTAATAGTTAGAGGTTTTAAATTTTTATAAAGATATTTCTCAAGGTTGCTTTGCTGCCCACGCGCGTGCAATTGTGAGTCTCATTAATTAAAATTTTATAAGGCTAAATCTATTATCCTACAATATGTCCCTTTTAACAAAACTAGACATACAAATAGGGAATAAATTCAATGAAAATCCATATCGATTCTTTTCAGAACATGACATCCACACAGAACTAGCAAAAATACTAATAGACGAATTAGAATCTGAAAATTCATTATGGTCCGTAACCAAAGATGAGAAAAAAGTCACTCGAGTTCATCATGAGTATCCAACTCCTTTTAGATGCTATATGAAAGGGACTAGTTTCCAGAAGTATACAGAAAATCAATTTAAGAAAGCCAAAGAGAAAACACCTTCACTTAGGGTTAGAAGAGGTCATTTCGACATAGTAGTATTCAATGAAGAATATATTCAACAAAACGATTTACAGACCGTTTCAGGAAAAAACTATCGTGCTTTGTTGAAAAGTTTTAATGTAGAACAACCCACAGCTCTTGAATTGGCGATTGAAGTAGTTTATCATATTTCATTAGACTCTAAGCCACATTTTGGTATAATGAAAAGAAGGAAAGATTCTACCGAACAAGATTATAAAAAACTAAAGGCATTGATGAATTTCACCTTTAAAGATGATACTCCATTTTGTCAAGAATCTGCGATGATGTTTTTTTCAAATAGCCTTTACAACGATACAATGAAAAAGAGAATTGAGGAAATAAAAAGAACGAAGAAGGTCCAATTATTCTCCTATTATTCATAGAGCGTGAGACCAACACGCGCATCTCAAACTATGGTTACCCTGTTTTTTTTATTTTTTATTAGCCCACATGAAACTATATGAAAAATGCGCACATGCATCCATATCATGCATGTATTTTTTATTAGAATTTTCCTAAATGAATTTTTGTAATAAGATAGAAAAGAAAATGAGAAAACATATCATCAAACCTACTAACAAATCTTTACCTTAGGAAAATATGACGATAGACATGATGAATAAATTTATTAAGCGTATCATGCATGAAAAATTGATCATCATGAGTGATGTCAGTTTCGATCTTTCTCCTGTTGATAAGAAGCCCTCAAGAAAATACAGGAAGGGAAGCAAGTACGACCCGATCATAGACGCTTTTCTAGAATCAGAGCACGACCTGGTGACGGTGGAGGCCGAGGGCAAAGACGCTAACTATCTACGTACACAGCTCAAGAAGCGGATAGACGCCAAGGACATGCAAGACAAGATCGAGGTCTCGGTAGTAAACAACAAGGCGTACCTTGAAAAATAAATTTCAATCTATCTTTTTCTTATAACAAGCATTGAGTAAATGCATGCTCGCGCATGTTATGGAGGGTTTTCATCAAGAAAAATTTAGTAAAAGGAGAATTTTTCGCGTCGCATCTTTTATTGATCTTCTGGTACGAGTGCCCATATTCTCTGTAATGGAAGTTCTGCTTTCAGTGATTCAGGGAAATCTGTGTAGTGTTTTTGAATTTCTTGGATTAGATTACCTGAATCCCATAATCTTATGGTAAAAAAGCTTCTTCGGGCTTCTCTTATTACCTTTCTGTTGAAGCCACTCCATGAAACCAATAACCCTTGTTCTGCATTAAATGTCTGAATTGAGCCCTGCAAGTTCCTTAATACTATTACATCTACTGGAGATGAGCCTGATTTAACTTGGACACATAGTTTTGGTGATGTAAAGCCAAATGCTCCTGATCCAGCTAAAATATCCACTCCTCCATCAGGGCCTGGTTCGGCTCTTTGAGTTGCATATCCTTTAGCTTGGATAATCGCTTCTACAAGTCTAGTTAAATCATGGCCCTTGATATTTTCGTCTATATACCTTCTAATTTGATCTGTAGCAACCTCAACAATATCAATAGTTTCTTCGGCTAAGATTTCATCTTCGTCAATTTCTCCTGGTAAATCTTGACCTGCGTAAACAATACTTCTGACTCTTGCTTCCGCGTTATTTCTTTGAATTCTACATACGGTCATATAAGCTCCTAACGAGTACAGAATGTCTTGAGGGAAATCAGTACGTGGAATATCTTTACGAATCCACTCAACTTTTCTAATATGATGAATGTCTTCTCCCATATCAGTTACATATTCATAATCTTCAGTTATTTTCCCAATCGCGATAGCTGACTGGGTTTTTAATGGCAGAGCGACTAGATCATCCCTTTGTATTTTCATGTAAAAAGACCATAATTGTCCAGCCTCGTTAGCTATTGCCCTTTTTTTCTTGTTAGGAGCGATTTCTTCAAAATACGCCTTTAACTCTTCTCTTGTCTCGAAATCTGTTAATGACGGTATTTCATTCCATCGTATGGTAACTATGTCATTATCTAGAGCTTCTTGTTCTTGCTCCCCTCTACTTCCCGCTCTTACCATCCAAAGTGTCATCGAAATTTCACTCTATATATTCTGATTGATCTTTATATAAAAATAATCAACATTGGCGTACTGATTAATGAAAAAAATATTCAACGCGCGATCTGCAGCGCTTTCTTGGTTTCTTGCGGGTATTCTCTGAGCAGCTTCGAGATTATGCGTCCTGCGATATGTGCCTTAAACTCTTGCTCGTTGAACTCTATACGATAAACCCTATGATGGCCACCCTTCCCGGTTGTCTCCGTGTAGTTGAGCAGATCTTCGTCCACCATGTCGTTGAGATAGTTGATGATGCTGGCCCTGCTGATGCTTCCTTCGAGTCTCTCGTTCACGTTGAGCCAAACGGCTCTGCTGATGGCACCCTTCGGCTGTATACTCCAGAGGTAGCGCAGCGACTCTCCCTGCCAGTCCTTGAAGAACATGGCTAATCCCTGTTTTTCCGAATCAAGTGATAACGGCATCTTGGTTCCAGATGGATATTATATTTATAATTATATAACATTTGAAATATGTTTCAGCTAAGGTTGATTCTTCGCCAATCATTTCATCCTTTTCTCTATTACACCCGATGCAAGCAGGACATAGAGTTGTAGATAATCTGTCCCACCGCTAATACCTCACAATGGAATGAATGCTAATCGATAATGCTTTTCAACACAGATTGCTAGATAGACCAGATGAAGTACTGGTTAAACATCGACCAATCCACAAGGATCGTTAAACTCCACAAAGAGACCTGCCGATACTGTACTCCACATGATCAGCACTCAAAACCCATCAACGAGATGAACAGCAGCGGGGGATGGTTCTTGTTCAAGTCAGCAGAAGAAGCACATCTATTTTAAAAGGACCAGAAACTTGACCTATTCTGGCAACCATGTAGAATATGCCAACCAGAGTAATATTTCCAAATATTTAATTCCTTCGTTCCACGAGGAACCGTTTTCATCGTCTGTTAATATGAGGATAGGGGTAAAATGCCTGAAGGGATATACGTCAGACATTCTCATTCCCCACGGTTTTGCATGCATGTATTTGAAACTTTTTCTTTTCAGGCATACTATGATGGTCCAGTCCTAAGAGGCTGGGCTACGCATGATTTATGAATAAAGTTTTATGTTTAGACAAGACTATTTTTTCGAACGTACTATGGTTTCTATTACATGTTATGGGGGAGTAAACGAGATCGGTGGCAACAAAATATTAATTAAAACCGAAAAAGGAGGCATATTTCTCGATTTTGGACAATCTTTCAAAGGGGAATCAGAGTTCTTTGAAGAATTCCTTCAACCCAGATCAAAAAGCGAATACCACGACTTAACCACATTAGGATTACTCCCCTGTTTAGACGGAATATACAGGAAGGATGTCTTTTGTCCAGGAGGAGTAGAAGCTTGTATACCAAGCGTACAACAATACTGGCAGAAGTCCCTCAAGAGCTATGAAGAAGAAAAAGAAACAGGATGGACACCAGACGCAGCATTCATCTCACATGCACATCTAGACCACTCCGGATACATAGGATACCTGGGTAACATGCCGATCATTTGCTCCGAAGAAACGAAGAATCTGATCAAATCCATAGACGATGTAGGCAACATGAGTGGATATCAATCAGATATCCTTGAAATGAAGCCTCGAAATATCAAAAGCCGAAAAAGCGGATTCTTCCCAGGTTCATTATACGTAGATTCAGATGATCCAATCCCTAGAAATTATCCCGAATTCAAATCTAACACACCGTATACAACCGAGAATGAAATAACCATAACAGGATTCAACGTATCTCACTCAGTACCCGGAGCCATGGCCAGCCTCGTCGAAGCGGAAGACACCCAGATCCTCTACACTGGAGACATAAGATTCCATGGTCGGGAGAACCCAGATCTATCATCCCTTGATGGAATAGCACCGGACATCATGATCAGTGAAGGAACCAACATAGAAGACACGAAACCCGACAACGAAAAACAAGTGCAAAAAGATATCCAAGATCTGATCTCGAATACGGAAGAACTGGTCATGGTTGGATTCGCGTGGAAGGACCTTGAGAGATATGAAACCATACGCGATGCAGCTCTGGCTGAGGGACGTATCCCTGTCTTTGATCCAAGATTAGCCTATACTTTAGCACGGTTTGACAGAGACATATACGATGAAGGGGCCTCCGTTTTCGTTGAACGCTGCGAGAGCATGATCTATTCTGAAGACGATTATAAGAAAGCAAAACACAAAGCAGGGTTAATGGACTACGCCCTCTGGGACAGCAAAAAAGATACAAGAGCCACAGACACATGCCACCTCGAAAAAGGAGTCTACGCCCACGATCTTCATACCGACCCAAACGCGTACGTACTACATCTTGACTTTTACCGCTTCAAAAACCTCCTAGACATACAACCATCACCTGGCTCGGTATATGTTAGAGCCCAATGTGAACCGTTCAACAAACGAATGGAGCTATCCGACGAAAGACTCCATCGCTGGCTTAAACACTTCGAAATAAACCCCGAAAATAAACATAGACCATACCAATATCACGCCAGCGGACACGCATGTGGCCCAGACATACTAGAGTTCATTGAGCGAGTGAAACCAAAAAACGTCATACCCGTACACACCGAGAAACCCGAAGCATTCAAGCAACTGCCTATGAACGTGATTATACCAGAAGTGGGGACCGAGATAACATTTTAACTTGAACTCTTTTGTAAAATTATTAAATGAAAAGATCATATGATATGGTATGACTGGGTTTTTCTCAAATGTAAATCATAGAGATGTATTCAAGGCATCCGAGATATTCCACGGGGATTACGTAGCTTATGATGAGCCTTGGCTCAAAACAATGCGTGAAATAGATTGGAGCAATATTCATCAATTAGACACAGAAACAATCTCAAGACAAATAATCGGATTTCTAAACAAGTGGAAATGCAGGCTTCCATATTCAAAAACACTCGCCAAGGGTATTAAAGAAAAATTCGAAGAAAATACCCACATTATTGAAGCGTTAAAAGATACATCAATTGAAAAATACATCTCAAAAGAAAAAATCAGGATAAATGGATCGCAATATTCCGTTGAGGATGCTTTTTACAGTCTGTTCAAGAGCTTTGTTGATCTACCTTTCAATTTCAGCACAGTAGCCGCTACAAAGTTACTGCATTTTCCTTTACCGAGCCTTGTCGTGATGTGGGATACACCTATTTCTGAGAACTACGAGATTAGCAGGACGCCTAGAAACTATGTTTACCGTTTTATCCCGTTGATGCATATTTTTTCACAAACAATTATTGATTCCTATTGTAAAGAGAAAGAATGCGACGAAGATAATGCCATATGGGATATCAATAGGAAATATTATCCGAGGACTATTGCAAAACTATTAGATGAATATAACTACATAACAATAACGAGGGAAATATCCGTGAATAGCGGGGCAGACAAGAGAATTGATGAATCAATAAAAGTGGGAGATACCTTCTCCATTAGAGCCATCGAAGGCAGAGATGGAAGACCCATAAGCCGAGCCGAAGATGGTCGAATTATACTGTTTGATGAAGCCGATCCAAATACAGTTAAAATACAAATTGGGGATGTTTTTGAGGTTAAAGTCATACGGGCTGAACCTAATTTCATAATCGCAAGAACAACATCCAAAAAAACTGTACCCACACCACCAACTCCACCAACCTCAACATCAGTTGAAGAATTTTTCAAAGAATATCGCGAATATTCTAACTTTATTGCAGGAAAAGGTATCCACGAGAAAAATGTAACTACGTGGATGAAGGCAAGACGTGAAGCTAAGCAATATTATATGGATAAATTCTCACCAGATAATATTGACGATTTAACCCGGGAAGATCTTGACTCGTTCCTTTATTTCAGGAATAACAGGGCTTGGACTACGCTCTACCGACAAGGGAAATCTCTGGTTAGAAATTTCGAGGAATCCAAGAGAAACATTGTGCATCTTCAAGATGAAAGCATACCCATACAAACTCGAATAAACAACGTGATGCGTGGCGGCCATCTTTGGGTAAGAGGTTTTGGTAAAAACATAACAACAGGAATCCTCCATACTTGTGATTCTAAAGATCAATATGGTGTGTGGAATAACCGATCTGAAGACGGTCTAAAAATATTAGGGAGATCCGTTAAAATCCACTATAAAGATCACGGTATATCCTACGTGAGAATAAATAACGAGCTAAACAAACTCAAAGAAGAACTTAACACCGATCTTGTTTTGTTAGATGGATTCATGTGGTATGTATCCAAAAATATCTTAAACACATCTTGACCATCTCATTTGAAGTATTTCACATGAATATTGTTAATTATTTATTACAGAGGATTCGGATTAACCCATAAAATCCGGTTTAAGATGGCCCTTCCTTTATAAGGGCTTAAATACACTGACAAACCGAGACGAGGTTAATCAACATCCTTATAGTTTATCCTTAGAAAAATTAGGTTATTATGTTCCTAATTTCCTAAGGAAGATAATATGATAACTTCTTACGATAGGCGATAGTTTTATAATTATTGGCAGATAAATTTCTTAATATGACTGAGAAACCTAAAACAGAAACTAAGAAAAAGAGATACGCTACTAGAAAGTATCCAAAAGACACCCTCATGGATTCTTTAAGGGTTGCTCAATCAATTCACGATAACAATGCAGATATTCCATATGATCGGCTAGATTTAGCCAAGTCGTTAGATTATTCGCCAGAAAGCAGCGTGTTTAGATCTCTAATTACATCTTCAAGACGTTTTGGATTAACAAGTGGTGGTTCAAGAGCTGAAAAAATTGCCTTGACAGATTTAGGAAAATCTATAGTTGCACCAAGGAGAGATCAGGAAAAGGCTGAAGGCCTAAAACAAGCCCTGTATAACATTGATTTATTTAGAAAATTTTTCTCTCAGTTCGATGGATATAGATTGCCTAAGAAGGACTTTTTAAAAAATACGTTAAATATAGATTTTGATATACCTGTTCAAGATTGCGATGAATGCTACGATATGATCATAAATAATGCAAAAGAATTGGGAGTAGTCACAAAAATAAAAGATGCTAACTATATTAAGATGAGTGAATTAGTCCCTTCAGCACCAATGGATGTCGAAGAAGGGGATATGGAAGAGGAAATAGAGGAAGACTTAAAAGGTTTAGTAGCAGGAGAAGAAGAAAAACCGAAACCAGAGATAGAATTCCCAAGAGTCTTTATCTCTCATAGTAAAAATAAAAAAATCGTTGGTCAAATTAAGGAAATTTTAGATTTTGGTCAATTTGATTACAGGATTGCTGAGGAAAGAGAAACAACAGCGATTCCTATTCCAGATAAAGTTTTTGGAATTATGCGGGAGTGCAATTCCGCCATAATAAATGTAAGTGCTGATGAACAAGAAAAAAGAGATGATGGAACATATGGAATAAATCAAAATGTGTTAATAGAGATTGGAGCGGCTTTCTTGTTGTACAATAAAAAAGTAATACTCCTTGTCGATAAAAGAGTCGAGTTACCTTCTAACTTGCAGGGATTATATCGAAGTGAATACGAGGGAGATGAACTCACGTTCAACACAGCTATGAAATTACAGAAAACGCTTTCTGAATTCAGGTAACCCTGAAAATAAAAAATGAAGAGGATTTATTTTCTTTTCCTCAAGATCTTAACCCCTTCGTAGTCGGACATATAGTTACCAGCATAGAAAACTGGCTTATGGTTGGCATACTTTGCATAGTTGCCAGAATAGGTTGAGTTTTTCGTCTTGGTAGTATCTTTGTGCTTCCTCTGGTGACTCGAATATGAACCATCCTCCGCTACTGTTCATCTGGTTGATGGGTTTGGATCTTTGTTCATGGGGTTTGCAGTAGATGCATGTTTCTTTGTGTAGTTTAGCGATCTTGGTGGATTGGTCGATGTTTAGCCAGAATTTCATTAGTGTTGTTTGTCAACGTGCGTTGAAAAGCATCATCGAACGGTGCCTGTGAATGCATGCATCTTTTTCATATTTCCCACCGCCAACTTGACCTATATGCTATAGTATCTTGACCTGCAAATTTTATACTACATTTTTCCCACATTAACTCGTTTTCTTTGCCACCATATTTCGCTGAATCATTTAAACGATTAAATACATTTTCTGAAATAAAGGATCGATAACTACCTTGTCTTAGGTCACTTAGTTTCGCCGCTAAGTTTGGTGCTCTTCCCACCCATACAAGATCATTAGCACCTCTTTGACCAGCACGTACTACAAGAACTTCACTAGTATCTACACCTACACAGTGTGATATCGTAAACCCTGTTTCTCTGATACTAGCGAAATGTGACTCAGTTTTGGGTTTTAAAATTTTCTCGACAGCATAATTCATTTTTAAAGCACACGTTGCTGCACTCGTGTTTTTTGAACCACTGATAAAAACACCCATAACTCTATCACCATCAAAACTAGTAATTGTTCCAGAATTTTCTGTCAAAATCCTTGACATTGAATATAGAAAAGATTTCAATATTTTTGCTGCTGTTCTTTGTTGATAATCTTGTGCTAGATATGAAGATTGAGCAAGATCAGCATAAAGAAACGTTGCATCAAGTCTAACAGCCCCTCCTGCTAATGCTATATCTTCTGTAGATGGAACTACCTGCCCAGCCCTCATATTCCAAGGTTGAGTGAATATATCCGATATTCCTCTTGTAACTTGATCTTTAAAACTCAATTTTTTTTCACCTTTGTTTACTGTCTAAACAATAATATCGCTACAACCCATACTGCTACGCTAATTAGAAGGGAAATATACGCCCATTGTAAGTACTTGAATTTCAAAGCGAGAATCTCTGAGTTTCTATGGCACTGCTGTAAGATATCCTTAAGATGATCGTTGAAGCTTCTTTCTAGAAATTTTTTCTCAAATTCTTGATATTTTATAGTACAGATAGAATTAAAATACCATAATGATTTCTCAGGTCCTACTAGCCGAGGATTACTACCTAAGTATAGAGAAGCGAAGCTTACAGCTAATGCTGTTATTGTAGTAATAAAGGACCAAAACATAGCACAAGTCCATTCTATGAATACTGGTAAAGCTGAGATTAGAAAGCCTAGCATAGCTGTGTTGATACCCATAATTATGAGCAATTTGTTATCGTAACGACCATTCCATTCAAGAAGCTGTTCAAGATTCTTTAATGTAAACTCTAATTGGAATTCTTCGTTCACTCGATTTGAAGTCATTACCATATCCCTATAACTCTAATTACACTTTTACATTTTAATTTAACTTGATATTTTATACATGTATGAATGTAATATTATATTATCTCGTGCTTCTGCTAACGAAAATCGAGTTTAGAAGACGTGGATGTAGTCATATCCTGTAGGAAAAATTTTATAATATCCAGACTTTGGGAAATCACCAAACGTTCGGTTCTTACCAAGTTATCCAGATAACCTCATAAGGCCCTAGAAAAATCTCATCATGTATATAATGCTGAAGGTTAACCTATGATAATGGAAGCTGCCATTCCAGAATTGAAGCCGAGTAGAAAGCGCCCAAACTATAAACGCTCAGCGGCGACCAGGGACGTTAATCGATTCATCGGCTGGGATTACATAAACGACCTTCTTTCACAGACTACGCGAAAGATGAAGGACTACGCGGAGTAATTGTCAGAGATGAGTTCACGACATTCCTCAAAGAGGCACGAGGAGGGTACACATCTAACGTAATGGAAATGTATTCTCTATTGTACGATGGAGTAATATATCCCAGAGCAACCCGTCAAGTCCGTGTTAAAAAACCGATTGATGTTTATGTGAACCTCTTAGGAGCTACAACACCACAATACCTTTTCGAAAATCTGGACCCGAAGTTCTTTTTTCAAGGAGTGGGAAACCGGGTCGATTTCGAAATCCCAAATATCGAATATGAATACAAGACATCCGAGGAGTTACATCCAGGCGTAACGGGGGACGATCTCGATTACTGGAAGACACATACACTCTCACGTGAACAAGAAAAATTCGGTAACATGTTAATCAACATGATCAAGATAGTGAATATGAAGGAGAACCTCATCCTCGAGTTAACGCCCGATGCTAGGGATAGATCAAGAGAATATTACAACCAGAAACAGGATGAGAAGGAGGAATATGGTGAACACGATCAATTCGCATACAAATGCGAATACATCAACAGAGATTGGCAGAAGTCGTTAAAGTACGCAGGGATAATAGCACTCAGTGGCTACAAGGTCTTTGATAAAGACGAAATATCCCTTATCTTTGTTGATGAAAAGGCTGTCGAGGGTGGACAAAAAGTAGTTGAACATAACCTCAAACAGTTTGAAAAGTTACATGAAAAATGGATGACTTATGCCCGCGAGAAGGAGGGAGTCACTGAGAATACTACGAGAATTGCCATGAAGTATCTGGCAGTTATCGAGGAACGCAAGCTAGTAAGTTAACAAGAGTTAGCTATGGCAGTCGGCAACCCTAGAAGGAACAGAACCTTCTACACTATAGTCCAGTTCTTAATTGATTCGGGGTGCATCAAGGTTTTTGACATGTCATCCATGCCGAATATTGCCGCGAGCATCAGGAAGAAGGGCAAGGAGTGGATGGATAAACATATGATAAGCCCGAATTTTAGAAATCCACCAACACTATATGGGTTCGTAAAAACCCTATCCACCTAATCCGTTTCTGTAACATCTCAACATCTCAAAACATCAAATATGTTGAATCTGGGTGCTTTTTAGAAAAGAGGTGTTAAAACCACCTCAATTAAACATCTCAAACTATGAGCTGTTACGAGAGCGGACATATTTCTTGAACCTGATATAGTATTTCAAAGTACAGTATAACGATAGATCCATCATTTGGCGCGCATGTATAGTTTTTTAAATAGACCTTTTCATTCAAATATATTTATAAACTTAAGTTAATATTATTATTACTATGATCCCTAAGCATTTGGTAGGCATGGCGGGAGAGTTTGCGGTAGCCAGCGAGTTATGCAGAAGAGGAATTTTTACTCAGGTTACATTTGGAAACCGTAAAAAAATCGATCTATTAATTGATAAAGACGGGAAATATCTAAAAATCCAAGTTAAAGCGAAACAAAAACGTGCTTGGCCTGGCTGTCGAGGCGTTTCTGGCGATGATATACTAGTCCTTGTAGATTATGAAAAAAAGGCAGATGGTGAGCGTCCAGATTATTATATATTAACATCTGAAGACTGGACAGATTTGTTAGTAAGTAATTATCAAGAAAAAATAGACTCCGGGGAATTAGTGATCGATGAGGACAATTGCCCTATTTGGGCGAACAATTACAAAGGGCACTCACTACCAGCAAAACAAGTTACCGAGCATAAAGAAAAATGGGAAAAAATCTTCAACCTATTAGAAAAAATATAATGCATGCATCTACTTCAGCCACCCATCCAACGAGGGTACACGGAACTCGTGACCACAATGAGGACATATCAGTGTCCCGTCCCACCCCTTCTTTGGAAGGTATTCTACTCGTTTCTGACAGTAGGGGCAACGTGTTTGTTTCCAATTCCTCTTTTCACGATGAGTTTTATTCCTAATTCTTGAATGTGTTGCTTCTCTGATCTTTTTTTCTTTTAGTATAGATATCCGAGTTATGAGTAAATAGGGATAGATTGGCTCATTTTGTATTAGAATAGATGGTATTTTGATTCGCTAGCACGTATTTTAGGTAGCTGTGTTTGGAGGCTTCTTTTTCTATTTCCCGTATGTGTTTATCTGATGCTGCTTTATCAAAAAATATTATAAATTTCGGCAAATACCGAAAATTTCGGTGATAACCGAAAATTAATATGTAAATGACTTTCCTTAAAATTTCTATTCAATCATAGCTAAAAAATAAAAATAAATAATTACATAAAAAATTTAAGCTAAAACTAACTGTTATACAAAGAAAAATATTATTTCTATATAAAAATGATGAAAAATTAAGATGAAGGAAATAACCATCGAGATCTAGAAAAACCGCTTATAATAAGTAACCAATTATAAGGGAAATGCCAAGTCGTCGACATACGGTACACACCCTCGCTGACCCATATCCGAGGCAAGCCCCAGCACCCCGTCGAACACATAGTTTCAACGTTATTTAAAAGAAACGTATGGTCGGGTACCTAGGAACGATATGGAGCTGCGGCACAGAGGCAGGTTCTACGCGGGAGTAGACTTCGGCAAGAAGCAGGACCACAGCGTCGTAGCAGTGGTAGAAGGCAAACGAGACCACCTCCACCTCAGACACTGCCACCAGTTCAAGCTAGACACGCCCTACGGCGTCGTCATCGGTTACATCAAACGCCTACAAGACAACTGGAACCGACTCGCATCCATAACCTGCGACCAGACCGGCGTAGGCGACTACATCGTGGAGGACATGAAGCGATCCGGAGTCAGAAACGTCGAAGGCGTAACATTCACCGAGACCAACAAGGAGACGATGGCCACAGCCCTCAAGGAAACCATGAGGACGGCCGAGTGCCCCCAGTGCAGCTGGAGAGGCTACGTAGAGACCGTGAAAGGCGAATGGACGACAACATGCCAACAGGGATGCACCAGCAGCGAATGCAACCCCCAGACCCTAACACCATTACTCCACATACCATACGACCCCCAGCTACTCAACGAACTCAACACCCCCACCTATCAACTAGCCAAAACAGGGAAGATCCAGTACAGCCACCCAACAGGAACACACGACGACAGGTTCTGGTCCCTCGCGTTAGCCGTCTACTCAGCAACCCAGAAAAAGGCGAACAAGCCGATCGCTAAGAGATAGAGTCTCCACCCATCACCAAAACCACGCGCCAGCGTGTTGAAGAGATGAAATAGGTT
>Ga0114919_10001691_pt1 | contig 17630 bp, 20 predicted proteins | sample BlataG_FD_88682 | JGI IMG/M metagenome (GOLD analysis project Ga0114919, IMG submission 88682) | Deep subsurface microbial communities from Black Sea to uncover new lineages of life (NeLLi) - Black_00105 metaG | ecosystem: Environmental > Aquatic > Marine > Oceanic > Sediment | place: Atlantic... | reverse complement strand
TTTATCATGAGTTGGCAGAGTCAGTGACCGATTCATTTGCCTTGAAGTATACGACCTATCCGCCCAGTGTAGGTATTGAGGAGGATGTTGATTTTGGCGGTAAGCCATTGCGTACGATGTTGGGTGCGATATCACCGAATCCCTTTAGACGGACAGCAGTAATCAGATACAGCATAGGGGATATTCAGATGCAAGATGCAAGAAGTAAGAAGCAAGATATTTCTTTGAAAATTTATGATGCGAGTGGGAGATTGGTGAAAGATTTCAATTTGCAATCTGAAATATGCAATATGCAATCATCTGTTGTCTGGGATGGTACAGATGATATGCATCGTGCGGTTCCTGCCGGTGTTTATTTTGTTGATTTTAAAGCAGGTGATTATAAGAAGGTCGAAAAAGCAATACTATTGAGATAAAAGGACAAGGGCAATTCAAGGCAATTAAGGGCTAAAATAGGGCATGAGAAGCCTTCAATAGCCCTCTCTGCGCCTTTTGTGAGCCTTATTTAGCCCTCTAAACAAGGTAAAATGCCTAAATGGTTTAGGAAAAAGGGTAAAGGTTTGGAAGCCGGAAAAGTATTTTAAAATCCGGCTTCTAAACCCTAATCCTCAAACCAATTTCGTGGATATTCAACTCAACGTTTGACCAGGCGTTTTAGAAAATCTTTAGCTTCATCAAGACCCAGAATCAAACATAAACTGTAAAAAATCGCCAAGCCAATGCTCCCGCTGATAAGAAGGTTTAATATCTGTTTGAAAAAGGTTAAACCTATGGCACTAACAAGGAAGTCATTGATGACCATTGCAGTGAGACCCGCGGCACAGGCTGCGATCGCGAGCAGGACAAAGTATTTTACTAAAGGCAAGAATTTGAACCTGCCAACCTTACGTGGTAAGTAGTGAAACAAAATCGCCAGGTTCACAAATGATGATATTGTCGTGGATAAAGGAAATGCCCGGAATCCAATGATACGCATTAACAGCAGGTTCAATACTATGTTCACAGCGACCGCGACAAAACTTGCATACATCGGCGTTTTGGCGTCCCTGTATGCATAAAAGACCGCCGCAACATTACGTATCCCTGCGACAAAAGGTATGCCGATAATATAGAGGATTAATGCCTGGGTAGTAGCATATGTATCAAAAGGAGTAAACATACCTCGTTCATAAATAATTCTCGTAATAGGATAAGAGAGAAATGCTATAATAACCGCGCTTGAGACCGTAAGAAAAAAGACTAATTTTAAAGAATCAAACAGGGTTGATCTTACTTCACCATATTTTTTCTCTGCGACATATTTAGATATTGTAGGCAATGCTACTGTTCCAACCGCAATTCCAAACAAACCTAATGGCAGATGCATTATCCGGAATGCATAATTGAGCCAGGTCATGCTGCGTTCAGCAAGCAGTGATACCAGGAAAATATCGACCGTAACATTTATTCTTGAGGCAGCAAGGCCTATTGCTACTGGGATAAAGAGTTTAAATATTTTCTTTAAGCTGGGGTCTTTGAAATTAATATAAAACCGGTAGCGAAACCCTTTTTTGTAGAGCCTTGGGATTTGTATTAGAAACTGCATCAAACCGCCGATGGTTACGCCGATCGCCATACCGAATATCGGATCAACGCCGTGCTTTACCAGGTACATATAGAGAATGATTGGCGTGGCGATTGATAGGATATTGAAGAAAGCCGGTGCAAGGGAAGGTATAAAAAATTCCTGTTCCGTGTTCAAGTAGCCCATTGCCCAGGCAGCAAAGGCGATGAACAGCAGAAATGGAAAAATGACTGCAGTCAAGGTAGCGGTGAGGTTGAGTTTGTTCGGCACCGCGCCAAAACCAAATGCAATGATCTTTACAAAATATGGAGAACAGATAATTCCTAAAATGACAATTATGCCTACGACAATTAACAATATATTGAAAACATTGCTCGCAAGGAGATTCTGTTTGTCCTTACCTTTCTGTTTTTCCGTGGTTAAAACTGGTATGAAAGCGGCAGACAGGGCAGTTTCAGCAAAGAGGTCTCTGAATAAGTTAGGGATGCGAAATGCTGCATTAAAGGCATCGGTCGTCATGCCTGCCCCAAACAGATAGGCGAATACTGATTCTCTTACTAAACCTAAAACTCGACTTATTGCAGTTCCAATGGTAAATGCCCTGACTCCTTTTGTAATATCCTGCATAGGTGATTATACAGAATTTAAAAATTGTGTCAATGTTGTTGGATTCGAAAAAAAAATGGAATAGCGAGACTTGTCCTGCGGTATTCCAAAAATTCGTTGACTTTGACTCATTTCTGGTTATAATTTTATGAAGAAATTAAGGAGGTTATATGAAAGCGAGAATAGCAATTAATGGATTTGGAAGAATTGGTAGATTGGTTTTTAGAGCAGGTTATAAGAATGAAAAATTTGAAATTGTAGGCATAAATGATATTACCGATGCTAAAACCCTTGCACATTTATTAAAATATGATTCAGTTCACAGAACATTTAATGCCGATGTAAAGGCAAAGGATAATGCCATATCTGTTGATGGTAAGGATTACAAGGTTTTTTCAGAAAAGGACCCTTTAAAACTTCCATGGAAAGACCTGGGAGTCGATTATGTTCTCGAATCCTCTGGTAAATTTAGAGAGTATAGTAAGGCTGAATTGCACATAAAAGCCGGTGCAAAAAGGGTTATGCTTTCTGCCCCGGGCAAAGGTGAACCAAAGATTCCGTCTTTTGTTATGGGTGTAAATGAGGATACATACGATCCTGAAAAGGATTTCATTTTCTCAAATGCCTCGTGTACAACAAACTGTTTTGCGCCAGTGGTAAAGGTTCTTCATGAAAATTTCGGAATTCGCAGAGGTTTTATGACAACAATTCATTCATACACGACTGATCAAAAGATTCTTGACTTGCCTCACAAGGATTTGCGCAGGGCGCGAGCAGCAGCACTCTCAATGATTCCCACAACAACTGGTGCGGCAAAGGCAATAATAGGATTATTCCCTGATTTAAAAGGAAAATTGGATGCAATAGCACTGAGGGTGCCAACTCCCAATGTTTCCATCGTTGATTTTGTTGCAGAACTTGAAAAAGATACTACAAAAGATGAGGTTAACAAAACATTCAAAGATGCCTCAGAAAGAAGTCTTAAAGGTTATCTTCAGTATTGTGATGAGCCATTGGTCTCTTCAGATTTTATTGGTAATTCATATTCTTCTATTTTTGATGCTGAATTGACAAAGGTTAATGGTAATTTGATAAAAGTATTAAGCTGGTATGATAATGAATGGGGGTATTCAATGAGAATGATTGATTTGCTTGAATATATAATAGGAAAAGAATGATGGCAAAGCTTTCAGTTAAGGATCTCGCAATTAATGGCAAAAAAGTTTTTGTACGGGTAGATTTTAATGTGCCTCTTAATGAAGATCTGGATATCACCGATGACACAAGGATTAGGGCATCACTTCCAACCATTAAATATATTCTTGAACAAGGAGGCATCCCAGTCATTGCCAGCCATCTTGGTAGACCAGAGGGCAAGGTTAATCCAAAGATGAGTCTTGCACCCGTGGCACACAGGTTGACAGAACTGTTACATCGTAAAGTAATCTTTGCTCCGGATTGTGTTGGTGATGAGGTTAAGAAATTAGCTGAGGGTTTAAAACAGGGAGACATTTTACTTCTTGAAAACACGAGGTTTCACCCTGAAGAAAAGAATAATGACCCGAATTTTTCCAAAGAGCTCGCATCCTTAGCAGATTTTTATGTGAATGATGCATTTGGTTCTGCACACAGGGCACATGCATCAGTAGCAGGTATTGCTTCATATTTTGACGAGCCTGCATGCGGGTTTCTTATGGAAAAGGAAATAGAATATCTTGAAGATACATTGAAGAATCCACAAAGACCTTTACTTGCAATAATCGGTGGTGCAAAGGTTTCCACAAAGATTGGTGTTATAGAAAATTTATTAAATAATGTGGATAATCTGGTAATTGGCGGAGGAATGTGTTTTACATTTTATAAGGCAAAAGGGTATAATATTGGAAAGTCACTTTGCGAAGATGAATTTATAGACGTTGCGAAAGAACTTTTGGATAATACAAAAATATACCTACCTGTAGATGTTCTTATTGCCAAGGCATTGGAACAGGGTAGTTTCATAGAAAATGTAGATGCATCCGCAATACCTGATGATTATTGTGGTGTTGATATTGGTGAGAAGGCAAAACAGGATATTGCAGAATTCGTAAAAAAGGCAAAGACAATTGTCTGGAATGGTCCAATGGGCATATTCGAGATTGATGATTTTTCAAAAGGAACCAGAGCTGTAGCAAATGCAGTGGCTGATGCTACGTCTGGTGGAGCAATTTCTATAGTTGGCGGTGGCGATACAGTTGCGGCATTGTCAAAATTTGATCTACGTGATAAAGTAAGCCATGCCTCAACTGGTGGTGGTGCATCATTGGAATATCTTGAAGGCAAGGAATTGCCTGGTATCAAGAGCTTAAAGGTGAAATAATGGACCCGATTATTGCTGGAAATTGGAAGATGAATAAGGACCCTGCACAGTCACGGTCTCTGGTTCAAAATCTATTAGAGTTAATTGGCGATGTGAAGAATAGAGAAGTTATTCTGATACCGCCTTTTACATCACTGCCAATAGTTGCTGAGGTTATCAGAAACAGCAATCTTAAACTTGGTGCTCAAAATATGTACTGGGAAAGGAGCGGTGCCTATACCGGCGAGATATCCGGATTATTTCTCAAATCGCTCGGTTGTGACTATGTGGTTATTGGCCATTCTGAAAGACGTCACATAATGGGTGAGACCGATGAGATGTTGAATAAAAAATTGAAGACGGCATTGGAAATTGGACTGATTGCTATATTCTGTGTAGGTGAGACTGAAAATGAGAAAGAAGAGGGAAGGACTGAACAGGTAATTTCAAGACAACTCAGGCAGGGACTGAAAGATATTGGGAATGAAGCCCACAAAATTATTTTTGCTTATGAACCAGTATGGGCAATTGGTACAGGTAAGACTGCAACACCACAGCAGGTAGTAGATGTCCATAAGTTTATTCGTGCCCAGCTAAAGAAAAAAAGCACTATTCTATATGGAGGAAGTGTTAAGCCTGAAAACGTTGATACTCTTATGCATGAGCAAGAAATTGAGGGAGTGTTGGTTGGTGGAGCAAGCCTGAAACCTGAGAGTTTTGCGCGGATTATAAAGTTCGCTGGTCACTTGACATCGACTGTAAAATAGATATAATACTTCATGTTTGAATTTGAGCAGTTGAAATTTTTATTCTTTAGAATTAATAACAATTTTGGGAAAGCAAGCTGTTACTTGAAGGTAATTAACCATGAGAAGGAGAAGAAATGTACAGTGTGATTATGTTTTTGCACGTACTTATATGTGTGCTGCTGGTCATTGTGGTTTTACTGCAACAATCAAAAGGTGGCGGTATGTCGAGTGTGTTTGGCGGTGGTGGCGGTGGAACTGATGCGCTGTTTGGTGGCAAGGGAGCTACGCCATTTTTTGTGAAGTTGACCACTGGATTGGCAATTGGTTTTTTTGCTACTTCACTTATACTTGTTCTAATTTCTCGAAGACCAACTACAAAAAGTGCGATTGAGAAAGGATTAGAGGAAGTGCCCGTGCAACCAGTAATTCCTGAAGAACAGGCACCTATTATTCCTGAAGAACCTGAAGGAGGAGGTAGGTAATGTTTGCAGTGATTACGACAAATGGTTATCAATATCTTGTGAGCAAAGGTGAAAATATAACCATACCTGCCCATATTGGTGAGGTCGGCAAGAAAGTTGAATTTAATGAAGTTTTGATGATAAATGATAATGGTAATACAATATTTGGTCAGCCCTATGTTAAAGGAGCAAAGGTTGAAGGAATTGTCAAAAATCATGGTAGGCTTCCCAAGATTATTGTTTTTAAATTTAAGAAAAGAAAAAAATACCGTCGGAAAACAGGACATCGTCAGGATTTCAGTCAAATAGAAATAACAGGCATAGTTAAGAAATGAAGACAAGGGGATAAAGAGACAAGGAGATAGGGAGACACGGAGACAAGGGGACAAACAGAGATATCCGTGTGAATCCGTGTTAATATCTGCGTATCTCAGCGTTTTTTTCAGCCCATGGCTGAAAAAAAGGAGGTAAATATGGCACATAAGAAAGGTGTTGGAGCATCAAGGAATGGCCGTGATTCCTGTGGTAAACGTTTAGGCGTTAAAAGATTTGACGGTCATGTTGTGAATGCCGGAACAATAATCATTCGGCAGCGCGGCACAAAGGTCCATCCAGGTATGAATGTGGGTGTTGGTAAGGACTACACACTTTATGCCCTCGCCCCTGGCAAAGTGAAGTTTGGCTATACAAGGGGTGGTAGAAGAACAGTTTCAGTACTACCTTAAAGCAAAATACCTAAACCCAGCTCGTTTATAACGGGCTTGGGTAAATTCCTAAACCCCGTTAGATACTCTTGTCCCGTTAGTTGACTGTTATCTAATGGGATGCTGTCTAAACGGGGTAAATACCTAAAAATACAAACACAGCCCGTTCGCAACGGGTTTTGGGTTTGGAAGCATGATTTTTATCCTGCATCCTAACTTTTACCCATCTTCCATTTTATCATGCACTCTTTTTTATTGACATTTACGAGGTTTATGATATAATCCTAAGAAAGAGGAGGTAATTGATGAAGTTACACCGATTTATTTTAGTCCTTTTTTTGGGATTCTTTTTATATGGTGACGTAATGTATGATATGTCGACAACCACTGAAGGTATGATGGGTATGGGTGGTGGTGAAACTACAATGTCTGTTTTTATTAAAGGTGACCGTTCAAGGACAGAAATGACTTCAACAAGTCCTATGGCTGGGGAACAGACAAGCGTTATTATTACCCGACTCGATAAGGGCGTTATCTGGACATTGGATATAGATAATGAACAGTATTCAGAAATGAAACTCGGCGGAGAGATAGAAGGAATTACCGGTGAGGAAGAGGCATTAGATAAAGTGCCTAAAATTACAGTTGAAAGAACCGGTAAAAAGAAAGTAGTACTTGGAAAAGAATGTGAAGAAGTAGTTGTTTCAATGAAAGTCGAAGATGAACAAGGTGATATGAGTTTTACCCAGACTATGTGGATTACAAAAGACATTCAATGCTACGAGGAAATTATGGAGTTTAATAAGAAAATGACAGAAATGGGTATGAAATCATCAAATACAGGTATGATGGCAAATAGAAAATCATTTGAAGAATTTCAAGAAAAGATCGGCGAAATTAAGGGTTTTCCACTTGAGGTAGATATGGATATAACAATGGGAGGTACAGGGATGTCATTTTCAATGAAAACCCATAGTGTCGTCACAAAAATAGATGCCAAACCGATAAATAATAAGGTTTTTGAAATACCAGCCGGTTATTCTTTAAAAGAATAATTGATTCAGACAGATTATTACGGATTCAAACAGATAAATTATTCATCTGCATCTGCTGCAATTCGTTTGAATCTAATCCGAAGGATGGAATATAAAAGGCAATTTTGTGTATAATAGTATAGAGAGTGATGAAGTTTTGATTGGACGGGTTAAAAAAGGAGATTGTGAGGCATTTAATCCTCTGATAGAACGTTACAAATTGCCTCTCTATAAGGTTATGTACCGAATGGTTTATAATCGAGATGATGCTGAAGATCTTGTTGAGGAAGCATTTATAAAAGCATTCAGGGCAATTTCAAGATTTGAGATTGGAAAGCCTTTTTATGCGTGGATATGTCGGATTGCAGTAAATAACGCGATAAATTATTTAAAGAAAGAGAGACGTGGTCAAGTACAACCTATTGAATTTTTTGAGCACAGTCTGGCTGCGAAAAAAGGGAATCCTGTAGAGATGACAAAGCAGAAAGTATTACAAGAACGAATTACTGCGGCGATGGCTAAGTTACCAGATGATTATAGGACAATTATTGTTTTAAAGGTTGAAGAGGATTTTTCTTATGATGAGATCAGTAAGGTTCTTATGATTCCAAAAGGGACAGTAATGTCAAGATTAGCGCGCGCCAGGCAGAAACTCAGAGGAATATTTAAAGAAATGGGGGTGCAGAATAAATGAAATGTGATTTAGGAGTAGAGCTTTTGAGCGGTTATCTTGATGGTGAACTTGATAAAGAACAGAAAGCAGAAATAGAAAAACATCTTAAGGAATGTGAGGTTTGCCGGAAAGAAATTGAAGAATTGAGACAATTAGATGAATATGTAAGGACCGCAGAAATCGAGGAGCCATCAAGAGAGTTTATTTTTAATATAAACCGTCGGATACTGGAAAAGGTTAAAAAGAAAACCCGTTTTCGTCTCTTTCGGTTTTCGCCAATCCTTGCACCTGCTGCTGTAGCACTTCTGGTATTCGTAGTATTAATCAATATTAATCGACCTGTCAGGTTTGCGAGTCTTGATGAAAGGATTCTTTATGCTGAGGTAGAGGCGAAGAAAGAATTGGATATTGAAATTCCTAAGGCAGGTTTTGCTCGAGAAGAGGTATATGCTAAAGGGGTTGTTGCAAAAGAGAAAAAAGCCTTAACCACATCAAAAGTGCCGACAATGGCAAAGGCAAGAGATGTTGAAGTATTTGATCATGCTAAAAAAGGTGAAGCGGGTGCTTTTGGCATTGAAGCACAGGATGAAATTATCAGCTTAACAGAAGTTCAAGAATTGCAGATACCGCGGGATAGAATCGTAAGGGCAATTGTGGATTCAAATGGAAAAATTTTAAAGGTGGCTACAGGAAATACAATTATCCCAGAAAGAGATACTATGTTAGAGAATCGTTTACAAGGACAACAATTGAGTCCTCCTCTTGTGAAAGGTAGAAGAACTCAATTATATGTAGATCTCACTCAAGAAAAAGTAACAAAAAATTGAAATATAAAGTAATTATTGTAGTTGGAGCACGCCCAAACTTCATGAAGGCGGCTCCTGTATTTGTTGAGTTCAAAAAATATGAGAAAATAGATCCATTGCTTATTCATACAGGCCAGCACTACGATAATAATCTTTCAAAGGTTTTTTTTGATGATCTTAAATTAGCAGAACCTCACTTCTATCTCGGTGTTGGTTCAGGAACTCACAGTATACAGACCGCAAAGGTAATGATTGAATTTGAAAAAATTTTATTGGAACAGAATCCTCATCTGGTTATGGTCGTTGGCGATGTTAATTCAACACTTGCCTGTGCATTAGCCGCAGTAAAATATCGTTGCGCCAATCAGCAGTATTATCCTCTTATTGCCCACATCGAGGCAGGCTTGCGCAGTTATGACTGGCAAATGCCAGAAGAGATCAATCGTCGACTCACTGACTCTTTATCGGATTTTCTCTTTACTACAGAGCCTGGTGCTGAAGATAATTTAATAAAAGAAGGTATCGACACAGAAAAAATATTCTACGTTGGCAATGTAATGATAGATTCCTTATTAAAATCTAAAAAGAAGGCAGAAGAATCCGAGATTTTGACGCAATTGAAATTAAAAAAGAAAAATTACGCAGTATTAACTATACACCGACCTACAAATGTTGATGACCGGGAAGATTTTAAAAAGCTCCTTAATGCATTAAAAAAAGTCTCAAAGTCAATACAGATAATTTTTCCGATTCATCCACGAACCAAAAAAATGCTTCCTAAATATCACATGAACACTGATTTCCTTAAAATTATTCCGCCCCTTGGCTATTTAGATTTTATTAAACTTTTGATACATGCAAAGTTTGTAATGACCGATTCCGGCGGCATTCAAGAAGAAACAACCGTGCTTAATGTACCCTGTCTTACATTAAGGAAGAATACTGAGAGACCCGTAACCGTTACAATGGGAACAAATATTATTGTTGGTAAAGATCAGATGAAAATTATTGAAGAGACAGACAAAATTCTGCAAGGAAAAGGTAAAAAGGGACAGATACCAAAATTCTGGGACGGGAGGACAGCGCAAAGAATTTGTAAGATAGTGTATGACTTCTTAAAGACGAATATTACTGTCGGATAGCCAATCCACCTAAAGAGGATTGGATAACCTTTACCCATTATTTTTTAAATTTACTGCAATCCCTTGCTGCTTGACAAAAAATGATTTTTAGTTAAAATAGATTGTGCAAAAATTTGATAAAAAAATATTGTTGGTGTCAGTCATTATTTTTCTGGTTGCATTCGGTGTGCGAATTATACATTTAGAAACAATCAAAGATAACCCATTTTTCAACCAACCGATAATGGATGAAAAATATCATGATGAATGGGCACAAGAAATCGCTGAGGGTCATTTATTCGAAAGGATACCATTTTATCGTGCGCCGGCATACCCGTATTTTTTGGGTCTTATCTATTGCATCTTTGGACATGGATATTATTTTCCCAGGTTAATAGGTATAATTATTGGTTCACTTTCTTGTATACTTATATATCTTGTAGGTAAGGAAATGTTTTCACATAAAATTGGAGTATTATCTGCTTTGTTGGCTTGCTTTTACGGAATGTTGTTGTATTTTGACTCAATGCTTCTGACAACTTATTTAGAGGTATTCTTTTGTCTTCTTGCTATGTTTATCTTATTGAAGTGGTTGAAGAACAGAGCTACCTCAAAAATTATATTATCCGGTGTTTTTTGGGGATTGGCATCAATTACAAGACCTAATTTTCTCATATTTATTCCAATCTTTGCAATTTATGTATTTATTACATTCAAAAGAGAATCAGTAAAAAAACGACTAAACTATGTTGTTCTCTTAATTATAGGTATGATTCCCACAATTTTGACAGTGATGTTAATAAATATTTTGGTTGGGAGAGATTCTGTTCTATTGGCATGGAACGGTGGAGTTAACTTTTATCTTGGTAATAACCAATTTGCTGATGGCTGGACTGCCACATCTCCGGAAATCGATGCAACATGGTGGGGTGGATATAAAGACGCCATAATCATTGCTGAAAGGGAAGTGGGCCGTAATCTCTTGCCATCCCAGGTTTCTAATTACTGGTTCAATAGAGGATTTAATTATATATTCTCGAAACCATTTGATTGGGCAGCATTGATGATTAAGAAAATTTATTTATTATTTAATGTGTTTGAAATTTCAAATAATCAAAGTATTCTAGCATTTAGAAAATTTTCTCCTTTGCTTCGAATACCCTTACTGAATTTTGGGATGATTATTGCACTATCAATCTGGGGATTTATCACCTCGCCAAGAGGGAAAAATAAAACGTTGATATTTCTTTTTCTATTAGCCTATGCATTTTCCATTGTTATATTTTTTGTCCCAGGTCGCTATCGAATGCCGTTGATTCCGTTTCTGTTAATTTTTGCTTCATATACAGTTTTTTGGATTATCCAAAGATTTAAGCAAAGAAAGAAACAGAGACAAATTGTACTATCAATTATTGCTATAACCGCAATGATTATTTTCGTTAATACTGATTTTTACGGAACACATATTGTAGACTATAGTGAGATTCATGCCAGTATTGGAGATCGATTTTTTGCATCGGGTAATTACAGTAAAGCAATTGAAGAGTATAAAACAGCCCTGACATACAATTCTAAAAATATCGATGCGATCAATGCGTTAGGCAATACCTGTATGATGTTAGGTCGACATAATGATGCAATACGACTGTTTAGGCAGTCTCTTAATATAGAGAAAAATGTTGATGCGCTATGTAAACTCGGAATCATATGCTCACAACTAGGTAGGTCAAAAAACGCAGAAGCTTACTTGAACGACGCTGTTGCATTGGATTCTACTAATCCAGAAGTCTACTATTATACTGGTATGCATTATGCATATTATAAAAATCCCCGGGCGGCAATAAAAAATCTCGAGATTTCATTACAATATTATCCTGATCCTCAATATGTAAATAGTATTCATTACAACTTAGGTAAGCTTTACCTTGAGATCGGTAACATAAATGGGGCTAAAAAACATTTGCTCCAAGCAGGTGTAGAATATAGAGATGTGTCTCAACTATTAAAGAGTATCCATTAATGTAAGTTAAAAATTATGGCTTTCAACTCATTGCCTTTTGATAATCCCAATGATAAGATACTAACCGAAAATACTAAAGAAATTATGCCTAAGATCAGTTCTAATATCGCACTTTTTCCACATGCAATCTCACTTGTTATTCTCAATGGAAAAGTCGTGAGGCTGTGTGAACTTTATATAATACGCTAATGTATATTAAGGTTAAAGTTGTTCCCCGGGCTAAGAAATCAGAGATAATCAAATTAGATAAAGATTACTTGAAAGTAAAGGTGCTATCACCTGCAATTAAAAATAAAGCAAATAAGGAAATGATAGAGCTGCTTGCTGATTATTATAGTGTGAATAAATCAGCAGTAAAAATTATTAGAGGTGAACACTCCAGGGAGAAACTGGTAATAATCTTGCGCTGAGTTTTATTCTTTTGTCATTGCGATCCCGCACTATTGCAAAAAGTGCGGGAGAAGCAATCTCTTTCCAGAAAAAAATTACTGTTCCCCTCAATTTCTTTCGAGATAATCGATCATATTTGCAACAAGGGGACTTGTTGCACTCCATATTTAGCAATGAGAAGATCCATTGCACTCCAAATTTTCTATAGATGCCTTATGCAGGTAACTGTTGTAAATATTTTTTAAATTTTGTCAAAGCCTTGGTTCGATGACTGATGCGGTTTTTTACTTTTTGCCCGAGTTGGGCAAATGTCTTTTTATAACCATTCGGAATGAATACTGGGTCATAGCCAAAACCCGCTGTTCCGCGTGGCTCATATGCAATCTCGCCGCCACATTCACCATCAAATATTTCGTACTTGTTTAGAGCGTAGTAGTACACAAATACTGCTTTAAATATAGCCTTTCGATTTTTTTTGGTCTCTAAATTCTTAAGGAGTTTAGTAATTCTATCTTCATCATCAATACCGTATCTTGAAGAGAAAACACCAGGTTCACCATTGAGTGCTTCAACAAATATACCCGAATCGTCGGCAAGTGCTGGTTTACCGCTGATTTTAAACGTAAATGCAGCCTTGGTAAGACTATTTTCCATCAGGGTTCTGCCTGTCTCTTTTATGTTTATATTAAAATAATCACTTAAGGTTTGATAATGGATATCTGTTCCTAAAATTTCCTTGATTTCTTTTATCTTGTGTTCATTCTTCGTTGCAAGAACAATTAACATGAGTTTAGACACTTTTATGCCGAATTTTTCCAGCACAATTGTGGTTGCTTCTACCTGAGGCTGACAGGTGATTTACCCTCGTCCATCGCAGAGAGGAGCGGGGTTTATCAGGCTTAAATCGTGAAGTACAACGGCAAGCCGTTGCATGCAGTAGCTCGCTACTGCACTCCGGTGTTGATTTCAAGACTCTAAATCCTATTGTAATTTATGTTTTTCGTTAATAGTTATAGGACTCGTATCTTTTTACGGCTTCGTTAGGCGATTTAAAAAAATACGAAGTGCCATTAACAAATAACCATACGGGCAGCTATTTCGTGTCGAAGACTCGATGTGAGACAGATGCCAAAAAACCAATAACGATCTGTTATGGTGTAATCATCGTTTCGATGACAAATGCGCCGCGATAACCCAATCTCAATGCTTTGTTCTTCAGAACCTCGGCATCTTCGCGTGTTAGACAATCACCAACACGGACTTTATAGTATGGAGGAACATATTCAACATAAACATATTCGGGAAACGACGTTTTTGCGTCGTCAGCGACTCTTGATGCGTTCTTTTCGGTCGATGATGCAAAGATCTGAATTCTGAATCCAAAAACTTTTGTCGGAGACGGAGTAGCCGGTGCAGTTGGAAGTGTTGGTGGAATATATTCTGTTATTACGGGCGGAGGTGTTTCTTCGACGGGGATTATTGGCATAATCGGTTCGTCTTCTATAACAGGTGGGAGGGTCATTTCCGTGATTTCTTCTTCTTCAACTGGTGGCATAACGAGTTCTGGCGGAGCAACAATCTCTTCTTCAACTGGTTGAGGTAATACCGGTTCTTCTGACACATCTATTATTTCTTCTTCGCCAAAAACAATGACCTCTTCAAGCCCCTCAGTTTCTACTATTGTTTTTCTTGGTGCACAAAATACAAATAACATAATGCACCCAATTAATAATATTTTTTTCATTCGATCCTCCTTTTTTCTTATAAAATCAAGATAACTCCGTTAATCTATTAATCATCTTTTAATTACTTAAGTAATTTTTTTAAATCCGGTGCCTTTTCCTTTTTACATATCAATACGCCACCCGGACTAACAACTATAACCAGACCTTTTATTCCATACGCCTTTAATGGAACACCAGAAGTATACATAATTGAGTCACTGATTTCAAGACCCTTTACGTCACCAATCAGAATGTTTCCATTTTTATCTTTTTTAGAATAGCGCTCGAGTGCAAGCCATGAGCCTACATCATCCCAGACAAAATTACTTTTCACAACGCACAATTTTTTGCTTTTTTCCATGACACCGTAATCTATTGATATATCAGGTATTTTTTGAAAATACCCTTTTTTATTTGTTTTTATAAATTTCATGACACCGTTATAGACCTCAGGGATAAAATTCTCCATTTCCGCAAGGATGTTTTTTATTCTAAAACTGAATATACCACTATTCCACAGATATTTCTTACTCTTAATGTATTTTTTTGCCTTTATTAAAGAGGGTTTTTCTGTAAAGCCTTCTCCTTTAAATGCTTTTATTGTATTGTGCACACCTATTCCTTTACCGATTTCAACATATCCATAACCCGTTTCTGGACGATTAGGGGTTATTCCATAAGTAACAAGATGTCCTTTTTTAGCGAGTTCCTGGCCATATTTTAGAACTTCGATAAAGTTTTTTTGGGGATTGATTAGATGATCAGCGGGCATCACATGTAGCACACCATCACCATAATCTCGTTTCAGTATCATGGCTGTGAGACAGATCGCTGGTGCTGTATTGCGTCGCATTGGTTCAATAATTGTATACTCTTTACCAATATACTTATAAGTAAGTTTCTTGAGTTCTTCAGGAATTATCAGCACCCGTTCATTTTTTTTGAAATAACTTTTGACTCTGTTCATGGTTTGAACAATGAGAGGTGTATTATTAAAGACCGAAAGAAACTGCTTTGGAAAATCTGGTTGACTCACAGGCCAGAATCGCTTTCCTTGTCCACCTGCTAAGATGACAGCAAATTTTTTAATTTTTAACCCCCTTGAGTTTAAATAAGACACTGCCAAATTTCATTTTCGCCTTAATCTGAACAGGATATCGCGCCTCATCATCAGAATACCAGATATTCATTTCTCCACCCGAACCAAAAATTCCTTTTCCTTCTGTTTGTGGTGAAACGAGAATTGTATTAAATTCTCCTATAGGCGTTTCAATTTTCATCTTTTTTTCTACGTAGCAGAATATTTCATAATTCTCTTTTGACTTATGAATATTCACGGCTATTGTATCGCCCACTTCTAAAGGAATTGTGCGTAGAAAATACCAGAAACTGAGTAAATCTCTTGATTTTCCCAAAAGCCCAAAGCTTAAAGAATCGTCATAAACAACATACAGGCTGTCATGGTCAAAGAGTAGTTTTGAATGATTATGATATTTTCCTTCGTTTATACTTTCTTCATAATAGATTGGCAATAAATCCTCGGTTTTTGCATATACTTGTATTGTATCGCTCAAGGAAAAAAGAAATCTAAGACTGGGATTAGAGGTTAGGATCGAAGTAAAGTGGTAACACGTAAATCCTTTATAAGTGAGTGTATCTTTTATCTCCAGAGTCATGCTACCCAGGTTTAGAAAGGAAAATTTTGCAACATAGTCAAGTTTCTCTCCTATTGCGAAAGATATTAGAAAAAATAAAGTAATCATATTAGTAAACTGTTTAACCTTTTAATTCTATTTCCAAGCGGTGGGTGGGTACTGAATAAACCTGCAACATCGGTTCTATCTTTTCCAAAAGGACTGGCAATAAAAAGATGGGCATTTGATTGGGAAGCACGTTTCAGGGGCTTATGACGATCACGTAGTTTTGCAAGTGCCTGGGCAAGTCCTTGAGGATAACGTGTTATATATGCACCTGATGCGTCGGCAAGGTATTCGCGCTGCCTTGAGATTGCAGATCTGATCAAGGCAACGAAAATTGGAGCAATTATTGCTAAAACAAGTCCAATTACGAGAAGGATCAAGCCTGCCTGACCACCAGATTTTCGACTGCGCCTTCGACCACCGAAAAACATAGAGCGCAGAAAAAAATCCCGCAGCAGTATTATCAACCCGCCAATGGCCGAAACCACGGTCATTAGTAGTATATCATAGTTCCTGATATGTGCCATCTCGTGGGCAACAATGCCCTGGAGTTCTTGCCGGTTCATGATCTCAAGGAGTCCGGTGGTTACCGCAATTGCGGCATTTTCAGGGTTTCTGCCCGTAGCAAAGGCGTTGGGCGCCGGCGAAGGAGTTATGTAGACTTTTGGTTTTGGCGTACCTGCGGCAATCGCTACTTCTTCAACAACATTATGGAGCATCCGGAATTCATCAGGGTCAGCTGGTACTGAACCAGTTGACCTGATCGCTAATTTATCCGAGTTATAATAGAGAATGATATTGTAGATGATTATGAAAATTGCAAAGAAAATGTAGCCGATAATACCCCAGTTAAGGAGGCGCACCACGACATAACCGATTGCACCAAGAAATAGACTTGTGACTAAGATAAAAACAATGGTTTTGCGTTTGTTGGCACTAATTAAGTCGTATAGTGTTTCCGCCATTAAAATTTAACCTTAACTGCTTTTTTCTCCTCTGCTGGTGCTTCGAAAAATTCACGAGATTTAAAATTAAACAATGAAGCAATTATTGTTTGAGGAAACTTTTGAATTGTAGCATTGTAGTCCATTACTACATCGTTGTAGAATTGTCGTGCAAACGCAATTTTATTCTCGGTGGCGGTTAACTCTTCTTGTAATCTCATGAAGTTCTCATTTGCCTTTAATTGTGGGTAATTTTCGACTACTGCAAAAAGCGACTTCAGAGTTGCAGTCAACATATTATTTGCTTCGGCAGCTTCTTTTGGACTTGTTGCTCCCATTGCCCTTGAGCGCATTTCAGTTACCTTTGTCAGGACCTCTTTTTCATGTGCAGCATAGCCCTTCACAGTCTCAACCAGGTTAGGGATCAAATCGTATCTTCGCTTTAATTGGACATCGATCTGGGCCCATCCATTTTCAACTCTCATCCTTTTGACAACAAGCCTATTGTAGATAACAATAAATGCAACCACTAAAAGTAGTATAATTAATAAGATTATCATCTTTCCTCCATTAATACATTTTATACAGATTTCTGAAGTTGTCAATGATTAAATTAAAAGTAAAAAGTCAAATGAGACTTAGATTTATGGAGCTCACCGGTAGGTGAGCGCTCATAGGTCTGTAGTCGAATTTGACCCCGCACCTTGTTCGGCATAAGTATGTAGATAAACCACTATTTATTCCCTGGGTTCTACAGAATGCGTAATCAATGCGTACACATTAAGCAAAATAAGGT
>Ga0114919_10001690_pt1 | contig 17632 bp, 12 predicted proteins | sample BlataG_FD_88682 | JGI IMG/M metagenome (GOLD analysis project Ga0114919, IMG submission 88682) | Deep subsurface microbial communities from Black Sea to uncover new lineages of life (NeLLi) - Black_00105 metaG | ecosystem: Environmental > Aquatic > Marine > Oceanic > Sediment | place: Atlantic... | reverse complement strand
CGCGCAAAGGCCCCAGAAAGACGGTGGCAGGCAAGAGAGGTGTGAAGGAGAAACGCTAAAAGCCCGGTTGCCCCACGATTTAGTCGGGGGCGATAATTTTGTTGTTCGAGGATTCTTCTAATAATGGCAAAAAGTGCAAAGCGAAAAGTTAGGAAAAATGTCGCCAAGGCTATTGTGCACATTAAAGCGACATTCAATAATACGTTAATTACGATTACGGACCTAAATGGCGATACAATTTGCTCGGGTTCAGCAGGCTGTGTTGGTTTCAAGGGCTCTCGCAAGAGTACTCCTTTCGCCGCTCAGCAAGCTGCACAACGTTGCGCCGGTGCCGCTAAGCGCAATGGCGTTCGTGAGGTTGAAATTAGAGTTAAAGGTCCCGGCCCAGGTCGCGAATCTGCCATTTCAGCTCTGCAGCAGGCGGGGCTGCGTATCGCTTCGATAGAAGATGTCACCCCACTGCCGCATAATGGATGTCGACCACGGAAGCGAAGGCGAGTATAAAATGGGGAGTCACCAAATGCAAGATTATGCATTTGGGCTGACCCAAGAACTTTTTTGGAGATAAATAAAAAAGATGGGACGTTATCTTGGTTCATCTTGTAAATACTGTCGTCGTGAAGGAATGAAGCTGATGCTTAAAGGTATCAGATGTGAGACGGCTAAATGTCCAGTCGAAAAGAAGCAGCGCAATCTGGCTCCAGGTATGCACGGCTGGCGCAGAGGCAGAGCAAGTGAATACGGGGTTCGGCTGCGCGAAAAGCAGAAGGTCAAAAGGTACTACGGACTTCTGGAGCGACAGTTTACGAGGTATTTCCACAAGGCCGAGCGAATAAAGGGTAATACCGGCGAGATTCTGCTGCAACTATTGGAAAGGCGCTTGGATAACGTGGCATATAAGTTGAATTTTGCACCTTCGCGTAAGGCAGCCAGGCAGTTGATTTCACACGGGCATATTTGTGTAAATGGGCGCAAGGTTAATATAGGTGATTACATTATCAAGGTTGGTGACAAGATAACGGTCAAAGGTTCCGAAAAGAGCGTCAAAAAAGTAAGGCAGCAGTTGGAAAGCAACCCAAACTTTACCACACAAAATTGGTTACAATTGGACCGTGAAAAACCTCAAGCTACCATTGTCGCACTGCCAACCCGAGATGATGTTCAGATTCCAATTGAGGAGCAGTTGGTTGTGGAATTCTGTTCGAGGTAATGGTAAACCAAAAACGTAGAACGAAAAACGTAAAACCGTAGTGTAAAATGTGAAATTTTTGTTATGATTTTGCGCTTTGGGTTTTAAGTTTTTCTCTTATTTAGGAGGCCTATATGCGAGTTACGTGGCGTGGTTTGGAGTTGCCGACTCGTGTCGAACGAGATACGGGGGTATCAAGTAATAAATATGGCCGGTTCTTTATCGAGCCTTTCGAGCGTGGTTTCGGCACCACTATCGGTAACGGCCTAAGACGCGTATTGCTTTCATCCCTGGAAGGCAGCGCCGTAACGTCTGTCAAGATAGCAGGAGTCGACCATGAATTTACATCAATAAAGGGCGTGATGGAGGATGTTACCGAGATAGTTTTGAATGTCAAAAATCTTGTCCTTCGGCTCCATAGTGACACGACAAAGACAATGAAGGTCTCGGCAAAAAAGGCCGGAGTTGTAACGGCGGCCGATATAGTCGCAGACCCAGCCATAGAAGTGATAAACAAAGATATGGCGATTGCCACTTTGACTGAAGATGTAAATTTTGAGATGGAGATGGTGGTTGAGAACGGCCGGGGCTATCTGCCGGCTTCAGAACGCATCGCTGCTATGGACAGATTCGACCAGGAAACCGGCGTGATATTAGTCGATGCCGTCTATTCGCCGGTTACAAGAATTCGCTACAAAACCGAGGATACACGAGTGGGCCAGCGAACCAATTATGACAAGTTAATTCTGGAGATTTGGACCAACGGAACAGTTACGCCCGAGATGGCGTTAGTAGAAGCCGCCAAGATATTGCGCAAGCACATCAATCCGTTCATACAGTATTTCGAGCTCGGAGAAGAAACCGTTGCTGAGCAGATCACTCCGGAAGAAATATCGGAAGAAGTAGTTGATGAGGAATTGGTCAAAAAACTAAGTACCCCCATTGCCGAGCTGGAGCTGTCGGTAAGAGCCAGCAATTGTCTTGAAGCAGTAAAAGTCGAAACGGTCGGTCAATTGGCGGTAATGACAGAAGCCGATTTGCTAAAGATTCGCAGCTTCGGTAAAACGAGTTTGCGTGAGGTCAAAAGAAAACTTGCAGACATCGGCTTGTCTTTAGGAATGACGGGTATAAAAAGTTACCTTTGATAGCTCAGTTTAATAATAGTTATCAACAATAGTAGCAGATAAGAGAGATTTGAGCATATGCGCCATAGAGTAGCAGGGCGTCGGTTAAGCCGTACAAGGGAACATCGTCTGGCTATGCGCCGAAATTTGGTCGCTTCGCTCTTTGAGCACGAAACGATTTCAACTACAATCGAAAAGGCCAAGGAAGTGAAGGGCTTTGCAGAAAAGCTGATTACACTGGCCAAGAAAGGCACATTGTCGGCAAGACGCCGGGCCATCGCAATCCTTGGCAATCGTGACATCGTAAATTATGAGGACGGCAAAGCCATCAAGAAGGGCACGATAATTGGAAAATTATTTAGTGAACTTGGCCCTCGATACCTTGACAGGCCGGGCGGTTATACAAGGATTATCCGTCTGTCCTTGAGAAGGTTGGGTGACAACAGCCAGTTGGTTTTGCTGCAACTGATAGGCCAAGACGAAAGTTCAAAAAAGCAAACCAAAGCCGCTACAAAAAAGGGGGCTCGTAAAAAGGTCGAAGAAGCTGTCGAAGTCGAAGAAATTGCAGAAGCTGAAGAAATTACCGAAACTGACAACCAGGCAGGGAAAGGCGATTGACAGCAATAACCTATTCCTTAGAGGATAATCGTAGCATGAGTGAGAATGATTGTGTTTTCTGCAAGATGGTAGCTGGCCAGATTCCGGTTACAAAGATTTATGAAGATGAAATTGCTCTTGCTTTTTTGGATATTGGCCCGATAAGCGATGGCCACACTTTGGTGATTCCCAGGCAGCACTTTGAAAAATTACACGATTGTCCTGCTGAGCTTTTAGGCCAGTTCGGTTCCCGTCTCGGCAAAGTCGCAAAAGCCGTAGCTGCCGGAATGAATTCTGACGGGTATAACGTGTTGTGCAATAACGGCAGGGCGGCCGGCCAGCTTGTCGGCCATTTGCATTTTCACATAATCCCTCGCAACAGTGACGATGGCCTGCTCAATCGCTGGCCAGCTTACAAGTACGAAAAAGGTAAGATTGAGGAAATTGCCGCCAGGATTTGCAAAAATTTGTAATTTGTACCGGTGCTCTTGATAATAGATACCTTTTGTGGTATTTTAGTAACATAGTGATCGCGGGGTAGAGCAGTCTGGTAGCTCGTCGGGCCCATAACCCGGAGGTCGCAGGTTCGAATCCTGCCCCCGCTATTGGGACCTAGAGATAACTTCTTTATTGGCAAGGAGTTATCTCTTTTTTTGTGCTGAGTTTTTTAACCCGATATGAACCTCTGCGCTTGTCAAGGGACAATAGAACCCCTGCAGAAGCTCCAAATTATGAATAAAGTTTCTTTGAAAAGTTCACAAATGGGACAGCTTTGGCTGATCAATGGAATCAACGTACTCGATGATTAACATTTGGTCTAGATCCCGGCGGATCTTCATCGGATTATTGCTTCATCAAGGGACATTCTCTGTATTCGGAGATGTAGGGAGTGACACATCTTGAGGACTACGCAACCTTTTTAAGCCGATACCCAGTGATCCGTGTTTCCCGGAAGAAACGTTGTTCGATATTACATGGAACCGTTTTTGTGTCACGTTTCGGCTTCTCCGGCTTTTTCTCATAATAAACATCATCAGGTCGAAGACCATCCAAGGTCATATGCGGTCGCCAGCTGTTGTACCAGATTTCGAATTCTTCGCACAGTATCGTCAGATGATCAAAGTCTTTGATAATCGCTGCACGCTTGAGCTATTCGTACTTCAAGGTTTTGATGACTCTCTCTGTGACAGAAATTGATCCATATTTGCCTACTGCTCCAAGACGCGGCTTTATGTTCCAGCTATCCAGCAGTTCTGCAAAGACGTCTCCGGTGAAAACACTGGCCTGATCGGAAATAATGTGTTTTGGTGCTCCATGTTTTTCGATGGCACTTTCCAAAGCATTATTGATCCATCCGGCATTGGGTCCTTCAAGTGGAGTCACAGACATGATCTTACGGGAGAAATGGTCAATCACAACACAGACGTGGGTGGGCCATATCCCCCAATACAATACCTCTGTTGTGTCGATAGACCAAACATGATTCGGATACCAGGCGGGAATTGACCTGGCCTCTATTTTCTCTTCCGTTTTCGTAGATGCAACGGGGAATCCATCAGGCTTTCGAGGTTTGGGCCTGTTGAGGATATTGCGAACCGTAGAGGCTGAAATGAAGATATTCAGCAATGCCAGTTGATTGGCAATCCGAACACGTCCCCAATCAATGTTTGATTTCGTGATTTCCCAGATCAGAACGGCGATTTCCAGGGGTGTTCTGTTGGCGGGAATTCGGGTGTGCTGCGTCTCATTGATCTGATGGAGCCAACGGTAAAGGGTAAATCGGGAGACGCCTAGCTCTGTCACTTTTCGTCTGGCTATCCCAAAGGTTTCGATATGCCAAAGGATAAACAGTCTCTCTCGAAACGTGTATCGCGGCTTTTTCTGTCGCTTTTGAATCCGCTTCTGGAGAATCGACACCTGCATTTCGAGCTGGTAGACCTTGTCTTTCAGAAAGAGGATTTCCTTGTCTTTGGTGTCGGCGTCCATGGTCGCAAGGCGTTTTAGGCTTCGCTTACGAACTCTTCCTGAGAATCGGGCAGCCATGATGGCCGCTTTAATGATCAATGTAACAGCATGGGTGATGACGTCCAAGTTCTTGTTCATAAGGACATTCAAACCTCCTCCAAGGTATGTGCACACTCTATTTGTGGGTGTGATTGTAGCACAAAACAGACGAAATTGCGACTGGCAAGTCCAGGGAGGTAAATGCTTGTATTTCAATAGGATAGATCAGATGTCATAACGGTCCCATTGGCCCTTGACAACCACATTCGTTATCATCGCAAAAACGCTCATTTTTGCCAAAGTGGGTCAGTCTGGTTGGTTCTCAGGATTTTTTCCTGAATCTTTCTGGCCCGTTCCAAATCACTTTAAACCGGTCAGTTCGTTTGCGAGTGTAAAATTACCTTAATCAGCCAGGACAGCGATTTCGTCTGAGGTTTACTACGGCGGTGGTGGCGGGATACCAGTCCTGAAGGTCCCGGATAAGGGTGAAGTGCACTCAGAAAACACATTGCCAGAGAGTCTACAAATTTCAGGCAAGTTCTGTATAATAGGGTGTCGAAGATAGAGACATGAAGTGCGATTAACATCATATAGTAAATGCCCGGTCGGATGTGCTCGACCGTGGAAACGATCTCGGCGTTGACTCGCTGCATCCAACCGTCCGGTAAAGGAGTCCATCGTGAAAACTGAAAGAACATGCACTGCAAGAAAGATGCTTTTTGTGACACTGGTGGGACTAATCTACTTGCAAATCGTCCAGGCGGATCAGGCAGGCAAGAGCCCGGTAAAAGTCTTTATCTTGGCCGGACAGTCCAATATGGAAGGACAGGGCAAGATCAAGATTGATACCAATAGGAACGAAGGAAGAGGAAGCCTGGAATACCTGGTCAAAGACCCCGCCACGGCAAAGCGTTATAAGCACCTGGTTGATGACAAGGGCCAATGGATTGTGCGTGATGATGTGTGGATATGGTACCTGGGCCGCAAGGGTGGACTTACAGTCGGCTACGGGGCGAGAAACGACAGGATAGGGCCGGAGCTTCAGTTCGGCCACGTCATGGGCGATTATTTCGATAACCAAGTGCTGTTGATCAAGACTGCCTGGGGCGGTAAGAGCCTTGCAAAGGATTTTCGTCCGCCAGGTTCCAGGGGACAAGTCGGGCCTTACTATACCGAAATGGTGAAGCTCGCGAAGAATGTGCTGGCGAATCTGAAAGAACACTTCCCGGGCTATGATGGCCAAGGATATGAGATTGCAGGATTCGGATGGCATCAGGGGTGGAACGACGGATGCAGCATGGAGCATACTAACCAGTACGAAGAGAACCTTATTCACTTCATCCGTGACATTCGCAGGGAGTTCGGCAATAAGGATATCCCCTTCGTCATCGCCAACAGCGGTTTCGGAGGATGGAAACAGAAGATCGACAGGAGATTAAAAATAATCCAGGCACAGGCGGCTCCCTTGAAACATGAAGAGTTAAAAGGAACGGTGGCCTGTGTTGAGACAAGGGATTTCTTTCGACCACCTGAAGTTTCGCCGTCCAGGCAAGGATATCACTGGAACTCCAACGCCGAAACATATTTCCTGATCGGTGATAGCATGGGTCGGGCCATGATAAGACTGTGTACCGGTGCAGCAGTGGATGATGAAGCACTCTTGCGCCCGATAGAATTGGCTGACGTTAAAATCCAAGACGATTTCTGGCTGCCGCGCATCAAAATCAACCACGAAACAGGTATTCGACATGCTTTCGAGAAATGCCATCAGACAGGGTCACTGGCCAACTTCGACAAGGCCGCCGGGGTAATTGCCGGAGAGCACAGGGGCACGCTGGCCAATGATTCTGATGTGTACAAGGTGATTGAGGGAGCAGCCTATTCCTTGCAGCTCCACTCGGACAGCGAATTGGAGGCTTACATTGACAAGCTGATAGATCGCATCATCGCGGCCCAGCAACCGGACGGCTACCTGAACACTTATTTTACTGTGAAGGAGCCGGACAAGAGGTGGCTGAATCTGCGGATGTGGCACGAGTTGTATTGTGCGGGTCACTATTTTGAGGCGGCGGTGGCATATTCTCAGGTAACGGGTAAACGCAAGATTCTGGATTCAGCCGTGAAGCTGGCGGACTATATCGATTCAGTGTTCGGCATAGGCAATAGATACGATGTGCCCGGGCACGAAGAGATCGAGCTGGCCCTGATCAAGCTGTATCAGACCACCGGCAACGAGAGATATCTGAATCTGTCGAAGTTCTTTCTCGATGAGCGAGGTTACGCCCACGGAACGCAGCGAAGTCCCTTCGACCCGAACGACACTAGCCAGTATGACAAGCTGTCGCCTCTTGTTCCTGCCAGGGCAAAGCACCGACTCGTTCGAAACGGCAGGATGCAAGACCACAAGCCTCTTGTCGAGCAGGATGAAGCGGTCGGGCACGCAGTTCGTGCAGGGTATGTCTATTCTGCGATGGCGGACATCGCGTCAATTACCGGCGATGCGGACTATGCCAGAACGGTCAAGCGGCTGTGGCAAGACGTTGTAAGCAAGAAGCTCTACATTACCGGCGCTATCGGAACTGCTCAATACGGTGACGAGGGCTTCGGTGATGGCTACAAGCTTCCCAATCAAGGGGCCTATTGTGAGACTTGTGCGGCTGTTGCGTACATTCTGTGGAACTATCGAATGAATCTGCTGACCGGTGAGGCAAAATACGCTGATATGTTGGAACTGACCCTATACAATGGTTTTCTATGTGGAGTTTCACTCAGTGGTGACAGGTTCTTCTATGTCAATCCATTGGCAAGTAAAGGTAAGACCCAGCGCCGAGGCTGGTACGTTCCTGCCTGTTGTCCAAGTAACGTTGTGCGAATGTTTCCACAGATCGGCCGGTTTGCCTATGCAGTCGATAATGAAGGCATTTATGTGAATCTTTATATGGGCGGCGTCTGTGAATTAGACGCCAAAGGTACAACCGTCAAGATGCTTCAGCAAACCTGCTATCCATGGGACGGCAAAGTCCTTATCACGATAAACCTGCAAACAGATTCAAAATTCAGCGTCAGTCTGAGGATTCCCCGATGGGTCAGGGGCCGACCGATACCGAGCGATTTATACAGATTCGACGAAAGCTCGCAGAATAAACGAGACTGGTCCTTAAAGGTCAATGGTAAGCCATTACAAGAGCCGACGATGCAAAGGGGCTATGCCGTCATCGAGCGAACCTGGAAGAATGGAGACCAGATTGAACTGACCTTGCCCATGCCGATTCGACGGGTCTATGCCCATCCAAACATAGAAGCTGATCGCGGTCGGGTCGCCTTAATGCGCGGGCCGCTTATTTATTGCCTTGAAGAGGTGGACAACCAGGCTGATGTTCTTGATCTGGTCCTGCCCAGCGACATAGAATTCAGCACCGAGTACAAAGATGAACTGTTGGGCGGTCTCGTTGTTCTGCATGGTCGATCTCCCGGGGCGGGAGTATCGCCAACGGAGATCACCGCGATTCCTTACTATGCATGGAACAATCGAAGCGTAGGAAAGATGGCAGTGTGGCTCCGCGAGGAAGATAAGAGCCGACTTCATTAGCGTTGAAACGTAGACTCGAGAACAGCCAAAGTCTTGTCGACAGGCTTTTTGAGAGACAGAGGAGTACAACAGTGTTGCAAAAGAGTATTGTCATATTCGTCTTGCTGTCAGCCAAGCCCTAATATAGATCAACGGATGTTCAATACGATGACCGCCTTTTCTGCTCACAGGTTCAAAATTATTGGTTTTGACATGCTTATTATGAGTTTGAGTGTCGTTGAGGGTTTGCGTTCTTGTGGAACACTATTTAAACAGATGTCTTCAATTCTTGAGTAACTTGTAGATTTCCTACTGGTACCGTTCGGATAGCCAGCTTGATTTCTCCGGCGGGTTTATTGATCCAGATCTTTTCGATACATTGCCGCAGGGCGGCGAGCTTTTCCTGCGGCAGCCCCTGACGGAGTGTAAATTCGAGACCAGATAAGAACTGCATCGAATCGGTTACTATACCATCGATTTCGGTCTGTGAGAGCGAAAGCTGATCAAGCTCTTCAAGCCTGTCTTCAAATTGCTTTTTTTTTTGTGTCAGCTCACTTAACCGCTGGTCGACATATTCACGGTTGGCTGCGGTAATATTGTTCAGCAGATTGGCAATGATCTTGCTGATCTTTTCCCGCTCGATGTGTGCTCGCTGGCGAGCGGTAACCAATTCCTTTCCTTCGAAGTTGACTTGTTTTTTGACGGCCTCTGCCAGTTTTTTCCGGCCACCCTTATCAAGGTAGGCCTTGTAAAAATCCAGAACTGTATCAATAACCTTGCCCTCAAGAATCTTCTTGGGTATTATGTTCATTTCACAGACTTTTTTGCCTTTGGTAATGTAGCCCCCACAGCCGTAGTAGTACGTCTTAACTTGTGTCCCATCCAGCCGTCTCTTGCCCTTGTTTCGAGTAACACCTTGGTAACGATTGCCGCAGAGACCGCACTTTAATAGTCCGGAGAGGATAAAGCGGCTTCGCTGACCGTTCCAGGTCTTCCATGAGTATTATGTTTTGAAATGTATTGTCGCTGCTCGATTGATTTGGGATGATTTTCAAGCCTTTGCTTGACCTGCTCAAACAGTCGCCGACCAATCAACGATGGGTGGGCATCACGAACCACAATCCAGTCATCTTTGCTGTTGGGTTCCAGTCGTGCCCCGTGTACGCTCTGACAATCTATGGCCTGACCTTTGCTGATTCGGTGAAAGCGAGCATCAGTACGGCGATTCCATACCATATCTCCGGCATAGATCGGGTTGACAAGGATAGACCTGATAGTTGAATCTGTCCACAAGCCGGAGTAAATATGTGACCACTTGGGGCCACGTGCTGTAGGAATTCCATCGTTATTTAGCGTGTATGCCAGAGACCTGTAGCCTTTGCCCTGCTCAGCATACATCTTAAAAATCCGTTTAATTATCTCTACCCTTTCAGGGCTGCTTGGCGTAAGTTTGGCTTGGTCGCGTTTAGAGATGCTCAGTGATTCTCCACGGGCAAGGGTACGAACAAGGGTTTTGTTTTCATCAAGCAGTTGTTTCGAACCATCGGGCATATGGCGAAGGATAAAAAGGAACTTTCCATCGGTATTTTCATAACGCAGGTCATAGCCATATGGCGGTGTTCCTCCCATCCACCATCCACCCTCAACCTTTGAAAGCAAACCACGAATTGTAACCTTTGATAAATCCTTGGATTCCTGTCTAGCCTGCCACTGTTTAACAGGTATTAGTAGGTCATCGGTGGAATCACCGTTGAAGTTTTCACTGACATAACACACCTCGACGCCATGAGTACGGAGTATATGCCGATAGTACCCAGCCTCATCATTGTCTACGCGCCCAAATCGCTTCACGTCATAAACCACGATAATATCGAATCGACGGGTCGCGCTTTCAGCATCGTGAATCATCTGCTGAAAAGCTCTTCTGCCGAGGGTGGATGTGCCACTTATGGCATCATCGATGTAAAATTTGACGAGGCGAAAGCCGTGCTCAGTGGCATAGTCCTGCAGAGCCTTTTTCTGGTCGGGGATGGACTGTTCCTGACGGTCGGTCGAGCGGCGGACGTAACCCACTGCTCGGTTCTTCTGGTGGGTATTTGTGTTTTTTCTAGTCATGTAAGTAGCCTCCAATAAAAGACTTATGTTTATTCTATAGAGGCCTATTTGGGCGGGTATAGCAAGTTTATATCGAGGTATTTGGCAGGATATTTGCCGATATCTGGCTATTTTTTGCGAGATATCGCAAAGGGGGCTGCCTTGGGCCGATCAGGCCGTATTTTGTGCCATATAAGACCTGCAGCGTATACAATGAGCCTGTATCTTCACGAGAAAGGTTCAGACTTCTTACGAGAAGTAAACCTTTCAGTTGTTCAAACATCCGCTGCTGGAAAGGTAGGCTGGCCTCCTAATCTGGCTGCTCTGAATCTGTTCTATCGTCTGCCGATTTCTTTAATTCCCCCGTGGCTGTTTTACCTGCCGATTACCATATGGGTCATAGTATCTGGCTCTATAATAGTATAAGCCAGTTTCGTTGTCAAATCTTCGGCCGGTGAACATATATGGGTTGGCGAAAAGAGAAACCTCTCGTGGTTCCTGACTCGGCGCTCGTATAATCGTATTGCCATATACATCATACTCGTACATCTCAACGGTTCTGCCTGTGCTCGCCATGTTCTTCAATCAGACCGCTCGTGATAGTCTCCAAACTGGCTGGACTTGTGGGCGGCTAAGTGCCACCGGCGACCTCAAGCAAAAGCGTAGGCGCACTGCCTCCCTCTTTGGTTACCCAGTCCAACTGACCGACACTCTCAGTCGTCGAAAACGCAAAGGAGTAGGCCCGAAAAGGCCTGTCAGGAGATCGAAAGATTTATTGCGTATTGCAATTCAGCCCATTATTATGATGCTTAGGGAAGTGTAACGTCAGAAAACGCACACTTTAGCAGAAGAGAGTGAATCTTTGAAAAAAGAGCGAAATTAAGAACCGTAACGTTGACTCAGCCTGAGGTCAAGAATACACGCAAAGTAGAAACCTTGGAGCCGAAAGACTCACTCAGAAAAAACCAAAAACTGCCAACTTTGCAAAATATACGGACTATATAAGGAGAAGCATTGTGCAGGGAAGCCTTGGGGGGATTGATATTGGTATTCTGCTTATTTATGCCTGCGTGCTGATTGGGATGGGCGCATACTACACACGCAAGTCTCGTACGGCGGAGCAATTCATGGTTGCCGGCCGTTCGATTCCTGCCTGGGCGGCCGGACTGGCCGTGATGAGCGCTTATACCAGTAGTATTTCATACATCGCCACACCGGGAAAAGCTTTCGATAGCAACTGGCACCCTATCATTTTCTCGCTTTGTATTCTTCCGGTAACCTGGCTGATTTGCAAGTACGTTGTACCCTATTATCGTAAAACACAGACGATCTCCGTTTACAGATTTCTTGAGGAAAGACTTGGTTCCTGGGGGCGGGTCTATGCAGCGCTGTCGTTTGTGCTCTATATGGTCGGGCGCGCTGCAGTGATTCTTTACTTAGCCAGTCTGTTGTTAAGCACATTCGTTCCCTGGAATATTGCCCTCGTAATCGTAGTCATCGGCCTGATTACCATCGTCTATACATTGCTTGGTGGGATGGAGGCCGTGATTTGGACAGACGTCATGCAATCAATTGTTATGATTGTGGGCATTGTCTTTTGCGCTGTTTATCTGTCCCTGCACGTTTTCTCGGGGCCGGAACCGTTGATACAAGCGGCTATTGAAGAAAGCAAGTTTAGCTTTGGCAGCTGGAAGCTTTCCCTGAACACTCAGGAACATCTGGCCAACCGAACGATATGGGTGATGGTCATCTACGGGGTCACAGAGAATCTGCGGAATTTGTTAGCTGACCAAAACTATGTCCAGAAATACTGCTCCGTTCCTACCGAGCGGGAAGCGAAACGCTCGGTTTGGATTGCCATGCTGATTTATATTCCCCTTACCGTAATCTTTCTCTATATCGGGACAACACTCTTTGCTTTTTACTCTCCGGCAGGACATACGCTTGGGCAAGGCATAACAAAAGGTGACCAGGTTTTCCCTTACTTCATCGCGACAGAACTGCCGGCAGGCCTGAAGGGATTAATCATTGCCGCGATTTTAGCAGCCGCAATGAGTACCGTGGACTCGGCCCTGAATTGCTCGGCAACTGTTTTGTTAATAGATTTCCATAAGCGCTATTTCAATCCAAAAATTGGCGAGCGGGCCAGCGTGCTATTTCTGCGCTTGGCGACAGTGGTATGGGGTCTGCTTGGGACCGGTTGTGCCCTTTTGATGATTCGAGCCAGGAGCGCATTAGACGTTTGGTGGCAAATCTCAGGAATCTTCGGTGGTGGTATTTTGGGCCTGTTTCTTTTGTCTTTACTGCGAGTTCGTCTTCTTTTGTGGCAGGGTCTTGTATCGATTGCAGTGAGTATCGCCGTAATTAGTTGGGGGACCTTTGCGCGCGACCTACCCAGCTCATGGAAGTGGGCACAGTGTGACCTCGACAGGATTATCATTGGCGCAGCGGGAACAGCCGCTATGATGATAGTCGCTTGTATCTTCGGGCTAACCAATCGGAACAGGAACGTCTCCGTGCAAGCAAATTAGGAACTTACACAGATTCAGAAAGAATATGGTATGACCAGGAAGATGTTATTGTTGACTGTCGCATTCTGCTTTCTCACAAGTGTAATTGCGTTTTCACAGAAGACGAAGGAAGACAATCCCGCCAAGCCGGAGCACCCGCGCTTGCTGCGCAAGCAGCTGCGGGCGCGGGAACACACCACATCCCTGTCTTCACCGACGTTCGGTGCCGGCGGTCTGGAACGGCTCAGGTATAACAATCCCGGACTGGAAGTTGACCTGGGCGTTGGACTTCAGCCCTGGCCGCTGCCTATGGATTATGACGGTGACGGCGACTACGACCTGGTCGTTTCCTGTCCAGACAAACCGTACAACGGGATGTATGTTTTCGAGAACCCAGGCGGCGACTCGAAAATGCCGGTTTTCAAGCCTGCGGTGAAGTGTGGCACCGGACTCAAAAACATTCAGGTTTCCTACGTGGACGGCAAAGCGCGTCTGCTCAAGCCGGCCGAGGAACTTGTGGATTTCCGAAACACCGGTTTCAAGGAAACGGTCGAGATTTATTCCGGCGGCGAGATTCACACCACCGAGGGGCGTATCCGAGCTAAACAGTGGAAGTACTGCGACTTTGACGGTGACAGCGACCTGGATCTGATTGTCGGTATAGGTGACTGGAGTGATTATGGCTGGGATAACGCTTTCGATAGCCAAGGCCGGTGGACACACGGGCCACTTCACGGCTACGTCTATCTCATACGGAACAACGGCACCTCTAACAAACCTGAATATGCAGAGCCGGAAAAAATCGAGGCCGGCGGCAAGGCCATTGATGTCTATGGCATGCCCACCCCCAACTTCGCCGACTTCGACGGTGACGGTGATTTGGACCTGCTCTGCGGCGAATTCCTCGATAAATTCACCTACTTTGAGAACACCGGCACGCGCCGCCGGCCGGAATACGCCAAAGGGCGGTTCCTTGCGCACAAGGGAAAACCCATCACGATGGATTTGGAAATGATTGTCCCCGTGGCGATTGACTGGGATAAGGACGGAGACGTTGACCTGGTTGTGGGCCAGGAGGATGGCCGCGTCGCACTCGTGGAGAATACCGGCAGGGTGGTCGAAGGTATGCCGCAATTCCTGATGCCCAGGTTCTTCCGCCAGCAGGCCGAGTACGTGAAGTTCGGCGCTCTGGTTACGCCGTACAGTTTTGACTGGGACGGTGATGGCGATGAAGACCTGCTCTGCGGTAACACGGCCGGCTACATCGGGTTTATCGAGAACCTTGACGGCGGCAACCCGCCCAAATGGGCAGCTCCGATATACCTCAAGGCAGACGGCAGAGTGGTCCGAATCCAGGCCGGGTACAACGGCTCAATCCAGGGCCCCTGCGAAGCCAAGTGGGGCTATACGACGTTGAATGTCGCTGACTGGGACCACGATGGCTTGCCCGACATCATCATCAATTCGATCTGGGGTAAGGTAATATGGTACCGCAACATTGGAACTGCCCGAAGTCCAAAGCTCGCTGCGGCCCAGCCGATTGAAGTCGAATGGCACGGCAAACCTCTCAAACCGGCATGGAACTGGTGGGACCCGAAAGGCAGGCAGCTGGTCACACAATGGCGAACCACACCGGCCGTAATAGACCTCAACGGCGACGGTCTAAACGATTTGATTATGCTCGACCACGAAGGGTATCTGTCGCTGTTTGAACGGGTCAGGAGAAACGGTGAGCTGAAGCTGTTGCCCGGCAAACGCCTGTTCACAGCTGAAGGGGTATCGGTATTTGACCGGAAAGGCGCCCCGCAAAATGAAAATGGAGGTTTGTTGCAGCTCAACCCGGACAGAGCAGGCAAGAGTGGCCGACGAAAGATGTGCTTGGTGGACTGGGACAGTGACGGCCGGCTCGACCTGCTGGTGAACAGTCAAAACGTCAACTTTATGCGTAACGTTTCCACGAACAAAAAGAAGTATGTTTTCATGGATATGGGCAATGTTGATGACCGCATCCTTGCCGGCCACACAACCAGCCCTGCCGTTGTGGACTGGGATAAAAACGGTGTTCCGGATTTATTGGTCGGTGCCGAGGACGGACACCTCTACTATCTGAAGAACCCGTATGCAGATTAAGGAGAAAGGCCACAAATATGAACGCTATCAATTACACGCGACGCTATTTTCTAAAAACCGTCGGCTTGGGCGCAGCAGCATTAACGATGCCTCGCTGTATCCGTGCTGACCTGAATACTGTCACGGCCGATAGCAAGGCAAATCGGCGGATGAATGTTTTGTTTATTGCCGCCGATGACCTGCGGTTCGAACTGGGCTGTTATGGTAACACAGACGTCATCACGCCGAACATAGATGCGCTGGCAAAGCGTGGTCTCCTGTTCGACCGTGCGTACTGCCAGCAGGCCGTGTGCAATCCGTCGCGCGCATCGGTCCTGACCGGCCGTCGGCCCGATACGACCAGGGTCTGGGACAACAAGACGCACTTCCGCAAAGCGCTGCCCGATGTGGTCACTCTGCCGCAGCACTTCAAACAATGTGGCTACTACACGCAGAACATCGGTAAGATATTTCATAATACCGGCGGAATGGATGACCCCGTGTCATGGTCCGTACCGGCCCAACATCACGCAGGAGCGCACTGGAAAGACTGGGTGCTGCCGGACAACCAGAAGGAGCCGCCAGTCAGGAAGATGGAGGCGACCCAGTGCGTCGATGTGCCGGATAACGCCTACTGGGACGGTCAAATCGCCGACGAAGCAATCAAGACGCTGCGGCAAATCAAAGGTCGGTCGTTCTTTCTGGCGGTCGGTTTCTGGAAACCGCATCTGCCGTTCAATGCGCCCAAGAAATATTGGGACCTGTATGCTCGCAGCGAGCTCGCCCCGCCGGTAAACCCGAATCCGCCCCGCGACGTACCGCAAATCGCACTTCACAACTGGCGCGAGTTGCGAGGCTACGAGGGTATTCCAAAAGAGGGCCCGCTCTCGCCGGAAAAGATTATGGAACTGCGCCACGGCTACTACGCTTGTATCAGCTATCTCGACACACAGCTCGGCAGGCTAATGACAGAGCTGGAGAGACTCAAACTGGCCAACAATACCATTGTCGTGTTCTGGGCCGACCACGGCTTTCACCTCGGCGAACACAACCTCTGGGGCAAGACCACCAACTTTGAACTCGATTCCCGCGTGCCGCTGATTCTTGCCACCCCCAGGCCCAAACACGCAGACGCTAAAACCGACGCGCTGGTTGAACTGGTGGATATCTATCCGACACTTGTCGAGCTGTGCGGCCTGCCAATGCCGGGTGCGCTGGAAGGCACGAGTATGGTACCGCTGTTGGATGACCCTAAACAGCCCTGGAAAAAGGCTGCGTTCACTCAGCACCCACGTCCATTTTACAGCCGCACCAAACCGAAGACGATGGGCTACTCAATCCGCACTGACCGCTACCGCTACACCGAGTGGCGCGACATAGAAAGTGGTAAGGTCGTCGTCCGCGAGATGTACAATCACCACAGCGACCCCGGAGAAACCGTCAATCTGGCTGACCAACCTATCTATGCCGACGTGCTCGAACACTTGTTGCGTGCGCTGCAAGCCGGCCCGGCAAAACAAACGTCTGGAAACTGAAGATGTGCTTCCTAAAAGCGCCGTTGGATGTGGTCAACACCGCAGCAGCACTTCAAAGAAACCACTACCGCACTTGATGTTTTTAATGATTTGGTTTCTCATATTTGCCGGGTTTGTACGATGGCAAACCAAGCGTTTTAAGATGGTGCTGGATTCTCCTCCTCTCCTTCGCGCGGAAGCAATGAAACGGCTCAGCCATGAAATCGCTGCAAATATCCAGGCACGACAGTGCACACTTTAGACCCTTCAGATAGCTGGACTGATGACGGCCCACACTGTAAATCGTCGAACTGATTTCCATCACTTTTTCGTGCAGGGACGATACCACCGGCAGGTTTTTTGCTCTCGCCGCATTGTACAGGTCAACATAGAGCTGCGGCCACAGGTTGGCACCGCCGTTTACACCCCCGTGTCCGCCCAGCAGGACCGTTTCACTAAGTAATTCCTCCGGACCAACCAGTAGCGTGAAGTCCGGGCGGTCCTTCAGGAGCGTCTGGAGCAGGTGAAAGTAGGCCATCTTGCCGGAACTGTCCTTTAGTCCCACGATGCCGGGAATATCCATCGCAGCCCGCACTGTGTCGGGCTCGAAAACCAGCTTCGTGTGGCTCGGCATATTGTACAGAAACAGTGGCAAAGGCAGTTCGGGCACCAGGTGCCTTAGGTACTCCACCAGTTCCGGCTGGCCCGCCGGAAAGTAGTAAGGCGGTGCCAGCACCACGGCCCGTGCGCCTGCATCCTTCGCCTTATTGGCAATGCGAACCGACTCCACAAATGCCGTATCGGTAATTCCAACCAGCACCGGCACCCGAGCAGCCACTTTCCGGCAGGTGTGCTCGATAAGCTCATCGCGCAGCCGGTAGCTCAGGCTCGGCGCCTCGCCGGTCGTACCGAGGATAAACAGG
>Ga0114919_10001688_pt1 | contig 17650 bp, 32 predicted proteins | sample BlataG_FD_88682 | JGI IMG/M metagenome (GOLD analysis project Ga0114919, IMG submission 88682) | Deep subsurface microbial communities from Black Sea to uncover new lineages of life (NeLLi) - Black_00105 metaG | ecosystem: Environmental > Aquatic > Marine > Oceanic > Sediment | place: Atlantic... | reverse complement strand
GTAGACTGATCCATTAATTCCTTTTTCTTATCAAGGTCAAAATTTACAGCTATATCTACTATGGAAAACCCGCCAAACTTTTTAGGGTCTATTCTATCTTTCCGGCGCGTTGCTAAATTTTCTTTTAATTTTTCCGTTGCTTTCCTCAATCTTTCTATAGCAACAGAGGTGTCTATTTGCATCTCAGTCTGACCTTTACTAGCTTTTAATAAACGCGTTTCAAGCACTTTATTCATGGCTATGGTTAGTATATCGTCCATATCATTAGCAGTAAGATGCTCTTCATCAAAATCTTTAAGATAAATTTTGCTTAATCCTTTGAACATCTCTAATTCATCAGGTTCAAAAACATCAGATGTATACATTAATTCTTCCATTAATTCTTTAAATTTGGGCGGATTTTTAGGCCTACCTCGCAGTCTTTTTGTTGTCATGAAATTCTCCTGTTAATTATTTGGAAGTTTCTAGATTAGCTGGTTAACACATATAATTCTTCTAATTCATCAAAAAGTCCCAGCTCTAGTAATTCTTCTTTTAACATAAGCAAGAATTCTGGGCTTGCCTCATGGCCAAATTTATCTATCTCATTTCCATAACACATTTCTACTTGTTGTAAATAAGCAAGTTTTCCTTCGGCCATTATTGACTCTGATTCATCTAGAAGTTCTTTGTGATCTACAAACCAGTCATCGACGGATTGCGGGTAATCTTTATATTCATTACGAATGCTTTCTGTAAAAGAATCCCGGCTTTTGAAATATGCAATCAATGATCGCGATATCTTATTTTTTGTCTTCTCAGTCTGATGTGTACCTAGACGGCTTTGCCTTATTTTTTCTTTAGATTCTTCTAATAATCTAAAACCAGGCGGTCGGCCTCTACTAGATATTATTTTTATTCGTTCTTTATTATCCATATAACTAGTCTCCAATATCCACATCATTGGCTGAGCATTTAATAAGTCTTTCATCACCAAATAAGCTGATACTAACAACTAATTTCTCTCCGTCGATTTCAACTATTCGAGAAAGCATACCTTTAAACGGCGTTCTTATCATCTTAATCTGTTTACCGACATACAAATCACCGTCCGATATCAGATCTTCATATCTTTGTTTATCCGAAATCTTAACTCTGTTCATTTCTTCTTGCGAACATTTGCCGACATAATTACATATCCACGGACAAAGCCCTATTACTGAGTCTGTATGGATATTATGATTATACTGTAAAAAGACGTAGTTAGCATATAACGGTACATTCTTAACCTTTTTTCCCGATTCTGTATTATATTCCTTCTCCGCGGTGGGATAAATAAAGTCTTTTACTTCTGGTAGGTTTAATAAAAATTCTTTTATTTTATTATGTCTGTTTGATATGACGGTCCAAACATGCCATTGTTCATCCATTATTCCATTTTTTCCACCTTTGATAACTCTTTACATTTACTGCAAATAACCATTACCGTATTTTTTGACGCTAAAAAACCATGCCCGCACTCACATTTGAACAGGCTTTGCTTTCCTCCTCGTTTAGGCTTAGAAAAAGTAAAAGGCAAATTTTTTCGGTCGTCTAATTTACTTTCTCTATGAATCTTTTCTCGTAATTTACGCTCGCCTTCATCAGGTAACCATCTACGCTGCGTACTACCTGGTTCTAATATTGCCATTATAACATCCTCTTATAATCAATATGTACAAATCTTTTCGATACTATATAATCAGCCATATATACCGCTAATTCTTCCGGCGTATATTCCTTCAATGGCTTACTTGACGTATCGACTGCCCAAGGGCCATAATGATAAAATATTGCCCAATAAATTAAATTCGCTGTAGTTTTATCGAGTTTAGCTTTAAACTCATCGTTATAAACATCGGCTACTAGCTTTGCCATTATCTGCGGATGTTCCCTAACCGTATGACCATGTCGCTCTATCCCTTGCTTGGCCATATCATGTAACAAAGCAGCCGCAATGATTTCATCCCTATGATCCTCGCAATCCAATGCCCTACTAAATTCATAAGCCACAGCAACTACTTTTTTCGTATGAATCAGAGTACCATCAGCTCCTAATTCTTCAATGGGATGATATTTACCCGAACTACTTGATGGGCAATCTTCAAAAACATAATCGGGAGCTGCTGCTATACAAGCTTTAACAAAATCCTTAATATCTTTTCTACCAATTAAACTCAGTTCATCCTTAAAAACAGATAGCCTTTCCTTTAATTCCATAATAATTCTCCTTTATAGTTATCTTCGAACCGGTAATGTAACATTATCAGTGTTCAATCTAATAGTCCTTACCCTTATGCTAGGGTTTTGCGCATTATATCCTAGCTGCCCTGCATTCGTTCTGCCATACTTTCTAACGTCATCATATTCCATAAATCTTAATCGATCATCTCTAGCTAACGTTGCGCCTGGTTCATATCTAATAAATCTACTCCTTATATCACTCATAGGAATAGCCATTATTTATTCCCCCCTTTTTTACATTCTTTCTTTCAAAGCAATATATTCTTCGGCGTGCTCTTCTTTCTTCTGATCAATCTCTTCTTTATTAGACTGCATCCAACCCATCAACCCCATTACAAAATCTGGAACAGAATCGCCTTTCCATTCATAAGAGACTCTCAAATATTCATTATCATTAATTTTAACGCCTACACTAGCATACTTATAGTCCCTACTTCTGGAAATATCAGCTCCAATAATCTCGTCCAATGCTATTGTAACGACTAGATTCTTAGATTTTTTCGTTGCCATTATATAATCCTCCCATTTTTAATTAATTTTTCTATTGATAAAATACCGTCTATTATGTTGTGACTAGCTATCCTCAAATCAGCCAAATCACCATTATTATCAATATACATATCAAAATCTTTATAATTATCGAGACCAGTCTCAGATTCATGAGTAGTCCCATGAATCTGAGCCCTGTTTTCCACGGCCCTTTCTATACAAATTAAAAATCCTTTTTTGCTTTCAATAAATCGAGCTTCATTTATATATCTTACATCAATTATTATAAAATCTTTATGACCTTGGAGTTTCTCATGTTGTAAAAACTTCCTTAGACCTTTAACCCAAAAATTATAATCTATTTTTCTATAAAACGATCCCATTTCTTGCATGATCTCCCGCGGAGTCCAATGCGTATAAGAATCTACCATTTTATCTTTGCCTAGACCAGCACAAAACGGTCGTATACTTACAAAATGTTTGGCAAATCTCTCGATAGGCTCTTCCTTCTTATCTCCCCACAATTGATCATCATCTAAACCAAATTGAAACTTACACATATTTTTCAATTCAAAAGCAAAAGCAGCATCATAGAATTTTCTATTATGCTTTTTTTCAAACTCTTCCCTTATAAATTTAGCTAATGTGTCTTTCCCTGACCTCGCTTTCCCTGCTATTCCTATAATCATTTAATCCTCCTTAAATCTTTAATTACTTTGTTTAGTTCCGTTTCCAGCTTTTTATTGCCTTTAAATATTTCTTCCATCGCCTTGTTATTCTTATCCAGCTTCTGCTTCAGCTCCTCAGCTTCTCTATCCACTGGAATAAGTTTAACAAGATACTCCTTACAATCCTTACAATCCTTTCTTGACTTATAAAATTTTTTTATTTCGCCGTCATCATCGAACTCTATAAAATATTTGAACAGCATTATCTAGAGATCTCACCTTTCCTCTTTGGCTTAGTAGTAATATCCCCATTATCAGGTGAAATACCTAATACTTTTCTGGCATTTATAGATAGTGTGTCAATATTTATTTTTTTCGGCTTACATTTAACCTTTTCCGTCTTCCTTTTCACTAATTAATCTCCGTATTCCACATCACATATTTTATTTTCATATCAATAGTTTTTATATCCAATCCCATTTCCTTTATAATTGTCAATAAAGATTCAGTCTCTATACATACAATTTTACCATCAAACATAGCTTTAGAAGCTCTGTGTAGAAAATTTTCAAAATCCGAAAGCTTGCTTTCCATGGAATTCCTTATAGTTTCGGCATCACTTAAAGTCAATTCCATGTTATTTATTTTTAGCATTGCCTGAGATTTTGTTCTATTAATAGTTATATCAAATTGTTGGAGCTTCTTATATAAATCGTCTAATTCTTCAAGCTTCTTTTCTATCAAAGACTTATTTGATTTAGCATCCAAATTATCAATGACTACTAATAAACTGTAGATATAATTATTTATTTTTTCTATCGATTCTTCGATATATTCCTTCTCCAAGATTGCTTCGGCTAATAACATAATACATCTCCCTATTCAGGAACAACGTTTTGTGCCTGAATGCCTTTCTCTGTCTCAATTAATTCAAATGTTACATTTTGGCCAGCTTTCAAGGTCTTGTATCCTTCCATAGAAATATAACTATAATGAACAAAATACTCTTCCTCTTCGTTACCATCTTTAAGAATAAATCCATACATTTATGTTCATATAAAATCGCTAATTTTATACCGTTCTCTTATGAACTGCTCATATTTTCATATGAAGATCAGACTATATCAAAACCATTTAAGGTTTCCCCCGTTTCCACCCGCTTGGATGTACATCATAGTCGTTGAACGTTCCTTTTTCAAGGCTTCGCTGCTGATTGCCCTCAACATTATTTGTTAGGATGTCCCAGCAATTAAAGGGATTTCGACATAGAGTTTCCCCTATGAAGGGCCTAGGATCGACCTCGTTCCGCATTAAACCATTTTACAATTCCATTTTCTAACATAATACCAAATTCCTCCTTATTTATATAAATTATTTACTCTTCATAATACCTTGCTTTATACCCCTTATGACTTCTCCTTTTCCCTCGTACCACCATGCCTAAATCTCCCGCATTCAAATCATGGTCTCCACAAAACCTATTAATTCCTTGAATAATTTCCTCGCTGCCGTCCGGGAATATAACTACATATTTCTTTTCAATTTTCTTTCTATACTCAGCATTTTCCCAATTTCTTTTAGATATTCTACTATAATAACCAGGCTCCAAAATTTTTCTCATTTCTATAGATTTCTTCAAGCTTTCTATCTGACTTTTCCTATAATCCTCCTTCTGCCAAAGGTTCCTTTGAGCCACTGATAAAGCCTTCTTAGCTTTCCTTGTTCTTGGTATTCCTGTTTGCCTTTCAGAGGCTAATTTCGATTTTTTTTCATTTATTTTTTTCTTCTCTTCTTTAGACTTACAAGAAAATGTATCACCGCCTTCTCCACCCCATGTCATATTATATCCTTTTTCAGACATATGACTACAATGCTTTTTAATATGATAACATTCCATTTCATTCAATTCTTCTTTCGATCTACATCCATATAATATTTCCCAACCAAAATTCTCATTCCCATATTTTCGAATAGCATTAGAAAGAATATAGTTTTTATTATTCATAGCATTTTCAATATGCCTGGCTTTAGGAATTTCATTGCCTACTGATTGTCCTATATAACATTTACCATTAATTTTATTAGTGATCTTATATATTATTCCCATACAATCCTTTTATATAGTCCAATGTTACTATGCTATACTTATGATCCTTGTCCTTTAACTTCAATTTTTTATCATTCCAACCCTCTACATAAGCACAATGGATCCATCCCAGAGGTGGAAATTCTAATATAAGCTCTCGGTATTCACAATTATTATAAATCCATTCCAATAGATATAATAAACTAACATTTTCTGGCTCTAAATCCGATGCGCATCCAAAACAATGTAAAGATGTTCTAGAGCTTTTTACTGCTTTATTTAATTTTTTACTTCTATACCCAGAAGTTATATTTATTCGCCCCAACTCATTTCGCACTGGCTGTAAAACATTAACAGCTAATTTTTCTATATTTTGCCAATGTTCTTCTGTTGGCGTATTGTCAATTCCTCTTCTAAGCGCTATATCTGATTTTATAAATTCTTTATACTTAAAATTTGGGGCTCCAGGTATTCTATCATTTAAATTTCTCACAAGCGTTTTACTCCTTCTAATATAAATTTTACAACATTGACGCAACTAAACAACCATGAGCAACGGATAGCATCGGGTTACTAGATTTTCTTACCTCACTAACCTCAAAAGGAAATTTCTTTCCTTCCAATTCTTGTTTGAATTTCTCCACAAAACCTCCAGCTAATACAAGTCCTCCAGAAACAACCATCGGGATGGATGATCTAAAAGCCGGAAGTTTAACTCTTTCAAGCTCGGATAAAATAACCTCCAAAGCATAGTTAATTAAAACGCCGTAGTATACAGATATGGCTTCTTGAATTTTCCCAACGGGGTTAATAATATCTATATTTCCCTCTTCTTTTTCAATTTGAACCATTGATGAATTCATATCAAGAGCTTTTCCAACTGACTGGTCTATCCAGTCCCCGCCCTTTGTAAGTGAGAATTGTACAACAGGATCACCTTGATAACAAACCGCTGTATTTATCATTCCCGCCCCAAAAGAAATACACGTACCAGTTAAATTATCATTTAATAATTCAGAGAAAGCTATAGCAAAGCTCTCATTTAACTCGGTCGGGTTAAAGCCCATTTCTCTAATATAAGTTTTAACCATTTCTGTATGATAATAAACATCAAAATCATTATCAACAGGATCACCAGGAATAGAAAATACTAGATTAGCGTCTCCTCCGCCTTCACCAACCAAACTTTTAATTATAAGTTTAATCATAGGTAATGAGCTTTTTTCTTTAGGGCTTAAAACACCCTTACTCATGGGCCGTCTAGCATTCATATTTCTTTCATTAGCCATTAGCAAAGCATCTTCGCCAACAACGATAAAATCATCCCCTTCGATGATAAAATTGGCTTTTCTGCCTTCCAAAGATGTTTGTATAGCTTTTCTATTAACATTTGATTTAGGAGATATTTTAAAAAAAGCATCTCTTTGCCTTTTATAAACTGGGTTACCAGACTCATCCATAGCGGCCGAAACTAACATGTTAGTCCCTATATCCAAACCTACTCCTTTATTATCCATAATTCGTCCTCCTTTAATTAACCGTCTTGTTTTCCTAATAAAATTTTTAATTTGGCCAAATCATCTTTAACATTTCTATCGGCGCCCTCCGCGCTAGTGTCGTCAACCTTAATTTTAATGTGGGGATCCAACCTGTCTTCGCCTTCGATAGGATCTATAAAAACATCATCTTGAATTTCTGGTCTTTCTATTGCTTTTATGAGATTACTAACTTGGCCTTCCGAAAATTTGCCAGACAATTCTAATATCCCAGATCTCAATTCTTCCATAGTACTTGCATAATTGATGGTAAACTTATCTAACAATTCTTCCTTTATCTTTAACTCTGTTTCAATACGTATTAAATCCATCTTCAATTCATTTATTTCTACATTTTTCTCTTTTACTTGATATTCGACGTTAGGTGTAATCACCAGTGTTTCTTCCATCACTGACATTTTTACCTTCGCGGCATCTAATTGATCATTCAAATCTCGTAAACGACTTTCATATTTTTTTCTTTCTTCTACCCTAGTAGCTTCTACAGCTCGTTGAATTTTTTCCTTGGCTTCTGTATAGGTCAATCCTATCCCACTTAAATCTATAGGCCCTTCTTCCTTCCCTTGATCCAATAATAACTTTCTTAACTCCTTCATATCAATGGGAGGTAATTGGATCTTGGCAGCACCTCTTTCAAAAGATGTGGCCTGCCTCCTCTGACTATCCCGTGGGCCACCTCTACCAATCTGTTTCCCACTATTTTTTTTTATTTCCTTATTATAAGGAATTTTTTTATGCATTTATAACTACTCTCTACTTGTCAGTATCTCATCAATAAGTCCATATTCTTTTGCTGCTTGCGCACTCATATAATAATCTCTATCTAAATCTTTTTTGACTTGTTTAAATGACTTACCAGTGATTTCAGATATCTCGATCATCATTAGATCATTAGCGCGTTCTGTTTCCTTAATAGCAATTTTCAAATCCTCCACTGTACCACTAGCACCTGATGAAACTTGATGTAGCATTATTTTAGCATTTTTAAGAGCGCGCCGCTTACCTTTAGCACCAGCCGCTAAAATGAACGCGGCTGCAGACGCTGCTTCGCCTACACAAACTGTAGAAACATCCGGCTTTATATAATTAATAACGTCATAAATTGCCATACAAGACGTTACCAATCCACCTGGACTATTGATGTAGATTATTACATCACTTTCAGAATCATCAGCTTCTAAAAACAATAGTTGTGCGACAATGGCATTTGCTAAATCATATGTGAATTCCCGCCCTATAAAAACTATTCTGTCTTTCAACAACCTCGAATACAAATCATAAACTTTTTCCTTACTAGTGCCAGCATCCTCAATAACATATGGTACTGTCATAATCAAATTCTCCTTTCCTTTAAATAAAAATCTTGGTCTGATAAATCTCTTCCAAAAAATTTCTAGAGGTTTTTTCCTAAAAACCTAATTATTTTATATTTATTAAAAACTTATATTTATTTAATGTGATCACTGGGGCACTATTATAGATCCGTAGTGATCACTATCTAGTGCCCTTTTACACATCGAACACATTATTTAAATATAGTCTTTCCTTCTTCACACCTTCTATAAATTGCCAAGTTCCTAGTACATAAATATTCTGGGCTTCTTTCTTATCTCTTATTGTAGCCTTCTCTATTTTAATAATACCAGCTTTTGCTAATGTATCTATATAACTTCTTACTTTTCTAAAACTAATAAAACAACATTTAGATAATTGTCTTAATGAAAAGCTGCATGCAAGAAAGCCCCTTTCATAATAATTATTCTTAATATCAAATCTATCGCCTGGCATATCCCCTCTAATAATATTCGATAAAAGGAATTGATATAATGTGGTAGAATTATTGAAAAGTTTTCTATATTCTTCTTTCATGACTAACCTTTTTTTAGTTCTGTAAACTTCATACTCATTACCTGTGTGGGATTTTTTGCTCGGTAATGGATAGAACTCATTTCCAGAATCATATTCCATCTATATTTCTACCTCTCCTTAATCCTTAAGATGTTTAAAAATACTTATTTTCTTTTGTGACGATAATTTAACATGATGGCTACATTCCACAACAATATCTGAACCTACCTCTACATCCGCTAACAAACAGATGTTAAGGCCTATCTTATCTGTTTTACCATCAAGCTCTTCAAGTAATGTATTTCCAAACTCCTCTGGTCTAGTAGGAATGTAAATTTGTGTAAAACGATATTGACAATCATTACATAAACTATCTGCTAATGTTAAGGTCTTAGGATTTTTCCTGCTCATATCTTTTTCCGCCTTTGGCGTAAGGATCTATTTCTCACATCTTCATCTTTGTATCCTTTGAGCTTTCTTTTAGCTTTCAACCTTTTTATTTTAGCATTGATTGAATCAGCCGATCGACTGGGAATTAACCTCATCAATTCTTTAATCGTCATTGTTTTATAGTTATCATGTAATAACTTCTCCTCGGATACTAGCCAACCCCTCCTTCGCATAAAATCCTCCTGTTAAAAATATAACATCCTACTTATATTATAGAATATTTTTTTGATTTTGCTAGACAAAAAATCCGATCCTATAAATTAGGTTCGGATTATTTATCCCATCTATCAACTTTTCTTAAGCCTTTTTTCAAGGTCTTTCATTTCTTTTAATAGTCTTCTATATTGATCACGAATTGCCTCAGGCATGTTTACTACTGTATTTCCATATTTATTTTCTAAATGCCAAAGTCTTTCTTGAATAGCATTAATTCTATCTTGAATAATTTTTTGATCTAAACGCTGTGCAACCATTACTAGCTGATCAGCTTTAGCCCAACGCCTATCAAGTTTTGCTCCAGCCCCAACAATTACTGTGAGTGAGATTACCAACCCTAATATAACACTAATTTTTTTAAATTCATTTTCACTTCTCTCCTTTTAATAAATCAAAAAACATTTCGTGTAAAGCTCTATTTAAATCTGTTACATGTTTTCCTCGAATTATTATTCTCATACAACCTACATAATTTTCATTATGCCTTACTTTTTTTGTTTTGTTCCTTTTCCAAGATATTTTTATTTGTAATATATCAACATTAAGTTTTTTTGACCAATATTTTAAAATTTTGCTCAAATCATCTTTTCTAATTTCGTGGATATAAAGACGATATGTAATTCTAAATTCTGGAAAATACTTTATTATAAAATTTTTAAAAATATTTAAAATCCTATAATCTTGATTGGAAAAACCAGGGCTACCTTTTTTATCACCTTCGGCCTCATATAAAGACAAAGCTATAATATCCATAGATGTAAGAGATGTTATTCTTTCTTTAAACTTTTTTATTCGTTGTTTTGTTCTTTCTGCTCTTATTATTCTACTTGCTTCGCTTCTAAGTTGTTTATTCTTTAAAGAAATTTTAATATGTTCCTCTGTATAAATCATATTGGCTTTTTGTAGTATAGTGTATATAGTAGATTTAGTATAACTAGTTATTTCCTCTATTTCACGATAGCTTTTACCTGATCTTCTTAATTTTATTACCTCTTCATAAAATCTTCCACCACATCTTTTACGCTCATAACATATTGGACAATATTTTTTGTGTTTGCCTTTCTTGTATTGGCTTTCTGTTAAAAAAAGCTTAAATGTATTATTACAATTATGCTTTCTACATTTAAAAACATATTCTTTTTTCTTTAGACTTAATAAACAATTTCTAGCATGAGCACCTACTTGTTGTGGCTTTTCAAATTCTAATTCTTTTTTACAATATTTACAAAATCTTTTTATCATATCTTTACCTCCCTTATAGGTATTAATATAGGAGTTAGATAAAATGATAAGGGCATTTTATCAAGGCAGCTAAACCCTGTCCTCCCATGAATTTTTATAAAAGCAAATAATTCTATAATTCATCTGGGGAGATGGGACTTGAACCCATATATCATCTAAATTCAAAGTTTAGGGACTTATCCAGTTAGTCTACTCCCCAATTTTGCTCGCCGGGCAGGTAATGATCCTGCTTCTCTAGGGTCAGAGCCTAGCGTCATAAACCATTAGACCACCAGCGAATTGTAGATCGCAGCTGGACTTGAACCAGCGTATACAGTGTTGCAAACTGTCGCCTATATCCCCTCGGCCATGCGATCATGGAGCGGGCGGAGTGAATCAAACACTCGTGATAAGGTTGGAAACCTTACATAATAATCACTATATGACGCCCGCCTTGGAGCGGAGGGCAAGTCATGAACTTGCATCTCATTTATGGCTTTACCTTAAACTACCCCCGCATTTCATTTTTATTCCTTTCTCACCGGCTACCTCCTTTCCAATCCTTCAGCCGGCGAATTCTCCATTGTGAGGACTCCCCTTAATAGACTACAAACGACATCTTCGTCTTCTGCGCCTAAAAAACCCATAAAAATCCTAAATGATTCTATGGGCATTACTTCTCTACAATAATCTATAAATACTTGACTATATTCTGCCATCTAATTCTCCCTATTTATATTATAGAATATTTTTTAGAATTTGCTAGATATTATTTGTTTTTTTCTATAAATGCGTCGCAAAACCCATATTTATTTCGATCGATAAATTCATTAGGGATACTTAAATACTTAGCTATTTCAATCATGGGTTTCTTTCTATACTTAGAGTCTATCTTAGCTGCTAATGGTATTTCTCTATAAATATCTATCAAACCATCGTCTAAATAAGGCAAATAAACTTTGATGTTTTTAGAAGCATTGTTTAGCGGAATTAAATGATTTGGTAGTAATTTACCTAGATAGTACCTATACTTATTTGCTGTGTCTTCTTGATGATCATAATATCCGCACATAAACTCATCTATACCATCACAAGATATAATTCTATTGGTAAATTTAGAGACCAGCTCAAATAACTGCCTAACAGCGTTATCTCCTTTAAACTTATCTGTCTCTACATGGGTCGGCTTAACAATGAATTCATGATGTATAGTACCATAAATCTTGCTGCTTTTTCTCGCAAATTGTACGTCTGGGTGATCTTCTCTTGACGCTATTGTATAAGTGTGAATTCCCATATCCATAAAAAGAGATTCCCGATGAATAGCAGATAATAAATGTAATATTATTGTTGAATCAATGCCTCCGCTATAAGCAATATGTGAAACTTCAATTTTTTTTAAAATAGAACATAATTTGCTAATTATTTCACGCAGGTCAAAATGAAAGCTGCTTGATTTTTTATAATTTCGTTGCCAATTTTTAGGATATACTATCATAATTCCCTCCTGTATCTTGATCACTCCATTTTGTCTTTTTAATGCTCGCTAGACCATTTAAAATCGCATATTTAATTTTCTTTATTTCAATGATTTTGACTTTGAATTGGTTGTTGAGGTGGTCAAAAAGGATATTAGGAACCTCACCAGGATTGTCAGTATCTAAAGCATGCTGAAAAAGTTTACCATCTTTAACATGTTTTTGTTCCCAGCTTTTGCCTTTTTCATTCTTTTTCTCCCACATCACGCAATGATGTAATGTTTCCATCTCCGAAGCTTTTTTTGGCGGATGCATATGGTGGGTTAAATAAATCCAATCTTGCTCCGCGACAGGTCTTTTATGCTTGGCGGCATTTACCACCTCTTCTATTGTAAAACCATGTTGTGCTAAAACTTCCTCAAACTTTTCTCTATCTATATACATAATAACAGCCTCCTTTTATTAGAAGCCGCTACTATCTGCCATGAATGGATTTACAGGGGCTCGCTCCATATTTTTAATTATTATATTTTATTCTTTATCTCCGTCGTTTTTTTTTTCTTAGGCCCAGTTAGCTCTGTTATCTGCCCATTCTTTTCTTTCTGCTATTCTCCTATCCGCTAATTCTCTCGCAACCAGATAGGTTGGATGATCCTCCAACATCGAAATTGATATTATTTCACCGATTTTATTCTCTATCTCGTCTATCTTTGCCATTATTTCTTTCCTTGTGGCACCATCTCGACTCATGTAAATAGCAATCAGTCCACCAGCATTTATAGCATAATCGGGCGCATAGACTATCCTCTTATCATGTAACGATTGACCGTCCGCATCACATGCCAGTTGATTATTTGCTGGGCCAGCAATTACTCTACATTTCAATTGCGGGATAGTTTCACTATTTAATACAGCGCCTATAGCGCAAGGGGAAAAAATATCACATTTGACCGAATGAATCTCTTTTGGATGTACAAGATGTATTCCAAAATCAGCGAAAGCTTTTCCAATTTTTTCTCTGTCAATATCGGCTGCAGTTATATTTCTAACTTCCTCTTTTTCCCGTAATTCTTTTATTAAATTATACCCGACATGTCCAAGACCTTGTACGGCTATGGCTAGGTCAGATAAATTTGACGTGTTATAAATTTCTTTTGCGCAAGCTTTCATACCACAAATAATGCCATAAGCTGTGAAAGGAGACGGATCATATTTTTCTTCTGTGCCTAGCACATATTTAGTTTCTTTTGCTATTACTTTAGCATCCGAAACACTAATATTCATATCCTCACCAGTAATAAACTTGCCATCAAATGTGTCCACAAATTTTCCGTAAGATCTTAATAATTTCTCTGTTTTTTCCTCTGGTCGTGCTGCTATAATGCCTTTACCACCACCGGAATTTAATCCCCAAATAGAAGCTTTGCGCGTCATACTTTGGGCTAATCTAAGAACATCTGCTAAAGCCATGCTGCTACTGGAATACGGCCATAGCCTTGTACCACCAATAGCCGGCCCTAAAGTTGTGTCGTGTATAGCTATAATAGATTCAAGGCCGGATTTTTTGTCACTGCATGTAACAACATCTTCATATCCATCAATATCATGTTTTATCAGTTTCATTCTGTACCTCCTTAAATATCCATAAATCTTTCTAAAAGGTGGCAAGCATCTAACGGACAATCTACCCATGTTTGAATTGTTTCATTAACAAATGGATGCATGCACTGAAAGTCCTTTGTATGATCGCCTTCGAAAATACCAATAACCATTTTTTCCGGTGCGTCGAAGTACCATGCTAATTCAAAAAATGATCCTAAAATAGGCTTTTCTGGAGTATACATATTAAGATTAACAAAAGCTACATTTGATCTTTTAACATACTCTCTATCCTTATGTGGTAATAATACAATACCCTTTTCTTTAAAAGCCGTTTTAGAATACCCATTGTGATCTCCATCATTGTTTTTCAAAACTGATTGATTAAATAAACTATTACATGGATTTATTATGTCTACATTGTCATTATACTCAAAATATTTGTCTACAGTATCCCTCCAACCATAAGTTATTGGATCAGCTGTAATTTGACCTACTAAATACACTGTATACATAATTATTCACTCCTTCTTCGCCTTTTTTTCCTTTTTTTTAAATTCTTTAGTAAGCGCATTAAATACTTCTTTGCCCCTATCAGGGTTATGGATTAGCATCCCTACAACCCGCTCCATATCCTTTATATTAGTGGGATCGATTCTATTATATGTCATTGTTTTATTCTTGGAAAATCGTGTCTCTATCTTTTTTTTACCATTTAATAAAAGATTAATGACCTTAGACGTGCATATTGCTAGATGCACTCTGCTTCCAGGAGATATATTCAGACCAGCAATTTTCACACTTAGTAAACCCCCAATTCTTTTAATACAACATCCAAGCCAAGTTTCTTAAGTTTTAATCTCAAAAACTCGGCAATAGTTGGCTGATAAGGTCTTTTTTGAATATACATGTGTATTTCAGAAGGCAACTTGTTGCCCTTTTTAGCATTACAGTTTTTACATGCAGCCATACAATTCTCAAAATTGGACTTTCCTCCCCTCGATAGTGGTATAATATGGTCAACAGTTAATGATTTTGATTTGATGCCACAATAAGCGCATTCAAATTCATCCCTTACTATAACATTTCGTTTATTAAAAGGTACACGGTTTCTATATATAACACGAATTATTTTCATTAATCTCATTACCGCGGGAATTTTAAATATCACCGTTTTTTCAAAATTACTAACAGTTTTTTCTGTATATCTCAAGACCTCTGTTTTACCTTTCACAAGTAAAGTAATGGCTTTTCGCCAACTTACTATATTCAAAAAGGTATAATCTGAATTTAAGATTATGCAACTATCCATTTTTATCTCCTTTTATTTTATTATAGAATAAAACTGATATTTTGCTAGAATCTTTTTTGCTGGCGGAGCGACTCGAACGCTCATAGCCTTAAGGCCGGTGGGTTTTAAGCCCACTATGTATACCAAATTCCATCACGCCAGCTTATTTTTTTAGCGATGACTGGAATTGAACCAGTGGCCTCTTCCGTATGAGAGAAGTGCTCTGACCAACTGAGCTACATCGCCATTTTATAATTTTTTAATAACTTTTTCCAGATCTGTATGATTTGAGATTATATGTTGTTTATGATTCCGCATACTTATTGTGCCTGATGCTTTATTTCTTACTGAAATACCATTCTTATTAGTAATATCTTTTGATTTAAAGAAACAAGCCGTATCTATTGGTTCCACATAAATAGCTAGTATATCAGATTTAGAAGAATCAAAATAATGAACTTTTTTATTTCGGTTTGATTTTAAATTCACTATATAACCACTATTATATCTCTTATCTTTAGCAGAAGTACTTTTTACTTCTACTTTAATTAATTTGCCATCTTTATGAGCTATAAAATCAAATTTATCATTTCCATCAGAAAGCGGTGTATAAATATTAAAATCTAGTTTTAAAAATTCGGTTATTGCTTTAACTTCTCCTATAAACCCTAATCGAGTTGTTGGATGCATTCTATTACTCCTATATTTGCCCACAGCAAGAGTTGAACTTGCACGCATCGCTGCGGTAGCTTCTAAAGCTACTGTGTCTGCCAGATTCCACCATGTGGGCTTTTGGGCCGAAAAGGTATCGAACCTCTGCATTCCAAGTACTTCACACTTGAGCTCTACCAACTGAGCTACCGGCCCTTATGCCCAGAACGAGAGTCGAACTCGTATCCCTTAAAGGGAATAGGGTTTGAGCCTATCGCGTATACCAAATTACGCCATCCGGGCTATTTACTCTTTTTAAACCAAGATTCAATATTAACAATAACAGCAGTAATAAAATCTAAACATTTTATTATAAAAGGTCTAAATCCAGAAACTTCAAAAAAATCACGCAAAGCTTTGCGTGCATCATTAGCACATTCAACCGTTGTTTTTGCTTTTTTCATTTAATCACCTTTAGTTTATACCTTTTCAGGTTCTTTATCTGCTTTTCCAAACAGTCTTTATGCTTTTTTGCTTTTATTACTTCACAGGCTTTTCTGGCTAATTCTTCCCAACCGTTACTTCTTTTATGCTGAATACGATATTCTGGCTCCCTATATCCATTTGGTTTTTCTATTTGATACAAGCATAAATCATCTGCTATAGGCTCGCCTACTTTAGCTGGAACTACATTTCCTAAATTATGAATACACAACTCATCTATTTGTCTATGATTTACGTATGCTTTAATAATTAACATTAATTCCTCTTTCTTATTCGAAAATTTTATAAAACGGCTCTACAAATTCCTCTGGACTGTAAATATCAAACCATCCGATTATTTTTCCATCTTTTCTAATAATTTTTTTACATGCTTCGACATATTCTCTTATTATAGGCAATCCTTCTTCATCTATAAAATGGTAAAAGTCCATAAAAATAAAATCAAAGGTTTTATCAGTTGAGTTGATATATGATAGCCCATCCATACAAACAATTTCATGCCTATCATCATCAATAAAATTAGTTTGTCTTTGAACTTTTATAACATCTTCATTAATCTCTACAGTTGTCAAAGACTTTACACCCTCACAAGATAAAATGTATTTTGAAGCAACCCCCAAACCCAGGCCCAGTTCTAAACATTGTCCGTTTGGGTAATCCTTTATCTGATCTTTATATTCTTTTATTTCGTCTTCTATTGCCCATAAAACATGGCCTTCCTCTAAATGAAGTAAACCATTAAATAGATAAACTCGTATGTTTCCACTTTGAGCTAACAATTTGCCATCGAAGTACATTGGTGTAGTCATTTATTTATGCCACCTCTGAATGTGCCAACATTGTTTTATTCTTAACAAAGTTTTTTATTTTGTTAATACAACCTGTTTTATTATTGATCCAATCCTGTTCCTTTATCACTAATAATTCTATGCCTTTCTTAGTACATTCCTGTAATTTGATCTTATCCTTAATTATTTTATCCTTAAATGAATGCCAGTATTCACCGTTATATTCTATGGCTTTATTTAATCCGGGCATCCATATGTCTAATTCTAGTTTGTTATTAGTTAATGGATTAGTAATTTGTGTTCTATCATTTCTTTTTACTTTAATACCTTGTACTTCTATTATATCTGCAATTTCTTTTTCAGCTTTAGACGCAAACGAATTTGCTTGACATATGGGACATTTTCGACTTTGTTGAAGTTTATTCCAGTCCATCTCAAATTTATGTCCCCTTGAACACTGGATTTCTAATTTGGTACAATTATTTATATATTTTTCACTTAAAATCTCATATCCCTTTTTATTTATCCGTTCTTTTACATATT
>Ga0114919_10001686_pt1 | contig 17658 bp, 16 predicted proteins | sample BlataG_FD_88682 | JGI IMG/M metagenome (GOLD analysis project Ga0114919, IMG submission 88682) | Deep subsurface microbial communities from Black Sea to uncover new lineages of life (NeLLi) - Black_00105 metaG | ecosystem: Environmental > Aquatic > Marine > Oceanic > Sediment | place: Atlantic... | reverse complement strand
CACCAGGATTAATGGCTTTACCGGGGCGGCAATTACCCGCCTTGATATCCTTGATATCTTGCCTCGTCTGAAGATATGTGTAGCCTACCAACTGGATGGCAGAAGATTGATTATTTCCCCGGCAACGTAGCTGCCCTGGCCAGATGCCAACCTGTCTATGAGGAGCTACCCGGGTGGCAGGCTCCGACCTCTGATATTCGGCATTACGACCAGTTACCCCTTGAAGCCCGCCAGTATGTAGCCAGATTAGAAGAACTGACTGCTTGCCCGGTTAACCTTATCTGTGTGGGACCAGAGCGGGAGCAGACCATCCACAAGATGCCTATCTTATAGAGCTGTTTATCAACCTATCTCTTCCTTCCCACCCGCCCGCCCAATAGAGGCTTCGCCTCTAAAACTCTCCCTTATTAGGGAGGGGTTATATCTACTGCCCTCTCGCTTTAACTGGGGTGTTTAAGAGGAGCTGTATTACCCGTCCCCTCGCTTTAATTGGGGTGTTTAAGAAGGGCGCTAGCCCCTCTTCTATAAATACTTTCCCCCCATGGTAGGAATACATATCCATATCATGGAGAGAGTAGATACGAAAGGAGAGTCAAAGAGAGGCGAAGCCTCTCTTATATAATTAATTCTCCCTCCCTTATCAAGGGAGGGAGATAAAGAGGGAGGGTTACCGAATAGAAACTTAAAGGGGGTGGGTTGCTAAATAAAAATCTCTATACCGGTAAATCAATCTTATAATTTTTCAGCACCTCTTTGATGATGGCGGCTGTTTTTTCATCAGGCTCGGTCAGAGGAAGGCGTGGCTTCCCTACATAGAAGCCGATATGGTTAAGGGCATATTTGACCGGAATAGGGTTGGAGATAACAAACAGGGCATCAATCAGGGGCAGCAGGTGGCGGTGGATGCTGGCTGCTTTCTCCATTTTACCTGAAGTAAAGCTATCAATCATCTCCTTGATTTGGTTGCCAACAAGGTGTGAGGCAACGCTAATGACGCCATAGCCCCCCAGGGCTAGTATGGGTAAGGTATCGCTATCATTGCCACTCCAGACGAGGAAACCTTCCCTTGCCTCGCTGATAATCTTGGAAATTTGACCCAGGTTGCCACTGGCTTCTTTTACTCCGATGATGTTATCTATGCGGCTTAGTTTGATAACGGTATCGGCTGAAAGGCTGGTAACAGTGCGTGATGGCACATTATACAGGATACAGGGTAGGCTGGTACTATCAGCGATAGTCTTGAAGTGCTGGTACAGGCCCTCCTGTGTCGGTTTGTTGTAGTAGGGGACTACCAGCAGGCAGGCATCAACACCAATCCCCTCCGCCCCTCTGGTTGTTGCCAGGGCTTCAGCCGTGCTGTTGCTGCCGGTGTAGGCAATAATTGTTCCCCGGTCGCCCACCGCCGATTTCACTTCGGTAAACAGGCGCAGCTCCTCCTCCCGGATAAGCGTCGGCGACTCGCCGGTAGTAGCCGCGAGCACTACGCCTTCGCTTCCTGAGTTGAGTAAGGCTAAGGCTAACTTTTTAGCCTGCTCATAATCCACTGCCCCTTCTTTATTAAAGGGGGTTACCATTGCTGTGAGCAATCGCCCGATTTGTTTCATTTCCCTACCTCCCGGGATGTATCCAATCCCTCTTAATCATCTCTTCAGCAATCTGGACTGTATTTAGAGCTGCCCCTTTACGCAGATTGTCGGCGACAACCCACATAACTAAACCACAGGGGTGAGAGGCATCTCGGTGAATACGTCCGACAAAAACCTCGTCGGTGCCAGCCGCTGACCAGGGCTGGGGATAAAGGCTGATAGCTGGGTCATCTAATATCTTGACCGCCGGAGCCTGGGCAAGGATACGTCTTGCCTCATCGGGAGACATAGGCTGGGAGAATTCTACATGGAGCGCCTCGCTGTGTCCTATAAATACTGGGACTCGAACACAAATAGCCGAAATGGCTATATCATTGGCATGCATTATCTTCCTCGTTTCCTCCACCAGCTTCCACTCTTCTTTAGTATAGTCATTATCCAGGAAAACATCTATCTCTGGCAGTATATTAAAGGCTATTTGGTGGGGGTAAACATGTGGAACGGTGGTCTGTCCCTCCAATACCTGCTTGGCTTGCTCTGTTAGCTCCTCTACCGCTGCTGAGCCAGTGCCTGATACCGCCTGGTAGGTAGCAGCAATAATGCGCTTGATGGGATTAACCCTATGCAGGGGGTATAGAGCCACTACCAATTGGATGGTGGAGCAATTTGGGTTAGCTATAATCCCCTTATGCCATTTAATGTCTTCGGGATTGACCTCAGGTACCACCAATGGGACCTTGGGGTTCATTCTAAATGCCGAGCTATTATCAATAACTACCGCTCCTGATTGGGCGGCTATAGGGGAGAAGTAGCGACTGGTCTCAGCCCCCGCCGAGAAGAGGGCGATATCTATTTTTTTGAAGGACTCCGGGACGGTCTCTTTGACCACAAGCTCGCGGTGACTAACAAACAGCTTCTTGCCTGCTGAGCGGTCTGAGGCTAGAAGTTCAATGGAGTCCATAGGGAAGTCACGCTGCTCTAATACCTTAATAAACTCCTGTCCCACCATTCCGGTGGCACCAACAATAGCTACTCTAAATCTCTTCATCACCCCTTCTCCAAACCAAGCAAAGTATCCAGACCGTAGATTAGCCCTTTGTGCTTAACCACTTCTTTAATGGCTAGCATAACGCCTGGCATATAGCACTCTCGACTGATAGTATCGTGCCTGATGCTCAGTGTTTGCCCTGCTCCTCCCAGGAGCACCTCTTGGTGTGCCAGGAGACCGGGTAGGCGCACGCTATGAATGGCGATACCTTCAACTTGCTCTCCCCGACTATCTGAGGTCTTCCCTTGTTGTGGGGTGGAGAATGGTTTACCTCTGGCTGATGCCATTGCTTTGGCTGTAGATAGGGCAGTGCCTGAAGGCGAGTCAGCTTTCAGGTGGTGGTGTAGCTCTATAATCTCGGCGAAGTCGAGGTATTTGGCAGCTACCTTGGCTAGGTGCATCATTAGCACTGCGCCTAGAGCAAAGTTCGGAGCTACCACTGCCCCAACTTGGTGAGCTTCTGCCAGGCGGTCAATTTCGTTGATGTCGTCGGCAGTTAAGCCAGTAGTTCCTATTACCAAGTTAACACCATGTTCGGTTGTTATGCGCACTGCTGGCATGGTGGCTTGAGCAGTGGTGAAATCTACCAATACATCTGGCTGGCAAGCGGTGAGGATGTAATCCAGGTTTGAGGAAAAGGGCACAGTGCCCGAGCCATCGGGCAAAGGTAGGTAATCCTCAGTAGCCTTTAAGTCTACAGCACCTACTATTTGCATGTTGGGCTCATGGCATAGGGCATTGACCACCTCTTGCCCCATTCTACCCGATGCACCGTGAACTACTACCCTGATTGAGTTCATCACCTAGACCCTTTGTTATAGTAACCCCGTGTATTCCTGGGAGAGCGAACATCCTGCCGCTTCTTAAATGGGTAGTCTTTAGATAGTGAATCTTCTACCCTAGCCCCGGGCACCTGAGACAGCTTTTCAAACACCGCCCGTCGTGATAGGTTTATCCTACCAAGCTCATCAATGTTAATTACCTTAACCGTAACTTCATCGCCAACTTTAACTATATCCTCAACCTTGGCTACCCGATACTCAGCCAGTTCACTGATATGAACCAAGCCTTCCTTGCCGGGAGCAATCTCCACCATAGCGCCGAAGTTAAGCAGTCGGGTAACCTTTCCCGTATAGATGCTGCCAAGTTCTACCTCTTTAGTTAGACCTTCGATTATCTCGATAGCCCTACGGGCTGCCTCTTCATTAGGTGAGCCGATAATCACTGTGCCATCATTGTTAATATCAATGCTTGCTTTAGTTTCATTAATAATTGACCTGATTGTTCTACCCCCAGTGCCGATGACAGCGCCGATTTTATCCGGGTCAATGGTTATTTTATGCATCCTTGGCGCGTAGCGGCTGAGTTCGGGTCGGCTGGAGCTGATGGTCTGCTGCATCGTTTCCAGAATGGGCAGGCGAGCCTGGCGAGCTTGATTTAGCGCCTTCCCCAGAATTTCTGTGCTTATGCCTTTGAGCTTAGTATCTAGCTGTAATGCAGTGATACCCTCAGCCGTCCCAGCTACCTTAAAGTCCATATCCCCATAGGCATCCTCTATACCCTCGATGTCAGTTAAAATAACATAGTCACCCTCCTCACCAGTGACCAAGCCCATAGCTAACCCGGCTACTGCTGCCTTGGTAGGTATTCCGGCATCCATTAGGGATAGGCTTGAGGCGCAAACACTAGCCATAGAGGTACTGCCACTGGAGCTGAGAACCTCTGAGACCAGGCGGATGGTGTAAGGGAAATCCTCGTCCTTAGGTAGCACCGGGGCAATAGCTCGTTCCACCAAAGCCCCATGTCCAATTTCACGCCGACCGGGTGTTCCTATGCGTTTCACTTCACCACCGGAGAAAGGGGGGAAATTGTAGTGGTGGATAAAGCGTTTACTCTCCTCCAGACCCAATCCATCAAGCGGTTGCTCTTTCCCAATAGAGCCCAGGGTGGCAATGGTTAGAACCTGGGTCTGACCCCTGGTGAATAAGGCTGAGCCATGGGTGCGAGGCAGAAGTCCTATTTCGCAACTGATGGGTCGGACATCGGTCAGACCACGTCCATCAATACGCTTTTTCTTATCAAGGAGGTTGCCTCTTATTTCACCCCTGACCTTTGTCTCAAAAGCGGCGATTATATCTTCTTCAGGGAATGACTCGCCTAAACTCTCCACAAGCTCTTTCTTTAGGTCGCTGAGCGCTTGTTCTCGCTGTGACTTTTCTGGCTGGCTCAAGGCTTGGGCAAGCTTATCATCAACTATTGGTGAAATTGCTGAGAGCGCCTCAGGGTTGACCTCGCTTATTGGAGCTTCCACCTTAGGTCTGCCACAAGCCTGCTGGAGCTGCTCCTGGAGCTTGATAATATCTTGATTTTCCTGGTGACCAAGTTCTATTGCCTGTAGAATAATATCCTCCGAAGCCTCTTTGGCTTCTGCCTCTACCATTACTATCGCTTGCTTGGTGCTAGTCACAATCAGGTCAAGCTGGCTGCTTTCAAGCTGGGCTAAGGTTGGATTTAGTACCAGCTCGCCGTTGATATAGCCCACGTGAACTGCGCTCACTGGACCATAAAATGGTATTTCTGAGATTGATAGTGCCGCCGAGCCACCGATAACTGCCAGGATATCAGGGTCGTTTTCTTGGTCGGTGGAAAGGACGGTAACTATAAGCTGAATGTCATTGCGCCATCCCTTGGGTAAGAGGGGACGCAAGGGGCGGTCGGTAAGACGGCCAGCCAAGGTTGCCTCTTGGGTGGGGCGCCCCTCCCTCCTGATAAAGCCGCCCGGAATTTTACCGGCGGCATAAAGCCTTTCTTCATAGTCAACGGTTAGTGGCAGAAAATCTATCCCTTCTCGTGGCTCATCGCTGGTGCAAACAGTAACCAAAACTATGGTATCCCCATAGCGGATGGTTACCGCTCCACTCGCCTGTCCGGCGAGCTTTCCTGTGTCTATGATGAGCCTTCTACCGCCAACCTCACAATCAAAAGAATTAGATGTTATCAATAACCCCTCCCTGCTAAAAGCTTTACTTGCGTAGCCCGAGCCTGGCAATTAGGCTGCGATATCGACCAACATCCTCTCTGCTCAGGTAGGCTAGTAGCCTTTTTCTGTGTCCTACCAGCTTAAGCAGCCCACGTTGCGTGTGATAATCATGCCGATTAGCCATCATATGCCCTGTCAATTGGTTTATCCTTTCTGTGAGCAAGGCTATCTGAACTTCAGTCGAGCCTGTGTCTCCTTCACGGAGCCCAAATTTGTCTATGATTTCTGTCTTTTTCTCTTTGTCCAAATTATAACCCCTGTATTCCCCGTTTATTTTAGCAAATATCGACTATTCCTTAAATCAACCGATTATAGCATAAGTCTGGGCGGCTGTAAATTTGTAAGCAGTAACTTCAGCTTGACTTTGCCACCCATAGTGGTTATAGTAAGGGCTGTAGTTGATACCTTGGTTTAGTGTTGTTTCCAAGCTTGACCCATGTATATGCAGGGAACCCTCTGGGTAAATAGTATTACAGACTATGGCAATCCGGCAAAGGGTTTTTGGAGCCAGGAGACTGCATCAAAGACAAGGGACTAACAAAATACGGAGGAGGTGCAGTAATGGCTCTGGCAGACAAGACCCTGGTGTGCCGTGACTGTGGGCAGGAGTTCGTTTTTACCACCGGTGAGCAGGAGTTCTATTTATCTCACGGGTTACAAAATGAACCTAGTCGATGTCCGGAGTGCCGAGCTTCTCGGCGAAAGGAGCGCTGGGGTGGCTATAACCAGCCACGACAGATGTATACTGTAACATGTGCTGACTGTGGAGTAGAAACCACAGTACCTTTTGAACCCAGGGAAGGGCGACCGGTCTATTGCAAAGAGTGCTACGCTAAGCAAAAAGAATCTGGTTAAGCTCTCGGTTTATCCGGTTACCGACTATATATCATGAATGTTGGTGTCTGTCGGGTTAAACTTCGCTTTCCAGAAAATCTATCGCTTAAGGGTAAGCGGCAGGTATTGAAATCTATTACCACTCGCCTCAAAAGCAAGTTCAATGTCTCCGTGGCTGAGGTTGATGACCACGAATTATGGCAGTTAGCTACTCTGGGGATTTGTTGCGTTAGCAATAATAACCGATATACCAATGAAGTCCTATCCAAGGCGATGGATTTTATTGTTAACGGTCGCTTCGAGGTAGAGATACTCGACTATGAGATTGAGATCCTACCTGTTTCCTGAGGGGCTATAATGGATACCTCTACCTTTCTTCATCATCTTACCGCTCAACCCACTTATAGCGGTCAGGTGGCTCACATAGAGCATATCCCACGCCGCAAAGCGAAATGTGCCGAATTAGACAAGCCTCTGGAAGCCGGTCTTCGGGATTGCCTCATTGAACATGGGTTATTACCCCTTTATACCCATCAAGCTGAAGCCATAAATTTTGCCCGGGAAGGCAGGAATGTGATGGTGGCTACTTCCTCTGCTAGCGGTAAGACCCTATGCTATAACGCCCCGGTTATGGAGGCAATTCTGACCGAGCCGAGGAGCTGTGCCCTTTACCTTTTCCCGACCAAAGCCCTGGCTCAGGACCAGCTACGTGGTTTACAGGAGCTATTTTGCCCCCACCTATTCCAAATAGGGGAGGTTGCCACCTTTGATGGCGATACCCCTCAGCCGGAGCGGACTGAGATAAGGAAGCGAGCCAGGGTGATACTTACCAATCCCGATATGCTCCATATTGGCATACTTCCAAATCATCAACAATGGTCAAGGTTGCTACGCCGCTTGAGGTATGTGGTAGTGGATGAAGCCCATACCTATCGTGGTGTTTTTGGCTCCCACGTAGCTTGTGTGATTCGTCGCCTGCGCCGTCTGTGTACGCTTTACGGCTCAAATCCCCAGTTCATCTGCTGCTCGGCTACTATAGCCAACCCTGGGGAGCATGCCCAGAGGCTGGTGGGTTTACCCTTTACCGTGGTTGATAATGACGGCTCTCCCCATGGCGGGAAGGAATTTGTCTTCTGGAATCCGCCAATTATAGACGAGGCTAAGAGCGTTCGGCGTAGCGCTAATAGTGAAGCGGCAAACCTGTTTGCTGAGCTGGTGAGCCATAATATCCGCAGTCTGACCTTTGCTCGCACCCGTCGGCTGACCGAGCTTATTTATAACTACACCAGACGGAGGTTAGCTGAAGTCAGCTCTGCTCTGACCAAGAAAATCAAGGCATATCGGGCTGGCTATCTCCCTGAGGAACGGCGTCAAATAGAGCAGGAGCTGTTCGGCGGTAAGCTTCTAGGCGTGGTAGCTACCACTGCTCTGGAGCTGGGTATAGATATCGGTGACCTGGAGGCTACAGTGCTCACTGGCTATCCGGGAAGCATTGCCAGCACCTGGCAGCAAGCGGGGAGAAGTGGGCGGGGGAGGGACAAATCCATAAGTTTTCTTATTGGGCTGGATAATCCCCTTGACCAGTATTTTATGCGTCACCCCGATTCATTTTTTGGTAAAAGCTTTGAGAACGCCTTGGTTAACCCTGATAACCCCTATATCTTGAGAGCTCACCTGCTGTGTGCTGCCTGGGAGTTACCCTTAACCAGCGAGGATGAGGAGGTCTTTGGCTCTTCATTGGTTGAGGAAAGGGTGGGGCTGGAGGGGCATGGTTTGCTTAGGGAGCGCAGGGGCAGGTGGCATGTTTCACCGGCAATTGCCTACCCCGCTCAGGGGATAAATATTCGTTCTACGTCAGGGGAAAACTTTGCCCTTATTGATACTTCAACTGGCTCCTTACTGGAAACCATTGAGGCTGGTGTTGCTTTCTCTCAAATACATCCCGGTGCTATCTACCTCCATCAGGGGGAATCATATCTAGTTGATGAACTTGACATAGCCGACCGCACTGCCTATGCCATGCCGACCTCTGCCACTTACTATACTCAGGCTAAGGAAATCACTGACCTTCATATCCTCAGGGTAATCCGGGATAAAAGCTGCCGACAGACCATGGTATACCTGGGCGAGGTTGAGGTTACCACCAGAGTAGTTGGTTTCAAGAAGAAGGCGCAGTTCACCGAGGAGGTAATCGGGGAGGAGCTCCTTGACCTGCCACCGCAGCATTTCCCCACCGTCGCCCTGTGGTTTGACCTGCCGTCTCAGGTTATAGCCAGGCTGGATGCGGGGCAACTGGACTTCACCGGCGGACTGCATGCTGCTGAGCATGCTTCCATTGCCATCCTCCCCCTATTTGCCCTTTGCGACCGTAATGATATTGGCGGTGTATCTACCCCCCTCCACCCTGATACCGGGAGGGCACAGATATTTATCTATGATGCCCATCCCGGTGGCATTGGCATTGCCGAGAAGGGCTTTGACCTGGTGGAGGAATTATGGCAGACTACACTGAAGGCAATCGCCGAATGCCCCTGTCAAGAGGGCTGCCCCAGTTGTATCCAGTCGCCCAAGTGTGGCAATAATAATAAGCCTCTGGATAAGAAGGCAGCCCAGCTCTTGCTGGAAGGATTGCTATCTAGAAATAGATTGAGGGAGTCTTAGAGGGGCGAAGCCCCTTCAAAAGCAAATTCTTCCCCTTCCCCTTACAAGGGGAAGGGGATAAAGGGGATAGGGTTGCTAAATTCTAAAACAGAGAAAGCTTTAAAACCAAGCCGTGATACCTGGTTCGGTCGGGCGATGCGTTTGTTTGACCGCACCGCCATTGATGAGGCGGTATGGGCAGAGCTGGAGGAACTGCTTATCTCTGCTGATGTAGGGGTTAATACCACGGCAAAGCTCATTGAAAAGGTGCGGCGGAGAGCGAGAGAGGAGAAATTCGGTCAGGGGACATTGGTGCGCGCTGCCTTGAAGGAAGAAATGGTCAACATCCTGAAAATTGATGTTCAGGGAGTGTCTATCCCCCTATCACTGCCCAGGGTTATTCTAGCTGTAGGTGTCAATGGCAGTGGTAAGACTACATCTATCGCCAAGCTTGCCTATAGCGCCAAAAATGAGGGAAAGCAAGTTATACTGGTTGCCGCTGATACCTTTAGGGCGGCGGCTATTGACCAGCTCAAAAGCCTGGGCGAGAGGATTGGTGTTGATGTCATTGCTCACCAGCCCGGGGCTGATGCTGGAGCGGTAGTTTTTGATGCCCTACAGGCAGCACGGAGTCGAAACGCTCAGGAAGTAATTATTGACACTGCCGGTAGGCTGCACACCAAGTTTAACCTGATGGAGGAGCTTAAAAAGGTCAGGCGGGTGGCAGCCAAGGCTGACGCCACAGCGCCACATGAGGTGCTCTTGGTGCTTGATGCTACCACAGGTCAGAATGGCTTAACCCAGGCTAGATATTTCACTGAAGCTGTAGGGGTAACCGGTATTTTTCTGGCTAAGCTGGATGGCACAGCTAAAGGGGGTATAGTGCTGGCTATCTGCGATGAACTGAAAATACCAATCCAGTTCATCGGTGTTGGTGATGGGTTGGAGGATATGGCTCCTTTCGATGCTGAGACCTTCGTCGAGGCGCTATGCTCCTGATTTTTGGAGGGAAATATTGATTAACATAGGTATAGACCCGATAGCCTTTTTAAATATTAGGTGGTATGGCATTATGGTTGCCCTGGCAGTGCTGCTGGTGGTGCTATGGATGCTGCGGGAGGTAAGACGGGGGGCTAACCTTTCCTATGATACTATTCTTACTGCGGCACTGGTAGGCATTCCATCCGCGGTAATAATATCAAAGTTGCTCCATGTTATTGATAGGTGGGATTACTATATTGTGAACCCGGGGCAGATTTTTGGTTTTGAAGGTCTGACCATCTATGGCGCTGTCTTAGGTGCTGCCCTGGGCATCTGGATTTACAGCAAGTTTAGCAATTTCCAGTTTGGCTACTTTGCCGATTTGGTGGCACCGGGGGTCATATTGGCTCAGGCGGTAGGCAGGGTGGGCTGCACCATAAATGGCTGCTGCTATGGAACAGAAACTTCACTACCCTGGGGAGTGGTCTATACTCACCCTGACAGCTATGGCTATGCGGCAAGCCTTGCCCTTCCCGAAGGGATGGGCTTACATCCCACCCAGCTTTATGAGATTATATTTTGTTTGATAGTCTTTGGCGTATTGCTCAGGCTGCGGGGTCATTTTAAGCCTGATGGCTCTCTGTTTCTCATCTACCTCGGTCTGTATTCACTGTGGCGGGTGGGCATTGATTTTCTGCGGGATGGGACGCCCTTCCTCTTTGGCTTACATCAGGCTCAGGTAATAGGCATAATTATGTTAGCCATTGCCATCCCCTTGCTGGCTTTGAGGACACGGTGGATAAGGGTGGAAAGTAGGGCTGAATGATGGTAAGTCTCACAGCTATATGTCTTAAGCATATGGATGCAGACTAGGCGATTTAGTATCTTCTCTGTCTTCCTCCTCCTCGTCCACCACCGAACCCGCCGCCTCTGTTGTCAGAACGAGGACGAGCCTCATTAACATCAAGCGTTCGCTCCTTTAGCGTCTTTCCTTTGAGGCCAGTAATTGCCGCTTCGGCTTCAGACTTTGATGGCATTTCAACAAACGCAAATCCCCTAGATTGCCCACTATACTTGTCTTTGATAATGCTTACAGTTGCCACTTCTCCAAAAGCCGTGAATTCTTGCCGCAATTCATCTTCAGTTACCTCGCGAGATAAGTTACCCACATAGATATTCATATTGGTACCCCCCTTCTTTGAATTGTGTAATCCCTCTTGTGGTGACATACATAGGCCAGGGGGTACCTGACCTATGTATGTGCTTAAGGTCAAACTAGCGTTATCTGCTCAGTTTGACTTTACTGTAGCACTCGCTACAATACACCGGTCTACCCTCACGGGGCTCGAACGGTACTTCGGTTTCCTTACCGCACTCGGCGCATACTGCAGGGAACATTTGGCGTCGGGACCTGTAGCCGTAGCTATCATTTCCGTAACGCTGTGCTTTCCTTGCTTCGCGGCATGCGGGACAGCGCTTGGGCTCGTTAGTATAGCCTTTAGTTTGGAAGAACTCTTGTTCCTCAGCACTGAAGGTGAAGGTAGCCCCACAATCGGAACATTGGAGTGACTTGTCTTGAAAACTCATCAGATGACCTCCTCTCTTCTAAATAGTTGGTAAGAGTTAAGGTCATCCAAAACTTGAGGAAACTAGAAATAGTTTAACTAAGTATGTAATAACCTAAACCAAAACCACCATGTGCATTATACAATAAAGGGACCCCCTTTGCAAATGCCAGCGCAAACTTCCCAGTAAGAAAGATTGCCATGACCAAATCCGAGGAGTTTTTGTCGCCTAAGTAGTAACAGTATGACGAATTGTGTCCCTGTGCTTCAGCTAACGAAGATGTCTTATCTGGCTGGCGCAAAGTCAATGATATTGAGCCTCAGCCTCTCCTCCCCACCCCAGCGGTCTACTTCCAGGTTATACACAATGTCAAGGTGGGCGGATATCTCAGCTAGACGGTCGCCCCATCTGAAGCCCACCCCATCCCACACCACGCCACCCTGCCTTAGTTTCAGCCTCAGGTGCTCTCCATTACTGCCCATAGTGCGGCAGTCAACCACATCTGTCCTGCGGCTGAGGAAGGTGGGCGCTGGATTACCCCGACCAAAGGGAGCTAGCTGTTGAATGGTTTGGAAGGTATCCCCGCTGAGTTCAGGCAGTGTGACCTCAGCATCAATATCCAGTTGAGGGCGAAGGTCAACCTCGGCTAGCTGTTCGCTTGCTAGCTGGGAAAGGTGCTGCTTGAGGTGAGTCAAATTCTTGGTGGGTAGTGTAAAACCGGCTGCCTGTGAATGACCACCAAACTGGGATAGCAGGCTGCTACACTGGTTCAGGGCGAGGATAATATTGAACTCAGGGATACTGCGACAGCTTCCGCTGCTTACTAGCTCTCCGGTCCTGACCACGATAGCCGGGCGGTAGAATTCCTCAGATAGCCTGCTGGCTACCAGCCCGGCAATTCCAACAGGATAGTCCCTATCACTGGCAACTAGCAGTGATGAAATCCCCTGAGCTAATATCTGCTTTCTAGCCTTGGCTAAAACCTTGGTGGTTAGTCTTTGCCGCTCGGCATTTTTCTGTTCCAGCCATATAGCTAGCTGGCGTGCCTCCTGTGGCGAGTTGGTCATCAGCAGTTTATAGCTGGTCATGGCATGTGCCAGTCTGCCGGCAGCATTTAGACGCGGGGCGATAGTCCATGAGATGCTCTCTGCGTCAAGGCTGCCAGCGCTAAGCCCAGCCTGGGATATAATCTCCCTGATTCCGAGGCGTGGTGTGGCATTAATTAGCTTCAACCCCTGCTTAACCAGGTATCGGTTCTCCCCCGCTAGAGGTGCCATATCAGCTACCGTTCCCAGGGCTGCCAGGTCCATCAGTTCATCCAGTTGCTCTTCTTTACCAATGCCCTGGAATAGAGCCTGAAGCAGCTTGATGGCTACCCCAGCACCAGTCAGTTCCGAAAAGGGATAACTTGAATCAGCTCGCTTGGGATTGATAATGGCAATGGCGGGCGGGATTTCTGGCAGGGGGGTGTGGTGGTCGGTGACAATTATATCCAGCCCCAGCCTGTTTGCCCGCTTAACCTCAGCCAGGGCGGTAATTCCGCAATCAACGGTGATAACCAGGCTGATGCCTTGGCGGTGGAGATTTTCCAGGGCGGCTGTTTTAAGCCCATAGCCCTCGGTCAGGCGGTGGGGTATGTATGGGATGACCTTACCGCCAAGGCTTGATAGCCCCTGGACGAGCAGGGCAGTCGCGGTGATGCCATCAGCATCAAAGTCGCCATAGATAGCAATGTTTTCTCCTGAGAGCAAGGCTCGGTAAATCCTGGCTACCGCCAGGTGGATATCAGGTAGCAGGGATGGGTCGCCTGACAGGCGTTTATCGCCGGTGATGAATGGTTCTAACTGGGAAGGCTCAGTGAGACCGCGATTATATAGCAGTTGAGCTACTAGAGGGGGGAAACCCGAACTGCTGACCAGACGCTTGTCTGGAGCCGGCGGCAGCAAGTTCCAACGGTAATGATTCAAGTTTACCCCTCTGAGTACTCTCGGAAGACCAGGACTGAGTTGTGACCGCCAAAGCCGAAGGAATTAGACAGGACGGTGGTAACCTTGGCTCGGCGAGCTACATTGGGCACATAATCTAAATCACACTCAGGGTCAGGGTGGGTGAGGTTTATCGTTGGTGGTATAACTCCGTTCTGGATAACCATAATACATATTGCTGCCTCAACTGCACCAGCACCACCAATAAGGTGTCCTATCATTGACTTGGTGGAGCTTATCGGAATTTTATAGGCATGGTCGCCGAATGCGGTCTTTATCGCCATGGTCTCCACCTTGTCGTTTAGTGGCGTGGATGTGCCATGAGCATTGATATAATCAACTTCGTTGGGTTTGAGTCCGGCTTTATCAAGTGCTATCTGCATCGCTCTGGCGGCGCCCTCTCCGTTTTCATCTGGTTGGGTAATATGATAGGCATCAGCACTGGCTCCATAAGCTATAATTTCAGCCAGAATATCGGCCCCTCGCTCTTGGGCGTGGGCAAGATTTTCCAGGACAAGAATGCCAGCTCCTTCACTGATGACGAAACCATCCCGTTCAGCATCAAAGGGACGGGAGGCTAGTTGTGGCTCGCTGTTTCTTGTTGAAATAGCTTTGAGAGCATTGAAAGCGGTAATGCCTATCGGGTTTATTATTGCCTCACTGCCGCCGGCGAGCATTGCCTGGGCATCACCATACTTTATTAGTTCATAGGCAGCTCCTATGGCATCGGAGCCGCTGGAGCAAGCCGATGTGGTGCAGAAGTTTGGTCCTTTAGCCCCCAGCGCAATTGATACCTGCGCCGCAGCCATGTCAGGTATCATCATTGGAGCCAGGAACGGGGTAACTCGGCTTGGTCCCCTTTCTAGCAGTATCTTGGTTTGTTCAAATAGGGTAGTTAGACCGCCAATACCACTGCCAATTATGATACCCATACTATCTTGATTACTGGGGTCGATTTTTATTCCAGCATGCTCCACCGCCTGCAGGCTGGCAGCTACTGCCAGTTGAGCGAAGCGGTCCATGCGGTGGGTATCCTTGCGGCTTATGTAATCGGTGGGCTTAAAGCCCTTTACCTCACCAGCAAACTTGGTTTCAAAGGGCTCGGGGTCAAACAGGGTGATATAATCAATCCCGGACTTACCGGCAACGAGACCTTCCCAGCTGGTAGTTACATTCAGACCAAGTGGGCACAGAACCCCAAAGCCAGTAACCATCACTCTGTTATTCATACTTGACATAACTAGAAAAACAATTCCTCCTATCTAATTAGCTATGAATTGTTTCCTGAAAAATTAATTAATCTATTTTTGCACAATTTCAACTTATCTGCAAGCAGAGTTTATATTTGAGATTATTTATTAACCTCACCCCTTTTAGTTTTTATTTTTTATGTGGCAACCCTCCCCCTTATATCCCCCTCCCTTAATCTAAGGGAGGGGGAAGTAGTTTATAAGAGAGGCGAAGCCTCTCTTGGACTCTCTATTCTCTGGGGTGTTTAAGAGGGGCGCTAGCCCCTCTTTACAAAATCTTCCCCCTTCCCCTCTAGGGGAAGGGGGTCAGGGGGATGGGGTCAACGCCATAGAGAAACGAAAAATAATAATCTGTGTCACTAATCTATCTGAACCAGCTCAGGAGAGCTTTCGTTTGACCGGCGGAGAATATCAAAATATAATGCCCGTGTGCACATGAATGGAAGCTCAGAAATGCCAAAGATTGCCTTAGATACTGTAGGCTGTAAGCTCAATCAAGCCGAGACCCAGCTTTTAGCCCAGCAGTTTGCCCAGGCGGGGTATAGGCTGGTATCGGCGTCTGGCGAGGCTGATGTCTACATACTCAATACCTGCACCGTTACTCATGTCGCCGACCGCAAGTGCCGTCGCCTGCTCAGACTGGCACATGGGCGAAATCCTGATGCCCTGGTGGTGGCTGTTGGTTGCTATGCTGAACGAGCCCGTCAGGAGCTGGCTCAGATTGAAGGGGTTGACCTTGTTCTGGACAACAGTGAAAAATTGCATCTACTACCGCTGCTGGAGGAGTCGGGGCGCCTGAGCAGCCCGGTCTATGGTCAAAGAGGTTCAACTACTCACGCTAGTTTCAGGACACGCGCCTTCATCAAGGTTCACGATGGTTGTAATAGCTTTTGCTCCTATTGCATTGTGCCCTTGGTCCGGGGTGGGGAGAAAAGCACCCCCGTTGACCAGGTTGTTGCTGATGTCAAGGACAGAATTGCCGAAGGCTATAAAGAGGTGGTGCTAACTGGAACCGAGATTGGCTCATATAACTATGGTGGGATTAGTCTAAGGGGGTTGCTACAGCACATCTTGACCGAGACTGAGGTAGCAAGATTGAGGCTGTCCTCCCTCCAACCCCAGGAAATATCCCCCGAGCTTATCGGGCTGTGGCGTGATAACAGGCTATGCCGCCATTTTCACCTCTCTTTGCAGAGTGGCAGTGACGGGGTGCTCAGCAGGATGAAACGGCGCTATACCGCCGGTGACTATCAGCAGGCGGTAGCCTTAATCAGGGACATGGTTCCCCAGGCAGCTATCACCACCGATATTATCGTTGGCTTCCCCGGTGAGACCGAGGCGGAGTTCGAGCAGAGCTATGAGCTTTGTCGGCAGATGGAATTTGCCCGTATTCATGTCTTCTCCTACTCACCACGTCAGGGGACTCAAGCTGCCGGTATGCCACATCAGGTGGAGGCTCAAATTAAAAAGCAGCGAAGCCAGAGAATGCTGACTTTAGCCAAGGAAAGCGCTCAAAACTTCAGGCGGCAGTTCCTGGGCAAGGCCATGCCCGTGTTGTGGGAAAAGCGCTCCGGCGATGGCATCTGGTCTGGTCTCACCGATAACTATATAAGGGTATATATTAAAAGTGATGAGGGTTTAACCAATAGGCTGCTGCCGGTAAAGATGGCGGGAGTTAGAGGTGATGGGGTGTGGGGGGAGATAATAGATTAGCTGCTTACTTTTATCGTACATCCATCCCCAGCACCACCGAGGTTTCAATCTGGCGCTGGGGGATGTCCCAGTAGGTCTTTAGCAGCTCATCCTTGTCGGGCAGCAGGCTGAAGCCGCGCCTCTGATAAAACTCAATTGCCCACCGGGCATCAACCCATGTCCCCACCAGCAGGCGGGAGGTAGTAACCAGCCCTTTAATGTGACCGAGGAGCTTGCTGCTTATTCCCTGTCTTTGCCACTCTGGTAATACATAGGCGTGGCGGATAAGGACGACATCTTTAATCGGTTCAATCCCCATCACCCCAACCAGCTCCCTGTTTACCTCCCAACCGAAGAAGGTCATACGCTTCATTTCCTGCTCCAGTTCTTCCATAGGCATATAGGGTTGATGATAGCAGTCAGCCGGTATAACGCCTTCATAGGCCTTGGCTGCCTCATTGATGATGAAATATATTCTGTTGATATCCTGTGGCTTAATGTAAACCAATAGACAGCTATAACATAAGTGTTGTTTAGGTAGATAATGCTACTATTAACGCGTACCGGGATTACTGCAGGAATAGTCAGGTACGCGCCTAGAGGGATTCGAACCCACGACCCTCGGTTCCGAAGATTAAAGCCGTATGTGCCACCTAGTGCCAACAGATAGCATAATGGCTTGTCTTGTCTAGGGTCAAGCCAGAGTTTATATCTGGCTATGCTATTCCGTGCCACTGGATGTCAAACAGTTTGTCGGCAAAATGTCGGCAACCATAGGGCAAATACACAGCTTTGAAGTTCTGGAAGTGGGATAAAGTGGATTTCCTTATGGCGATTTATGTATTTCGACAGCCAGATTCTTCTCAATAAATGTCACTCCTTATTCTCGTGACCTAAACGAGAATAATTCCGACAAAGTTACACCTAAAGCATTTGCTATGGCCGCGATATTCTTCAGGGATGGATTCCGTTCACCTCTCTCAATTCCGCCAATATAGGTACGGTGTATGTTCACTCTAAACGCAAGTTCCTCTTG
>Ga0114919_10001684_pt1 | contig 17665 bp, 14 predicted proteins | sample BlataG_FD_88682 | JGI IMG/M metagenome (GOLD analysis project Ga0114919, IMG submission 88682) | Deep subsurface microbial communities from Black Sea to uncover new lineages of life (NeLLi) - Black_00105 metaG | ecosystem: Environmental > Aquatic > Marine > Oceanic > Sediment | place: Atlantic... | reverse complement strand
CGCCTCAGGGCGGATGGATACGATGGATATCGCGTCGCAACAGATCTCAAGGAAGCAGTCGACTGGATCCTGGACAACTGCGATTGAATTTCGGCAAGTAATCACCAGCCGCAAGCACCCTTTGAGCAGGAGCCCATCCAAGAAGCTGGGCACCCGGTAACGGATCAAACTCGGAGCGGACAAGAACGGTTCTATCCTCACCCACGCCCTGTCTGCAACTGGCATCACCAGGTGATTGCTGTGCCGCGAGACCCTAGACCCAGCACCAAACGGGGCTCACCCACACGACGGCACTAGGACGGTGCTGGCCTAGCACAAACCCCGCGAGCATAGCAAGGCTCGCGGGGTTTGTTATTGTGCAGTATTGTGCCCTATCTGGTCGTGAGCATCTAGTTAGACTGCAAGACCTGCAGGGCTGTAGTATAGTGTTACCGAAGTTCTGACGGTTATGTCGTTCTGAGCCGGAGCGCAGCGAAGGACGCACGAACGCCTGCTTGAGGCTGGGCAGCCGGTTCGACCTTTGATGAGCTCGCCATTTGAAGCGCTGCGCCGACCATCCTTAGCGTGACGACGCTACTTCCGCAAGAGGGTGAAAATGGGATCCTCATACGTCCAAGCCGCCAGACCAAGCACGAAATCATCTGAATAGGTAAGGTGAACTGGCCGGTGGAGTCCGCCTTCCTGCACGAGGATCGCCAAGGCCTCCTGCGCATCGTGCGCTTTCGCCACCATCGCCAACTCTGGATGCCGCGATACGACATGGTTACGGTACCAGTCAAAGGCCAGAAGGCGTCGGTCGACCACTATCACATCGGGGCGCTTCTCAAGACCATAGCGCAGGTACCAGAGCGGAAAAGTCTGGGTATCGCCGTCGGAAACGACAATTGCGCTTGGGGCGGCAGCCTCGAGCACGTTCTTGCCAAAGGTGTAGGCCTCGTAGTCAGCACTGAGGTCCATGGCCCGGAAGCGACTGGCTATCGAGGTCAGAGGCAATGCCGTCAGGACTAGGACCCCCGCAACCGTCACTAGCCGGCGATGGAGTCCCGATCTCGTCCAGTCCTGCAATCCGCACAGCGCCACGATTGCGCCCCGTGCCATCCACAAGGCGATGATGATGGCTGCCGGGATCAAGTACAGGTAAGAATCAAACGTCACGTAGAGCATTGCGTAACCCGAGAGAAGGACTACATACGTGACCCCAAAGGACGTGAACCGTCGGTTGGTCTCCAGCCCACGCCACAGGCCCAACAGCGCCAGTGCCAGCCCGAGCACTCCGAGGTCGCGCACCCATATGGCTGCCCATGCAGAGAGGCGCTGCAGCAGGTGATATGGCGGCAGCGCGCTCAGGTACTGACGATACGCGGCACCGGACACCAGCCATATGAAGCCGGAGGGATTGTCAGCCTCCCCCCAGTTGGGCACTGGATCGGCGGCCGCACGGATCGGGATGTAGAGATACGCCAAAAGTCCAAGGAGCAGACAGAGGCCGATGCGAAGAGATCGCCGTACTGTCAGCCATTGCCGGACGACGGGTACGTAGGGCCAGAGTGACGGAAGCAACAACACAATGGTAACGTGGTGGGCCAGCCCAAGCCCAAATAGCAGGGTCAAAACATAGGGTCGGGCACGTGGAGAGTCGGAGAGTGCCACCGCCAGCAGCATTGCCACCAGGAGGGCGTTGAGGCTGTAGACCTCGGCAATAGTGGCCTGCGACCACAGGAGCTCGCCGAAGGCGTACAAGCCAGCGGCGGCCCAGGCGACTGCCAAGGCCAGGGCACCGGTGATGCGCTCCTGTGTGGAAATCAGCCGATACGCTGCCCAGAAACAAAAGCCCACAGCCAATGCTGCTGCCATCGCTGACATCAAGTTCACGTTCCGGGCAGGTTCCGCTCCGGGTAGGGCTGCGAACAAGTGCGCAATCATGGTGTACAGCGGATACCCTGTTGGGTGGGGCACCCCCAGGTTGACCGCCGCAGTGACGAGATCACCGCTGTCGGCGCCGCCATTTCGCCACGTGATCGTCGGCGCCATCGTGCGCACATAAACGGCAAAAGCGAAAAGCGCTGTGAACCCCGTCGCACCCAGGGCCACGGCACTTCTCGACTTCCGCAGGGAAACGGTGCGGCCCAAGTGAATCAACATCTGGCGCAGCTTCCCCATGTATCAATCACCTTGGAATTGGTCGCGTCGCCGGCGACACGGTCTGACAAGGCAATCGGCCCGCATCCCAATCCGCGCTCTAGCGAGGCGACGCGCGATGCCAGATAGCGAGACCCGCCAGGACCATGCTCATCCCAATAATGCCGAGCACTGACCAGGGCCAGGTAGCCGGGCCTCCGGAGTCCATGCTAACCCACGTCAGTTGAGTATCACGTGTCAGATTGAAGCGAACCTGCCTCCCATCGCTATCCAAAGCGGTGTCTGAAGGAGGCAGACCTAATCGCCAGTCTACGCCGAGCACGCTGACCTGCACTGGGAAGTCTGAGCTCCCAGGCTGTTTCTGGACCAGCAAGTGGTACGCGGGGAATGCTGAGTCTCCTAGCACTGCGGAGGGCAGCTCATAGGTGAAGACCAGTTCCCTGCTCTCCCCAGGCGCAACCACCAAGAACGCAGAGAAGATGGCCTTCCCCGCTTCCTCCGAAGTCTCAGGCTGGCTGTCACTCCCTACCACGCTGAGCAACCGGCTGCCACGGGGTACGTACACGCGGACATAGTTCCAGTAGCAGCCCTGCATCATCTCCTCGTATGAATCGTCGTAGCGCGTACCGGCGAAGCACTCGGGTGGACCGCTGCTCTCGTTCACGTAACGCAGTGTCAGTACGGTTCGGGGGACCTCAGCTCCACTCAGGTCTACCTGGTAATCAACGTTCTGCCGAATGTTAGGGTTTACCTTGCAGAAGCCCACGTTGGAGTCCACAATCATCAGATAGTCTCCATCTGAGGGCTGCAACGCGCCATCCCATCCCGTGGGCGCAATGGCATCCGCAACGGTAGGATCATGCATGCACAGCAGAAGGTGCCTAGCCTGGAGACAATCAAGTGTCGCCAGGGCCAACTTGTCCAGTTCAATGGACTCGAGAGATGTGGTGACTTTCTGCAGCGCAGCCTCGAGCAAATCAGCCATGAAATCCTTGCGATGAGTCCACCAGTCACTGGTTTCCTTTTCAGCTATGCTGGCCGAACGCAGCGGAGCGGTCCAGTAGTCTCCCACAAACTGGAGCAGTGTCTCACTGGTAACGGGCGAAGGATAACCCTCAGGTTGCAGCGGGCCCAGAGCCTGCAGAAGCGCGGCCACTCCATCAAGGTCAATGCCCATCACGCCATCAACATCGGTACCGCGACTCATGCGATAGATGCTGCTGGCAACAGCTGCTGAAGAAGGGAAGTCAGGGGACCAATTGACATCGCGGAACATGAGCACTGATGCCCACATGTACTTGCGCAGTGGGGCTGGCGCAGGAGGGTACGCCGAGAGATCGTATCCTGCATCCACCTGGTAGCTGTCCTGGAACACGGTAGTAATGACCTTGCCCCCAGAGAGCTGAATCATTCCAACGCCACTGATAAAGCCACCTGTGGCGCGCAATTCGTGGTTGTTCTGCATCATCATGAGGTAGGTGACCGGGCGTTCGTGGCCAAGCATCTTCGGAGCCACCTGAGCCAGTTGAGTGGCCGCTTCCAAAACTGGCAGGTAGCGATCCAGGCGCACTATCCACTTTGAGAGACGCGGTGACAACTCTCGACTGTCCAGTCGTCCCAGCGCGACTCGAGCCTGCACGAGGGCACTCTGTGCTTCCGCGAAGCGTGGTCGGGAAACGGCCAACACCGGCAGGGCAGCTGCCAGGACTGTCTGATCAGATCCCTTGTCTGTCCGTGAGACAGCGTCTACGACGGGCTCAAGGCCAAGCAGGCCCCACCAGCCCGCATCACAGAGGTGGATGGCCGTGTCCAGCAGCGCTGGGGCTGCCGCCAGGTCGACCCCAACCCGTGGGACCCAATCAAGGTGCTCGGCCAACAGCAAGACAGGGTCGATCTCCGCGCGGATGATTTCCAGGTCTTTCCGCGTGGCGCCCAGTTGCTCGCGAATCCAGCCCAGGTTTTCTGGGCTGGTCAGGGTCCCAGGGTCCTCGTTTGCCAGTGTCTGCAGTACACGTGCCCGCTCTAGCAGAGAAGACACGTGCGGCTGGAGGCGCACGTATTTGTAGGCGGCTGCAGCGATTACCACAAGGGCAGTGACAAGTAGCACCGCAAGCTTCAGCCTAGTGGGCCGAGGTCTCACATCGGGAGTTTCCGCCATCTGTTGCAGAACCTCCTCCAGTCAGAGATGGCTGGCTTATGACCGATCCAACCCGTCGCTGGTAGCTCTGCCCACGGCAGTTCCAGGCTTACCTGCTCACTCTCCGGCGCGGCGTTGTCGGCCGTCACCCTCCAGACTGTTTTGAGCACCTGACCAGGCCAGACATCCTCGATCACCTCAGCAAACACAGAGGCAATCACCTGATCACCCGAAAAGAGATGGCTGATGGTAAGCGTCAGCCTTCCAGGTGCCTGACCCGTCGCACAACTGCCGCAGTCCACAGACCGCACGAGCAGCTTGTCCGAGAGCACGCCCTCGATCTTCACGCCCTCGGCCGGGCCTCGTCCAACATTCGCTACTTGCACTACAAAGTTGACGCCATCACCTGGCCCCGCCACCCTTGGCTCCACCAGGACTTGAAGCGCGAGTCCGGCGGGTTCCTGCGTGGGTGAAGGTGAGGGACGCACTGCTGTCGGGCTTGGCGACGGAGTGGGCTGCTCCATTTCGACCGGCTCTGTGGGAGTGGGCGGTATCAGCTGCGGTGTGCTCGTTGGCGTAGGCTGTTCCGGCGTTCTCGTCGGGACTCGCGTCCACGTAGGACGCGGGGTCCAGGTGCTCGTAGGCAGCGGGGCGTCCGTGGGTCCGGGAGTTGGCGTGGCCGTTGGCCAGGGAATTGTCTGTCCCGAAGCCACACGGACGGGAAGTGTCCAGGAGGCGCCCCCGGCGGACGCCAGGATCACGACACCGAGGAGGATAAGCGTCGCTCTCTTGGCCAGAGCCTCACGTTTTCCGGGATGCATCGGTATGGCTGCTCCAATCTACATCACCAATCGGTGTGCTCTTATTAACAGGGCTTGCGCAGTCAGAGCTTATTCACCCCCGTCAAGCGGGGTGAACGACGCTGAGAACGCAGAGGGCGCAGAGAAGATTCAAGAAATCCTTCGGACTTGAGTCCTTCAGGACGAAGTCTCTGCGTTCTCTGCGAAGCGTCTCGCCGTCGACTTGGCGAGGCTGCGAAGCGTCCCGGCATCCCCTCGACGGGGCGGCGTGCTCCCTCGCCTTGGCGGCCTTGTCTCGGCGACCCCGTCTGCCCTGTCTTGTCGCCAGGACAAGGTGTCGGCGCAGCCGGGACAGGCAAGACGAGGCGAGACAAGGTGCGGTAAAATCCGCCCTTCTGAAAGACAACTGCGTAACCCCTGTCATTAAGGAAGTGGTGCTTCCTTCATTATCACTGGCAGAATGATGTTGTAGCGGATCTCGGTAGGCGTGGCCGTCGGTGTCGCGGTAGGCGTGGCCGTCGATGTCGGGGTTGGCGTCAGAGTGCACGTCGCGGTTGGGGTGGGTGTTGGCGCTTGATAGCAGCCCAGGCAGCGGAATACCACTGCATAGTCCGCAGCGACGTGTACGTGAGGTCCGGCGACATAGCTGCCGCGGTACTGCTCCAGATCGGCCGCAAAGTTCTGGCCCAGGCTGTTGGCGACTACACTTGCCACCTCAGAGCGACCATAGTCCCATGGCACCCACCGCGCACCTGGAACGGGCGTGTCTCCAAAGTTGTAGCGGTCAAAGCTGACGTTAGCCGCATCGTTGTACACGGTGGGGACAGTCGGTGGGCTGCCAAAGGCCTCGCCAGGATAGCCGGCCGCAGCACGGTCGAAGAAGGGGTCGGAGAAGTCCACATATCTAGTGAGCGGCTCTACACAACACGCAGCCACCCAATGCCCCCCTACGCGTACCCACTGGCCATTGTTCTGCTGCCAGAAGCCCAATAGGATGAGCACGACTTCGTGGATCTGATTTTCGTCCGCCATCCAGTCCTCGGAGGGGCCCTTGACCTGGTAGATAGTGAACTCATGGGCCAGGCCTCGCTTACTGATATAGCTTTGTAAGCCAGCGACCATGTTCTCCACGGTGGTGCCCTCGTTGTTGGTTTGCACTTCGCTAGCCAGGTCACTGACAAATGGGGGCACATTCTGCGGATCATGGTCGCTCCAGACGCCATAGCTGGTCACCAGATCATACTTACGTCCCAGCACGTACTCGGCCTCCGAATCAAAGTACCACACGCCATCGCCTGCCGCCGCAGGCCCGGAGTGTGTCCAACTGGCGTCCTGCCTGCTGGCGAGCGATGCCTGCCAACCGGTCTGCCGCATGTCAAAGTCGGGCGGGCCGTGGGGGGCATAGTCTGGATACCCCTGACGCGGACATGCCCACGGTCCACACACGACGGGTGTTGGCGTCGCAGTGCTGGTAGGTGTGGGCGAGGGGATAGTGTACGCTTGTGCAGGGCCCGGGAGCATCCAGTCGCCGCCCATGGACGCCAAGGCGGCGAGTGCCAGCGCCAGACAAAGGACAGCCGCAAGCTTGGAGAGCGTACTCATGTGGCGCTCCAGTCCATTCTGTACAGATCCAAATCCTTTCATTGCCTAACCTCCTTACTCAATCGAATCAAGAAGCTCGTCAAGAACCCGGCCCGTGGCCATCTAGCATTGTATGACCAGCGGGCATGTTGGAACAAGCCGCCAGAGCAGGGAAACGGCGCCTTGTGAAACACCGATGGCAGGATGATGGTGTGCTGTGTCGGGGTGGGCGTGGCTGACCGACGAATATGATAGGATCCCTCAGCGCCACGGCGCAGAAGGTAATGGTGGCAACGCGGACAATGCCTGATGGGCAGTTGCCAGCTTGATGACACATCAGGGGTGCACCAGCGAGGAAGTCTTGAGCAACCTGCCTACCGCGTGTGGACTAGTTCACGATATGTCATACCGAGATCGTTCAATTGCCCCTCGTTCGTCATCAAGTCGCCGTTGTAGAGTTCGGAGTAGGTCGCAAACCAGGCCCAGCATGTCACGACATCCGAGTCGAGCAGCCAGTGAACGGCCTCCCGCATGAAGGATTGGATCTTCTCAGGCGGGTCCAGAGGTCGGCCGCAGCAACCGTCCCCGTAGAGGACGCCGAACTCGGTAAGGAAAAGCGGTTTGTGTCCATCTCCGATAGCCTCCATCCACCGATGAAAGGCCAGTATCCGGCGCTGGAACTCGCCAATCTCATAGGGGTCCAAGCCTGGTTCGAGGATATAGTTGTGGATGTTCCAGCCGTCAACGCGTGGATAGCGGGCATACTTCTCATGAAAGGCCTGGCGAAAGGCCTCCGCCCACTTCCAGTCGGCATTGGCAATCCCAGCGGGCAGGATGTGGCATCGTCGAGCACTTTGCGCCCAACCCTCAAAAGTATGGTACAGTTCGGCGTACTCTTCTGGCGTGACATTGTCCTGGTGCGGGTCGTTGGGTTCATTCCCCAGCGACCACCAGGCAGAGCCGCTGGCCCGCATGGCAGACGGGATGGCCCCCTGATCCTGTCCAACTTCCCAGCAACGGATGACATAAAGCCGTTCATGCCCTTCGATGGTAGGCGTGTACCAGCGCCAGTCCATGTACCAAACAGGGCCGATGGCGTCGAGTTGTGCTGCTGTAACTGGCGCCTCGCCCACACCCACACCGAAGGGCGTGGAAAAGGGCAGCCCGTCACGCTGCATCGCGGCGCAACCTGAGCATGCGAGAAGCGCAACCCACGAGACAGCCAACAGCACGCGAAGCACCCAAGTCTCACGCTTTATGGATGCCTGGGGGCAGGGCTCAGGGTGCACTTAGGTTCGCCCTGACCACAATACGGTAGGTGTAGCTCCAGGCCGGCCAGCAGGTGACCAAGGTGAGCACAGGGGCGTCGGTCGGATCCAGCCATCTGGCGTGCTCGCGTTTCTCGGCTAAAGTCGCGCTCAACTCATCCAACGTGAGCACAGTAGTGACAACGTACTCGTAGCGCTGGCCGTTCACCGTGTGTAGTTCCACGACGTCACCATCTGCCACTTCATCCAAGCGCCGAAACACTGCCCCACCAGCATCTGAACTGTGGGCGGAGATGACACAATTGCCGGCCTGTCCCGGGTCGGCACTGCCTCGGTGGTGGCCAGCTGCTGCAGCCACAGTATCCCACATCCCGTGCGCCTCGCCCTCCGTGCGGACCACGCGCCAACCCACTTCCACCACGGTCGCATCAAGGCCGACGGGCGGGATGACAATCCGCAGCGGAGCGGATGGTCGGCTCGGCAACGGCCCTGCGGTGGGAACAGGCGTAGGAGGCGGCAAGCGCGTAGCCGCTGCTGCAGCTGTGGGACCAAGGCGTATGGCCCTCCCCGAGACTGCGCTGGTGGCGACTGGCGAGGCTGGCGCCTGCACAGTACGCGGGACCGAGGTCCTCCGTGTGCGGCGTGTTTGATGGGCAACCTGCGCCCGAAAGAGTGCCGCCACAGCAATCACGAGCAAGGCGATGCCGACGAGGAAGAGGAATATCCCAAGTCTCTTTTGCTTACTCATCACCATCCCGGGTAGCTTATTCGCCAGATCCAGGCCAGAAGCGGGATTGGATCTACCGAGTCTTGCAGTGGCTTGAGGCCAATTTGCCTGTCCGTATGCTAGATAGCGTTCAGCGTTGAGCCCGGCCACTTGATTCTCTTCCTGTCACACCGTTGTCCTGGGTACAGGTTGAAGGCTGCCATGGTGAAGAGTTTGCTTGCCAGGGGATGCGGCTGAGAGCAGTGAGCAACACGGGCAGGCCCGTGATCGGAAGGGCAGCGGCCCCCACACCCACGTGGTCAGTCATCTATTCTCTACGAACGCCAGAACGTCTCCGACGCCCACCCAGGCTCCGCCGTTCCAGCACCTTCTCTCAGGTGGCACCAGAACGATAGTCAGGCACGCTCCGCCATTGGGTCACGTTTGCCCTCGACAAGGACCCAATCGAAGCAACCCACCGTATGTCCGCCCATCTGCGAGAGGGCGGCTGTCTATGCCTCACCCCCGCTCACGTCCGTTCGAGGCAGTGTAGATCAATCTGGCAGGCGCTGAGACGACCCAGCATTTCGATGAGCACCTGCGCTCGATCTTGTGAAGACAGTGGCCGCTCGAAGATGACCTCCATGTCCTTCAGCGGTCCGGTCTTGACCCGCAGCCGGTCACCGGGCCGAAGGGGCAGCCCCTGGTAGTAACTTCTGGAGTCCATCCGCGCCAGCCGGTCTTTCAGCCACTGCAGTACTTCATCCTGTACCACGGCTGGCTGGCCACCGAAACTGACCACGCGGGTCACACCAGGAGCCCAGTTTACGGAGGAGAGCGGCACGCTGGTGAAATCCATGCGCGCAAAGACATAGCGAGCGAAGAAAGGTTTTTCGCGTCTCTTTCGCAGATGTCCTTTACAGGTCACCTTGAGCACTGGCAGATACGTCTCGATTCCCCGGCTCCCCAAGAGATCACGCACCTGGTACTCTTTGCGCGGCTTGGTATGCAGTGCGTACCAGCGTTTCACGTCTCGCCCCTTTGTGCTCCAGCCTGCGCATGACGATGCAGAGAGCTCAGCCGTAACCAGGCATGCAAAATCGACCCCTGGGATTTCTCACTTCTGCTAAGGCCGCCTTGCCTGGTTCTCTCTCGGTTGTGCTGAGCCCAGGCACTTTGCTTGGTCCCAAGAAACGGCGGGGTTCACTCACCTGCTGGCTGCAAGATCCCGGCTCTTGACTGTCTGGATAAAGCGGAGCTTGCCTCTGTTCTTGATCAGCCTGACCTCTCCGTAAGCGGCAATTGCTGCCAAGGCATCATCGATAGCGCGGATGTGGCTGATCGAGAGGCACTGCAGCGGGCGCTCTAGTGACACCAGGACCCTGTCCACCGTTTGCACAGCAGTTACTTGACTGGTTTTGCCGTCCACGTCCTTCCTCTTCCGTGGACAAATGGACGCTGCATGGTATCCGCAGCACGGTGTCGGGCGTTCATCTTTAGCACTGGGCGTCCACCAATACAGGGCTCCTGACATCCCCTAGACATGCCGCTGGGCCAGGGCATACTGGCCTGCAGTGCGGCTTGTGCGCCCCACACCCGCAGGCTATCTGTGACACACAGGTCGCGCGATTTGGACCATAGCTACGCGAGACACGCCATGCATCCTCGCCGCAGCGGGGAGGATGCACAGTGCTACCATGATGTAAACGCGACGATACAAGTGTACTACAAAACTACCGTAACGCCAAACTTGCAACAACAGGTGTTGAAGAAGTCTAGACAAACCCCAGGGCTGTCACCCTCGTGCGTAGCACGATGTGCAAAGCCTGAGCGGAGTGAAGGGTCTCAGCCACACGGGAAAGAGATTCCCTTCCGCGTAGCGTCTCCCCCGTCAGGGAGTCTCCTTTGTCTCTCGACACCTTTGTCACGTCTGACAAAGACGTGGAAGACGAGAGGTCGCCCCCCTGCGGGGCCCTTCGGCGGCGCCGCTCGCCCTGTCTTAGGACGACAGGACTAAGGCGGCGGACGGCGGCCCGGCTCAGGGCGGGCTTCGCTTTGCTACTAAGAAACAAAGCCGTTGTCATTGCGAGCCCTGCAGGGGCGAAGCAATCTCCACCTGTCGGTGAGAGGGAGATCGCTTCACCCCACTCCGCTTCGCTTCGGCGACTCCCGTTGGTCGCTGCGCTCGCCCGGGGTCTTCCCCTGGGTCTTCCCCTGGGTCTTTGGCCCCAGGGACAAAGGTGGCCCCAGGGACAAAGGTGGCCCCAGGGACAAAGGTGGACCTGGGCCAAAGGCAATGACAGATCACCGTTTCTTGCATAACGAGTGGTGCGAATGCGCCATGGCGCAGCTGCGAATGACATAGTGGCGATCCACGAGCAGTTTTCCAACAGGCTCAATGCCTCTGTTTGCAGAATCGGCGACTCTTGGCTATAATAGAGGTCTAGAAGTGATTCTCGGACGACGCGCTGACGTCCTGGAGCGCGTCCCAGGTAACGGAAGTGCTTGAGCAAAGGCAGGATAGTCCATATCCCGTGCCAGTGTCGGCTCTCACTTGGCCTTAGCTCAGCTAGCACCGTTCGTCGCCTCAGTCCTGTCGTCGTCGTTTACCTTGTCTCCTGTTTACGCCTCTGGCGTAAAGACCAGAGGTGGCGTAAAGACAAAGCTGAGACAGGGCGAGCGCCGCCGCCGAAGGGCCCTGCAGGAGGGCGACCTCTCGTCTTCCACGTCTTTGTCAGACGTGACAAAGGTGTCGAGACACAAAGGAGACACCCTGACGGGGAAGGTGCTACGCGAGAGTTCCTGCCTTCTAAGTAGGTTGTGACGGGTTCGAGTCCCGTCGCCCGCTCCTTACGGATGGGCCCATAGCTCAGCGGTTAGAGCCCCCGGCTCATAACCGGGCTGTCCCTGGTTCGAATCCAGGTGGGCCCACCTTGCTAGACCTTATTGCAACCGATGTCCTCCTCAGTCGTTGCCGCTTCGGGCGGCTTTTTTCTGTCGCTACTGGCTTTGAACCACGGGGAATCGGACAGCGTTTGATTACAGAGTGCTGCACGAGGAGCAGAAACCATTTCGGTCGTGGGCTAGTTTGCGGTATAATATAGAAGGTTGGCGCCGGCTGGCTCCGGCGATCGTTTCGCCAAGTCAAGGGGATTTGCTACCCTTGCGCGATTGGATTTTTGGAGGCAACTGTGGGATCGAGTTGGTTTAGGAATGGGTTTGTTTACCTGTTGATTATGCTCGCCGTGGTCGCGCTGATCTACTTCAACTTTATCGTGCCGGCTGAGGAGCTGCCAACGGTATCCATCAACAAGGTGGCGAGCTATGTGAAAGCCGGTATGGTCAAGAAGATATCCATTTCCGACGACGACCTTACTGTTTGGCTGAAGGAAGGACAGCAGCCAGCCAAGGTGCTCTCACGCAAGGAGCACAATGTAGGGCTCAGTGAGTCCCTGATAAACCTGGGAGTTACGCCAGAGGAGCTTGGTTCCGTCGCCGACATTGTCTCAGAGGCTCCGAGTCCCTGGGGGGATGTCGTCAGTTTGTTGGTGAACTTTCTGCCCCTGCTGGGCCTTGGGCTCATCTTGCTTTTCATGCTGCGACAGGCCCAGAGTGGGAGCAATCAGGCACTGTCCTTTGGCAAGAGCCGCGCCAGATTGCTTACTGGCGATAAGCCTACTGTGACCTTTGAGGACGTGGCTGGTGTTGACGAGGCCGAGCAGGAATTACAAGAAGTGGTAGAGTTTCTAAGAGAGCCGGCCAAGTTCACAACCTTGGGAGCGCGCATCCCGAAGGGTGTGTTGCTGGTAGGCGCACCAGGGACCGGCAAGACGCTGCTGGCCCGTGCTGTTGCTGGCGAAGCAAGCGTGCCCTTCTTCAACATCAGCGGGTCCGAATTCGTGGAGATGTTTGTGGGCGTCGGAGCCAGCCGCGTACGTGACCTCTTTGACCAGGCCAGACGCAATAGCCCGTGTATCGTCTTTGTAGATGAAATCGATGCAGTAGGACGGCATCGCGGCGCAGGCTTGGGTGGCAGCCACGACGAACGCGAGCAGACCCTTAACCAGATTCTAGTGGAGATGGACGGTTTCGACACAGATACGAGAGTCATTGTGCTTGCCGCTACTAACCGCCCGGACATATTGGACCCCGCCCTTCTGCGGCCTGGCCGCTTCGACCGGCGTGTAGTGCTTGATCGGCCCGACATGAACGGGCGCAAAGCCATTCTGGAAGTGCATGTGCGTGGCAAGCCGTTGGCTGAGGATGTGGATCTGATGGGCCTGGCCAGACAGACGCCCGGCTTCACAGGCGCCGACATTGACAGCCTGGTCAATGAAGCTGCCATCCTGGCCGCTCGACGCAACAAAGAAGCCATTGGTATGGATGAATTCCAGGAGGCCGTGGAGAGAGTCATCGCCGGGCCGGAACGAAGGAGTCGTCTTATCAGTGAGGAAGAGAAGAACATCATCGCCCATCACGAGGCCGGACACGCTTTGGTCATGCACCATTTGCCCAAAGCCGATGCGGTTCACAAGGTCTCTATTGTGTCGCGCGGCATGGCTTTGGGCTACACGATACACCTGCCAGAGGATGATCGCTACTTGGAGCCCCAGGCCAAATTTGAGGACGAGATAGCTGGCTTGCTGGCTGGTCGTGCTGCTGAGGAGTTGGTGTTTGATGAGGTAACCACGGGAGCCGGTAATGACCTCGAGCACGCTACCAAGATTGCAAGGGCCATGGTCACGCAATACGGCATGAGCAACCTTCTGGGCCCGCGTACCTTTGGGCGAAAAGAAGAGTTGATCTTCCTTGGCCGGGAGATTGCAGAGCAGAGGGATTACAGCGAAGAGGTAGCCCGGCAGATTGATGAAGAGGTCAAGCGCATTATTGATACAGCGTATAAGCGCGCTATGAAGATACTGAAGGAGAATCGCGCCAAGTTGGAGAAGCTGGCTGAGCGCCTCATCGAGGTGGAGACGCTCGCAGGAAAAGAGCTCGAAGCACTGCTTGCCTAATGCAGGCTCTGCTTTGCATGCCGGGTGCTGATGCCATATCAGTATCCGGCCTCTTTGTTGGGAGGAGTTGTGTTTGAGCAGGTTGTCCCAGGTCTGGCCGCTGAGTACGAGACAGAAGTGGTGCTGGAGAACAGTGCCCAGCACCTCGGCTGCGGCAATGTTTCTGTCTTTGCCACGCCAGAGATGATCCGCTTGATGGAAAGGGCAGCAGTTCGCGCCATGGACCATTTGCTGCCCGCGGGTTATCGCACAGTAGGTATCCACGTGGACGTAAGTCACCTGGCTGCCACTCCTCTAGGCATGACAGTGCGTGCCAGGGCGGAGTTGCTGGAAGTGGATGGCCGCAAGCTCACTTTCCGTGTAGAAGCTTTTGATGGCTTGGAAAAGATTGGGGAGGGCATCCACCAGCGCATGATCATCAATCTTGCCAGGTTCGAGGAAGGGGTGGAAGCAAAACGCGCTCGTCAGTGACAACTGCTTAGAGCCGGTTTGTCTTATTACCTGAGCTTGACTAGAATGACTTCAAGGTCCTAGCATAGCAAGGTACAAGGTCAGTGGGTGCTATTGGGGTATACTCATTGGTGTCTAGTTGGCCGAACACTGGAGGTTGAAGATGGAAAAGCGCAAGGTGCTCAGCTTGCTGTTCGCTCTCGTCTTGCTTGCCGCTGTCGGGCGGACGGCCTGGGCGCAGGAGAAACAGTACTATTGGCAATTCATCAACGTAGACATCACTGTACTGGACAACTCGGACATTCGCGTTGTGGAGACGCAGAAATTCGTGTTCACGAGGGGCAGCTTTCATTTTGCCTATCGGGACATCCCAATGAATCGCCTGGAATCCATCACAGATGTGGCGGTACGTGAGGGGGGAATAGACTACCATCACGGGACTGAAGCCCCCGGTACTTTTACTACTTCCCACGAGGGTGGAGATTTTCGCATCACCTGGTACTATCCCTACACCAGTAATGATTCGCGTACTTTCGTCATTGCCTATACGGTGAAGGGTGGCCTGCGCTTCTACGAGGGCGGGGACCAGTTGTGGTGGAAGGCAGTGTTCCCGGACCGGGACTTTGTTGTGCAGTCTTCGCACGTGACGGTGCATCTGCCTGCAGGAATCTCGCCTGAGGAACTCAAGGTAGCTTCTTATGGCTCCGACGCTGACTTCCAAATCGTGGATGGTAGCACAGTGCTCTTCGCGGCCCTAAATATCGACCCAGGTCGAGAACTGGAGGTGCGCGTGCAGTTCCCTCACGGCATCGTCGCGGGGCAACCCTCTTCCTGGCAGGCTGCAGCAGATCGCCTGACCACGTACAATGAACGCTACCGTGACGTCGTCAATCTTACACTGGGCGTGCTTGGGCTCTTGATCCCAATCGTGGGCTTCGTTGGGCTTTACCTGTTGTGGCACACACGTGGACGTGATGTGCCGGTCGGCGTGGTGGCTGACTATCTCGCGGAACCACCTTCTGACCTACCGCCTGGCCTAGTCGGCACGCTCGTCGATGAAAAGGCGGACATGAAAGACATCGTTGCCACGATAGTTGACCTGGCGCGCCGGGGTGTCATCAGCATCACGGAGATGCAGGAAACCGGTTTGCTGGGCATCGGTAGGCGTCACAGTTTCATTTTCAAACGGTTGGAGCACGACGAGAAGCTTCGATCGTATGAGAAGACACTGCTTCGCAAGTTCTTCGGTCGCACCCGCATGGAAATCGTCCTCTCTGACCTCAAGGACAAGTTCTACACTGCTATCCCGAAAATAAAGTCTCAGATGTACAAAGAGGTTGTTGAGGGGGGGCTCTTCCCGCACAATCCACAAACAGTAAGGAGGCGGTACACAGCCCTGGGCGTTGGTGTGGAGATCGTCGCAGTTGTGCTCGGTATTTGTGCGTTCACATTCCTCGCAACCTATACTGAAGCTGCAATTTGTCCCGCTGTGGCCATCGTCCTTGTGGGTCTAGGTCTGATGTACGTAGGGTTGGTGATGCCACGGAAGAGCAAGAAAGGGGCACTTGCCGCCGCCAAGTGGTATGCTTTCAAGCGCTATCTCAAGGGCATCGAAAAGTACAGCGATCTTGAGCGCGCACAAGACATCTTTGATAGGTATCTTCCCTATGCCATTGCCTTCGGCCTTGAACGTGAGTGGGTATCCAAGTTCGCCAGGGTGGACACGCCAGCACCCACGTGGTACTATCCTTATCAGCCGGTGACTGCCGATGGGGGCGGGCGGGCCAGACGACGAGGGGACACGGGGCACGGAATGCCGACCGGGGCTGAAGGTGTAGGCGGCCGGCCATCTCTGCAAAGTGCGAGCGACAGCATGATGGGTTCCTTACAAGGCATGAGTAACGGGCTCTTTGGCTTGCTCAACTCCGCATCGAGCACATTGTCCAGCTCGCCTGGTAGCTCTGGTGGTGGCTGGAGCGGGGGTGGTGGCGGAGGCGGAGGCGGAGGCGGAGGAGGCGGTGGCGGTGGCGGTGCCGGCTAGATGTGGGTTGGAATTGCCATATCTCAGTATCTCACAGTATGGGTCTCGGCTGCCGCACATTGGCGTAGGCGAAATGAGTGGAGGAAGTAGAAGGTAATGATTAGTGTGACAGAGTTGCGCAAGGGAGTTACCTTCGAACTTGGCGGGGAGATCTACCGGGTTCTCGGATATCAGCACCACAAGCCTGGGCGGGGCAGTGCCACAATCCGTACCAGACTGCGCAATTTGCGTACGGGGGCAACCATAGACAAGAACTTTATCTCGGGCGATCGTGTGCAGGACGTCAGGTTGGATCGTCGAACCGTACAGTACCTGTATAGCGATGGGAATCTGTACTATTTCATGGACACTGATACCTACGAGCAATCCGCCATTCCGACTGGGGTTCTTGGCGATGTGGTGCACTATCTCAAGGAAGGCGTCACCATTGAGGTATTGCTCTATCGAGGAGAGCCCCTGGACATCGAATTGCCGATCACTGTAGAGTTGAGAGTTGCACACACCGAGCCAGGTGTCAGAGGTGACACTGCTACGGGCGCGACCAAAGGTGCAACACTGGAGACCGGTCTGGTCATCCACGTGCCTCTGTTTGTTGAGGAAGGCGACACTGTGCAGGTGGATACCCGTACTGGTGAGTACCTCACTCGCGTCTAGAGGCGAATCGGTTCCACAAAGCCCTGCCGATACTCGCAGGACTTTTCACTTGGGAATCTCCTACTTTGAAAACCCATGACAGACTAGGTTGTTCTAGTGCGCTTTCGACGAAAGATCGTCTTCAGAAAACGCGAATTGAGTGGAATGTGGCGATCACAAGCCTGGCGCAATTCATTGGAACAGCCGTGGCGACCAAAAGCAAGTTCTACATGCTTCCCTAGACCCTTTACCGCTTCCACCGCGCTGGTGAAATCGGCGTCACCGCTCACCAGAATGGCCGTATCATAGACGTCGCGATATGCAAGTTCCAGCATATCTACTGCAAGCCTAACATCAACTCCCTTCTCTACCCAACTGTCTCCGTGCTTCTCAAGCCGTCCTAGCTTGATATCTAGGTACGGCACTCTGCTGAGATAAAGGAAGAACTTCTGTTGTTCACGATACATTTCCGGAACGCTGGTCTGATCCACAGGAGCATTGCAGTAGTAGGCACGCACTAGCTTGCGACCTGCACACAAGGCCTCAGTGAGCTTCCCAAAATCAATCGAAGCCTTGCCATGATTGACCTTGAGACCGTGATAGAGGTTACTGCCGTCAATGAATACAACAACCCGCTCATCGGACATAATCGCTACCCCCCAATAAAAGAGGCCTGGGGTTGGCAAAGCAACCCCAGGGAGTCAATAGGCCCACCGTTGCGTACAACGGTGGGGAGTCAATTGCATATAGTATACCAGGAAACGTTGCGTTTGTCAAATTTACGTCGTGTCTGTTTTATTCTATGAGGCGTATTTTGTAGTGATAACTGGCTACTTCGCTGCTGCCTGGCGTCACTGCGGAGATGACGAGCACTGCTTTTCTCGTGCTTTGGTCG
>Ga0114919_10001683_pt1 | contig 17669 bp, 16 predicted proteins | sample BlataG_FD_88682 | JGI IMG/M metagenome (GOLD analysis project Ga0114919, IMG submission 88682) | Deep subsurface microbial communities from Black Sea to uncover new lineages of life (NeLLi) - Black_00105 metaG | ecosystem: Environmental > Aquatic > Marine > Oceanic > Sediment | place: Atlantic... | reverse complement strand
GGGTTGTGTGAATTGTATGGTGAAGAAAAGGGGGGAAAGAGATGATCGAGCAACATGCATGCAGACATGTGAGGTGTTGCATTGGTGTCATAATCCAAAAGAGAGGTATAGAGGCGGTAAAAGAATAAGGAGAAAATGCATACCTTGAAGAAGGAATCGGATTTTCTCCAAGATTGACGGACGCAGTGGGAGCTTCCACTACTGCTGCGGCATTGACGAATCTAAAAGGTCTAGCTGTATGTGTGAGCTTGCTAGAAATCTTGTTCGTTGACCCAGCCTGCTGGTGCAATTTCTGGCTATTGATTTGTTGCGATTTAACACTGGCAGCAGCAGCTGCTGCCTTCATCGCAGTCTGTGCTATGTGTTGACCTTGCATTGGGTAGATAGTTGTGTTTAAAGGGTTAATATGACACTGTCGACCGGTCAAATGTCTAAGAAAGGAGCATGTGGAACATGAAAACGAGGGCGTTCTCCGCCAAGACAAGACTTGGCCAGCATGGCTCTCTCTCAGGTGATAAATTCAGCTCACAGTACGTTGGTGGATGTAAGACAGCAAATAAACCGATAAAACAGCCCTTCTGAGGGCTATCAAGTTAGATTCGACAGGTGTGTTATAATCACAGCTGATCACCAGGGAAATCAAAATTGAATTCAAAAACCTCTCAAGCTTATAAGATTAACAGCCGTTCCATTGAGTTCTAATTAGATCCATAGCTATAGATATCTCAAAAATGAACAAGACTAGTGCATCTAAACGTATCCAGAAGGAGCTTGCAGAGATCAGTCTCGATCCTCCTTGCAACTGTTCTGCTGGACCAAAAGGAGATAATATCTATGAATGGGTATCAACTATCATGGGCCCTTCAGGTACGTCATTTCCTTCAACGCTTTAATTTCCTCCCGAACCAACAAGTCAATTCTCTCCCAGTGCCCCGCCCCGCCCTCAACCGACACCCCCCTTCTTCTTCCCTCTCTCCAAAACTCCACCATCGATTAATTACTCAGGCTCACCCTATGGAGGAGGCATCTTCTTCCTAGACATCCATTTCCCACCAGATTACCCCTTCAAAGCCCCCAAAGTCACCTTCAAAACCCGCATCTACCACTGCAACATCAATAGCAATGGCCAAATCTGCCTTGACATTCTCAAAGATCAATGGTCACCTGCTCTCACCATTTCCAAGGTCCTCCTCTCCATCTGCTCACTACTCACTGATCCTAATCCTAATGACCCTCTGGTAGGGAATATTGCTCAGCAGCTTCTTACTGATAAGGAAGCTCACGATAAGACTGCTGCTGAATGGACCAAGAGATATGCGCAGGGCTAGAATGGTGTGGTGTTTGGTTGTTACTACCCACTATCACTCCTACTGAATGTATAGAGTCAAGGCGGTGAAGATCAAGGAAGAGAGCTGGGTGGATAAGTTTTGGATTTGGCATTCTAATTTTTTTTTGTTTTGTTTTGTTTCACTTTCCATTCACACACATGCTTTTCAATTCAATTACTTTCATCTTGATCTTTGGTATATACACGAAAAGGGAATTCAACTCTTAGGGAATCTATCAAAAAAAATTATCACAAGAAGAAGATATAACATGTTATACATACATTACCAATTACTCCCGTTACCAGTTATGACGGGGAGACCAAGTCCCATTAGTCATGTCAATCCCTACTGTTAAAAGCACCCCACTGTGCCAAGGAGTCATATCAGGAGCATTAGGGTGCCTCTCCTTAATACTATCGTGAGATTGACAAGCTTCTGTGCATTCTTCTACGGAGGGGGGTTTTAGAGGAGGAAGAGAACAACCATTGAGCTGTAGGGGAGTTTTTAAGGCATGTGGGGTCTACTTGGAGTTGTACGAGTCGTTAGCTGGGGAGCCGCATACTCTGGAAGTGAGGATGATGTAAAGTTGTAGTAGTTGGCTGGTTTCTGAGGAGGATGAGAGTCGGATATGTGATCTTTTTTTCTTTTTCTTTTTTCCCTCATTAGTAAGAATATTTTATTAATTGTTACTTATACATCACCATCAAATTTAAGGCATAAACCCTTTCCTCGGCCCAACACTCTCTCACAAAGCTGCCGTTCGACTTCAATCGTTGCCTCTTATTCTTTCTTCTTCTTACTGGTACCAGTGCTTGGTTTTTGTACAGCTCTATTTCCTGATCCCATTGGTAATCCAGGCCATACTATTACTGGCTCAGTTTTGCTACAAGTGTTAGTGTTAGTGTTGGTGTTGTCATCATCATCCTCATCATCTGCTGCTGCTGCTGCTAAGTCGGTGGCGGTTGTTTCTCCACCTCCACCATCTTCTCCCACTCCCTCTTTCTTCTCTTCCCCCTCCCCCTCCTCCCTCTTCTTCTTCTCTTGCAAACATGTCTTCAAATAACTCTGCAACTGGCGTAAAGTCAAAGCATCCAATAACCCCAAATCAAAAGCCAAATTATCATTCAAAGGATATAATCCACTGTATGCCTTCATGACAATACCTATAGCTCTATTAAACTGCTCTTGGGTAGCTTGTTGCAACATATCCACCAGTTCCTCCTTTTCCTTTCTATCCAGTGGTTTGCATAGCAGTGCTGATGTACTTTTAGCGTCACTGATGCAGAGGGATACTTCGTCTATGTATTTGATGAGCAATGAACATTGCTGTTCCAGTAGTTCTTTTCTAGATGTCGCTCTTTGCTGCTGCTGCTGCTGTTGCTGTTGTTGTTGAGGTGATGTTCTCGCTGCGCCAGTACCACCACCACCACCACCACCGCCGCCAATCGTACCGCCAGCAGTCTTTTCAGCCAACCTAACACGAGCAGCTTCTACATCTCTCTTGGCCGCTTCCTCCGCCGCCATTATCCTAGGCATCACGATAGCCACAAATTTCTCCATGAACTTCTCCTGCAGAGTACTAGCCATAACATGAACATCACTTCCAGGTTTATTATATACCCTAGCATTTTCAAACACCAAATTCATATCAGTGAGGAAATCCTCTGGTGCAGCGTAATCCCCGTTGTCTATTTTCTTTCTGATAAGGGTAAAATCCATGGGAGTTTTGACTGTTTCCAAGTAGTCCTTGTATACTGCAGTGTCTACGGGGTGTAGGAAGGGCCAAGACCACTTGTGAGTGATTATGGCTTGTAGAGCTTTGCGGCAATGGGTGACTATTTCAGCAAGACGTTGGGCATGGGTGATGTCTAGAGCGCGCTTGTCTTCCTCTGGGAGGGCTGAGACGGGGGGGAGGGGGAGGTCTGATTGTTTCTTGAGGAGATGGACCTGGTTGGTGAGGAAGTCGACGTCAGCACTGATGTCTGCTAGACGTTTCTGGAGGTCCCAGCGGCGGCGGGTTTCATTTTCTGCTTCCCAGCGGGCTCTGCGGCGTTTACGGACTTCGAGAGCTGGGTCTTGTTGTTGTTGTTGTTGTTGAGGCTGCAGCTGGCCATGGAGTGGAATGGCGGCGGAGGGGTCCTGGAAGACTTCGACTGGTTCGAGGTTGTTTGTGCTAGGAAGCGTTTCTAATGAGGCTACTTGTTCCATTTTGTTGTATTTTAAGTCGAACGTGCCTTTGAAACGTGCGCAGGAAACTAGGAGTTGAAAATTGAGGAGATTAAATATTTTTCTTCAAAATCAAACATGTATGCGGCTGATTTCCTGAATTGTGTAGTTTATGTGAGTGTCCTGACGAGAGAAAAAATTGAAGTCATTTTATAAAACTTCAAAACATTGTGCAAAGTGGGCTGTTCCAGCTCTCATAAAAATGATACAAACCCCAGCACTCTGGAGCTGTCAGGCTGACAAGTAATGTATAGACATGTTATATAGTATCTTATGGATTAGTTCTTAACGTATTAACGAATCAGTGCTCCCCCTGTTCCAATTTGAAGAGATGCAAAATCGATTGAATTGTTATAATCCCTAGGCTTTGGGGGGGGATAGATTACTCTTTGGGCACATGGATCACGATCAAAGTAAGCACCCCTAATTCATTACGTCCATGCACCTTCACTGCAAGGCCTTCCAATTAACATGTCGACAAAAAACGGCACCACCGACGAAGACGTGACAGCCTCCTCCTCCTCCTTCTCCTTCTTCTCACACCTCTCCCCTTCACACAGACGACCACAACGCTGCGTTGCGCCAATTTGTCCAAGACGCTCTCATCTTCAAAGCCGACAACACCAACACCATCCTCTACGATCAGCTATGCACGGAATTACAACGACTCAGACTGTCTGTAGCTCGCCCGTCTTCCTACGCCTCTGCCCTCCTCACCTCTCCAATGCCACCCTCTTCTCCCCCACCCCATCATCATCATCAACAACAACAACAAGATCCAGAGGTAGCAGTTTCACCAGCAGATCAACTCACCATCTTCCTCAATAGTATCTCATTCTCAATATCATCCCTAGATGAAAGAAAACATGAACGTCTCCTAAGAGAGTTACTCGAAACCAACATGTGGTTGGTACCCCAGTCAGTAAGGAGTGCCCTGTTGGATATTATTACTCACTTGGTAGTAGCTTGTAGTGGAGCTGTACAGGCGTGTTTACATGCTTTGGTTTATGCTCTTATGCCTCCACATGGTTTTATTGCCCCAACTTCAAATCATAATAATAACACTAATAATAGTAATAGTAATAGTAACAATCAAGGGAGTGATGTTCCAGGTCAATCATGGCACCCTCCACCCTCAGCTGCGCTCATTCAAGATGAAGTCCTGCAAACTCTCTCCAAAACACTTGCTTTGGTGCCAACAGCAGCTCACCGCACCCTCCCTCTCATCCAAGCCATTGCTCCACATAGATTGAGAGAGAGAGCTACCCATTGTTACTGGCTCAGGGCAGTCACCCATCTAGCCGAAGAGAAACATACTAATAATACTAACAACAACAGTAGTAGTAATAATATGAGCAGTATTAGGGAGCCATTACTAGCAGGTATAGTAGAACATCTCATTACAATAGATGTAGAACTAAGATGGGAAGATATAGTGGACGTAGTCACTGAGGAAGCTGTAGAAGAGGAAGGTGGGATAGATCCTGGAGAGGAGGAGGAACCAGATATTTTTGATATCGAGGGGATGCATGAAGAAGATATGGCTATTATGGGTACTACTACTAATAATAATAATAATAGTGTTCCTGTGTTGAGAGGAGGATGGGAAGGAGGGTTGACCGGTACTAATAACAATGGTAATGGAATGAATGGAGTTGAAGATGCTACTATTTCTGGTGATGGTAATGGTAATGGTGTAGCAGAAATAACACCTCCTCCTTCTAATGTCAATGAGACTGCAGACAAACTAGATTCCTTGATGGAAGCCACGCTGAGCCACATTCAAAGGAGAATCGAAGATGGACAGCTGGAACAAACCTGGCAGACACTATTATCATCATTTGAACACACAGTTCTGCACACCCATAGGTCCAAGTTCACACAGTACCTGATATTCTATGCTGCAAAGCAAGCACCTGAACCATGCTGTAGATCCTTCTTGTCAATGCTGCTGAGCAAGTTGACAGATAAGAGCCAACCGTCAGTCACTAGGTGTGCATGTGCAGCGTATTTGGCATCGTTTTTAGCCAGGGCGGCTTACATTCCAGAGGTGTTTGTTGTTGAGAGTTTGCATATGATTGCAGATTGGTGTGTCAAGTATGCCACTGATGAGAACAGAAGGGGGGGGTTACCACCTATACCATCTGCTTCTAATGTCGCTCAATTGGTGACCTCTCCCAATAGTATGAGCAGTGGCGGTGTTGGGGATGCTGGGACGAGGCATATGGCTTTCTATGCAGCATGTCAAGCTCTGTTGTATGCTCTATGTTACCATGTAGAGCCTCTATTGCATCATTACCACAGTGCAGTGAAAGAACAACAAAAGATGCAGCAGCAACAACAACAACAAAGTGGTGGTGGTGAAGGTGGATCTGTGCCTTCTCATGCAGCAGTGTGGCCAACTGGCAGCGCAGGATCAGGCGATGCATTTCATAACAATAACAATACTAATACGTTGAATGGTAGCAGTGGTGGTGGTGGTGGTGGTGGTGGTTTTCATTATCAAAAGTATCAACATCATTATGGTCAACACAGTCCAGCTTCATCCTCCCTCTCCCAACAACAACAACAGCAGCAGCAGCAGCAACCAATGTCAAAGCATGCACAGCGTAAAGCCAATGCAGAAACTGTCATTTCCCTCTGTACAGACCTCATTCCTACAATCCTCGCTCACAAGCAACTAGATCCATTATCGTCATGTGCCAGATCTGTCGTCGTGGAGTTTGAAAGACAGATGACAGCGCTGGGTTTTGTTCAAGCGTCGATAGTTATTAGAAATTGGGAGAGCGCTCAGCATCAACAGCTCTATAACAGCAATATTACTATGAATGGCCATACCCATGATACAAATGGCAATGGTACTGGCAATGGTAATTGTACGACGACACCAACAACAACAACAATGATGACTACCCCAAACCCTATCAAGCAACAGCAACAACCATCTCCTCCAGTATCAACGACAAGGCACAGACCATTAGAGGTATTCTTCCCCTTTGACCCCTACCTCCTAGCAAGATCAGCAACCATACTGGAGCTAGATGGAACGTATGTATCTTGGAAGAGGGGGCACCCATCTGGAGCAGTGAGAGCGGGCCTGTCGTCGTCCAGCTCAAGTGACGACGACGACAACTCTGATGATGATTCAGATGTAGTGTCGTCGCTGTCTTCCTCTTCTTCAGATGATGATGATATGATGATCAGTGATGATGGTACAGCCAATCAAGGAGTGAAGATTCATCATAACGGGAAACTAGCATTGAATGGTGATGCTGATGATTCATCTTCAGGGCTGGATACGTCTTCATCTGATAGTAGTGATGATGATACCACGGATGATGATAATAATATTGATAATAATAGTAATACGGCTAAGAAGAGGAATAGGTTTGGGTCACTAGCTAACTCATCATATGGAAGCGGTGGTCATCACCGTCATCGTGGTGGTGGTAATAGCGGTAGTAGGAGGAAGAAGAAACTGCCCCCAGCAATGAGAGTGTCGTTGGCAGCAGGGTATGGAAATGCAGCTGGATCTCCAACTATGGGATTTATTGTACCTGGGGCAGGAGGAGGAGGTGCAGGATCAGCAAGTACAGAGAATGGTGGTTACAGTGGACAACAATCGTCATTGTCGGGAGGAGTAGGTATGATGGAGGTTTTGCAGAGTAAAAGGTAGAGATACGTGTGTGAGAGAATGATAACGTTGGGAACTATGAATGTATGTACAGTATACATGTAGATCTATCAGTTTAATTAATAAGTAGCAGTCCAATTTTAACTTTAATCTGGATCAGAATTAAATAGAGATGCGATTAATACTCTCAGCGGTTGTAGTATTGGTTGTATCTATAGTGGTTGCCTTCTTCATAACTCCACGACAAGTGAATCAACCATCTGAGGTCTACAATGTTGTCGAGGAGAAGATTGAAGACAGAGAAGAGATCGTCGCCAGATTCCAAAAAGCCATCGCTTTAGCCACTGTATCGGACATCAATGCCAATAACAATCACGTTGCTGATGATCAGATGGACGCATTCAACGCCTTTCTGTCTTGGGTGCAAAGCGCGTATCCCTTGGTTTTCCAGCACCTCAAGGTCGAGAAGGTACAGTTACGGTTTGACCAAGCTCTCTCCTTTCGATCCATCCTATCCATTCCTCTCCTCTCTCCTTTCACATCCTATCCATTCCTCTCCTCTCTCCTTTCACATCCTATCCATTCCTCTCCTCTCTCCTTTCCTCCACCCTTCTCTTTGACTCCACACGCGTATACCTACACACGCAGGTCAACAACTTCTCTCTTTTCTTCACATGGCAAGGAAAGAACCCCTCCCTTCGTCCACTTCTCCTCCTCTCCCATTATGACGTGGTCTCAGCAGCAGCTGACTCTGACCACTGGACCCACCCTCCCTTTTCCGCCCACCTAGATAACAACACCAAGTACATCTATGGCAGAGGTACTCTAGACACCAAGCTCACTGTTATTGGTATACTGGAAGCCATAGAACATCTCCTACAACAACAACAACAACAACATGAAGATAAGCCTATTATAGATAGAACACTTATCTTTGCCCTGGGTCATGATGAAGAGGTGGGAGGAGAATACGGAGCCAAGGCCATGGCTGCCATTCTCAGAGGAAGAGGCATCCAAGTAGAAGCTGTATTTGATGAAGGTGGAGCTATCTTCACAGATGGTCTCTACCCCTTGGTACTACATGATACACCCATTGCAGTAGTAGGTACTGCAGAGAAAGGGTTCAGTACCTGGAAGATGGTACTACATGGCACTGGTGGACACAGCTCTTGGCCCGTAGTCGGTACAGGGAAGAATGTAGCTTCACAGGTTGCAAAAGTATTAGCGGCTCTAGAAAAGAGGCAGCAATTGACAAGGTTAGCTCCGCCTACGTCTGACTTCTTACAAGGTTTAGCTCCTCATGTGTTGTGGTCGTCAGTAGTCAGGCTGTTATTGGAGAATGCTAGCAACAGAATTATAAACCCTATACTATCCCAATTACTGGGTTGGCCAGCCATATCTCCTCCTGACATACAGGCTCTTGTAAGGACAACATGTGCAGTAGTAAGTGTGTCATCTGGGAGTGAAACTTCACATAATATTATCCCATCAACTGCATCTATAACCATCAATTGTCGTCTGTTGCCTGGTGACACTTCAACCGATGTGAAGAGATATCTAGAAGATCTAATTAAAGTAGATCTCCACTTGCCCGAAAAGCCTGAGTTGATACAGTTGGGTGAAAGTGTACCTGGATCTGCTGTTGCTTCTAGTCATGGGTCTCATTTTGATTTGATTAGGAGAGCCATACAAGAAAGTGGACTCACTGGGGGTACTAGTGCTAGGGATGCTAGGGGTGAGAGTACTATTAATAATAATAATAATAATAATAATAACACAAAGAGGGTAGAGATTGTGGTGCCATTATTGCTGACAGGAATGACAGATAGTAGGTACTACGCTGACCTGGCAGAGGGTAGAGTATACAGATTCAGTCCCCTGGGGTTGAATAGAACAGGAGGTGATATGAAGAGGATACATGGTATTGATGAGAGGGTTAGTGTGGAGAACGTGATAGAGGGGGTGAGGTTCTTTATGAGGTTGATTACTCTGGGGACTGTAGGTATAGATGCGTAGATAGGAGGGGGATGTATATTCACGGGTTTTTTTTTTTGAAAGATGGTAATATTTATGTACTGTTGTAAAATGAATGATGGCCCAGTGATTTACAAAGCCAGATTGCGGCAATAGGCAGGATCATGATCAGATTCAATTTCATCCTTGAATAGCCTCCGATGGCTCGCAGATATCACCGTAATCTGAATGATAAAGCTCTCAAGACTCTATAATCTCCTGAAGATGGAGCGCAGGTCATTACTGCGGCAATCTTTCACAACAACCAAGATCAAGACAATTCCCGCTCCTCCACCCTCCGCTTCCTCCTCCTTCCACTCCACCCCACCCCCCACCACCACAACAACAACTCCACACCCCATAGTCTACAGCCCTCTCTTCACAATAAACCCAGTGGGAGATGGTGACGGCCACAGATTTCCCATGCCAAAAGACCATGCTCTCTTCACCCGCCTTCAATCCCTCGACATGGCAACTCGCACACATCTCATCAACCCCAACCAACTCCCCTTCCCAGATGACCTCTGTCTAGCTCACACCCCTACCTATGTCCACAGTTTCTTAGACGGATCAATCACCCCCCAGGAAATGAAGAAAATCGGCTTTCAATGGAGTCGCCCATTAGTCACAAGAACCTTAGCAGGCGTAGGGTCTGCCATCCTTGCCGCTCGTCTGGCGTCAATGCATGGCGTCGCCATTATGACCAATGGAGGCACCCACCATGCCCATCCCTCACATGGCTCTGGCTGGTGTATATTCAATGATCTAGCTGTAGCAGCTAGAGCTCTCCAAAGAGACCTATCACCTCATCCTGATATTGAGATAGATGCAGATACTAATACAGATGCGGCAGTACCATCAAAGTTGAAGGTACTGTTTATAGATTGTGATGTACACATGGGTGATGGTACTGCAGCCATATTTGCCAACGACCCTTCTGTATTCACTTTCTCAATACACTGCAAAGACCAACCCTTCCCTAATCCAGCCACCATCCCTCACCCCAGTGACTATGATGCCCCTCTTCCTGCTGGTACCGGTGATGATGGCTACTTGTCTGCCTTGTCGACCGCCCTTCCACGCGTCTTTGACCTAGCTAGCAATGGTAATGGTGTAGATTTAGTGTTGTATAATGCAGGTGTAGACGTCCACAAGGACGATGTACTGGGACTGCTGAATGTGACTGATGCCGGCTTATGGAAGAGGGAGAGGATGGTGATGGAGGAGTGTGTGAAGAGGGGGATACCTATTGCTGCTGCTATTGGAGGTGGGTATGTAGGGGGAGGGGGAGACGTAGAGAAGTTGGTTGATAGACATATGATATTGCATAGAGTGGCGGGGGAATATGAGGAGAGGTTGAGAATGTGTGGGACGGTGATGAAAAGGAAGAGGAGAAGGTGATGGGTAGGGAATGAAGGAGAGGGAGGGGGGGAGGAGGGGGGGACAGAGAGGAGGAGGTGTTAAAACCTAAACCCTAAATTTTGAAGAAGGTTCCTTGGAACCCAAGGGTCAAGTCAAGTGTCCTGTATTTCCCATATAAAGCTTCTCAAAACCTGAAAAGTCAACCAACCTTCAAAAAACATTACAACTATTTTTCACTTTTCTTCTAATCTTTGCAACTTTTCACCAAACAAAATGTCTGGTAAGTAATGAAAGCCCTATTTGTGCTTTACTTTTTGGAAATAACAAACATCAACAACGTTTTCCAATCTTCAATGTCAAACTTACCTCGTTCTTCTTTTTCTACCACTGCAGGAAACAAGAACGCCCCAGCCATCTTCAACAAGGTAATTATATGTCATTCTACTCGGTTTGTTTCTATTTTCGCTCTTCAATCTTGACCTCTTACATTCCCACATGTCCATATCATCTCTCTCCACACAGGACCCAAAGGCCCAGGCCCGCAAGCCAGCTGACCCAGCTGCCGCCAAGAAGGTTGATGTTAAGGCTGACCCAAAGAAGTCTCCTAAGATCAAGGCCAACAAGAAATAAGCTGGCCAAATCTGGGTGGCAGGGTGGTGACTTGTGGGGAGGGGGTTGACCGGTGATTCTTTCTCCTTCTCTTGAGGCGCTCATGCACATGCTCATCTCTTCTTCACTCTCTCTCTCTCTCTCTCCCCCCCTCTCTCTTTAAAAGGGGGGGAGGTGGGACAGGTGACTGTATGGGTGCTCCTTTTTTCTTTTCTCATTGGCTTTTCTGCATTTTCACTTCTTCAGTTGTATGCAACTGTGTTGTGGTGCTTATTATATTAATTATTAAGTACCCCAAATTGTTGTTTTTGTTTGCCTGGACGGTGGAGAGGTCGGTATGAGGCGTTGTGATATCTTTTAGAATAAGATAGACTGGTTTGTCCCTTCATCTCTTTAACAATTCAACAATTTAGACCAATTTTTCATCCATTATGAGGCACAATAGCTCAAATTTATCGACTTTTGACAGTTTTCATCTGCATCTCCATAATGTTTCCCCAAATAGCACCGTTTATCAGCGTAGTTTGATCTTCAGCAGATGCACCACATGCATTCATTCAATCTATCATCATACGAAGCATCTTTCAAAGCCACATCAAGTGACTCACAGCCACCATTGTCTCCGTCGACAATCGTATCGACCACGAGCGCACTCCCAACAACCCACAGCATCCCTCGCTGTAGACTCCCTTCAGCCTGGAGATTTATTACAACTCTCTACTCCATCACAGAACTTCCTAATTGAATGCATAAAACACAAGCGCACCATCAAATTCTTATGTTCAGGCGAACTCTCTTCTCCCATTGTTGATGACGACGATGATGACGACGTTACAAAGACCTCACAATCACAAACACCATCGCCTTCTCCTCTCAAACATCAAGGATACTTTCCAAAGTTGGGAGATCCTTGGGTCAAACAATGCCCAGCACTACTAGCAGCACTCAATAAACATAGAAAGGTTCTAGAGACTATGTCCATATTACCATCAACACTTTTCACTCCTAGTGACATTATCACTATCGAAAAGCTCACTTCTCTCTCTGATTTCAAACACCAAGTACTATCTTCACCCAATCTATGGTGTGATGGTACTGGCCCCTCTGACCCCCCACTTACTAAATTGGAACAGTCCCTCCTTACTGCCGGGGAGCTGATAGCCTTTGCTCATGGATTGAGGGGCATTGCTTTAGTCCAGTTAGATGTCGGTTGGGAAGAAGAAATCTATTCTGCTGATAATAATGTTAATATAAATAGTACTACTACTCCTGGGTTTCATTATTCAGAGAGACAACCCCTGCTCCGCCCTTTTGTCCTCCCCCTCCTCTCTCACCTCTCCAAAGACAAGGACATCGCCTTCCTCCCCTCCTCCCTCCCCCAGGGCCTGGGCAGCACCCTCATCCTCACATCCAAAAAACAGCCCTACAAGGCCTGGGCTCAATATTTGGCAGACACCAAGGTCCAAGCTGCTCTCGTAGCTGATTCTCCGTATTATAAGATGATGATTGGGGTTATGCTGGGGTATAAAATGAGTAATATTGAGCATCATGTTGTGTCTACTGGTGGAGGTGGTTTGGATGGTGGGAGGGTGAGGGAGATGGTGGAGAGGGATTTGAAGCGGATGAGTGGTGTAGAAGCAACATTGCCTTGGAGATGATGCATGTACAATGTAGAAGGAGTGACTTTGGATGGATTCGTTATATTTATAAAAAATTGTTTAAAGTTTCATACATGTGCATATCCAGTATTGTGTTGAGAGATCACAAAAACGAGAACATGATAAGAAAAGAAAAGGAAAAAAAAAGGCACTACGCTATAAGATAAAAATGAAAATCATCTCATCTCATCTCAATGCCACTACTACTCTTCAGCAGCAGTGACAGTGTTAATACGTTGCACCTTCTGCTTACCACCACCACCACCAGCAGCAGCAGCAGCAGCAGCAGCTCTTCTGTTCAATAATGCTTCCACCCAAGAAGGAGGTTCAACAGGAGCCCCTCTCAACAATCCTCCCAGATACTCATAATCATCATCTGAATATTCACCTCCCCTAGCACTTCCTCCTTGGCAGTACTCCAACCACCTTTGGATAAAAGGGGGAACATTCCCATCATCAACTGCCTTGGCATACATCTCCCCTCTGTACTCAACAAAGGCCTTATGGTCAGCAGGAGAATGACGGTGGTGGATACTGACTGAATGTTCATATACAGCTGAATATGGATTATTATTATTATTATTTTTAGGTTGCAGTTGTACAGTGGGTGGTGGGGGCATATCAAATGTACCACCTGCATCAAAATCATTCTCTCCTCCTCCTTGAGTCGACATATCACCAGCAACAGCTCTCTTATTATTGTTGTTATTCATATGTCCCTTGATCTTCTCCATCATCATCTTATTCTCCCTCCATTCCATGAACCCACTGTCACTCCAAGGCAACTTGCTGGTCCACATGGTCAGCAAGGTGAGACCTAGAGAGTAGAGATCATCACGTGGAGATATGGCTCTCTCTCTCAATAGCTGGTTGGTACTGGCGTAAAAGTTTGTACCACAGAAGCCATGAGGCTGCTTTGTGTAGGAGGAGAAGGAGGAGGAGGAGGAGGAGGAGGAGGAGGGAGGGTGAATGCTGTATGGTTGAACGAAACTAAAGTCGATCAACTTGGGTTGAGGAACAGCGGTAGTAAGCTTTGTCTTCTTGTTTTTGTTGTTGTAGTTGTTGCTAATATGAGAAGAAGAAGAAGAAGAAGAAGAAGAAGTTGCAAATTGGAAGTCTTGCTGTAGGACAAAATTCTCAGGCTTGATATCACAGTGAACAAAGCCAAGACGATGAAGCTTCTGAAGACAACGGAGCATTGGTACTGCAAAGGCATGGAAACCATGACCGCCATCTGACAGATGGATAAAGGGTCCGTCTTCATGGTTGATCACTTGGAAGATATCAGGACCTAGAATTTCCATTGACATATAGGAGATTGGGCCTCTGGGAGTCTGCAGGATGCCAAGGGAGTGGATTCGAGGGAGCCAGTCAAACTGGTCGGCATCATCATCATATTCATTGTCGGTTGTGGTGGTGGTGTTAAAGGAGGGGGAGGAGGATTGAAGGTTGTTGGTGTTGCATTTTTCTTGGTTGGTGTAGCCATTCATGATGTGCTGGCAGAACTGGAACTCTTGCTGGAGGCAGGACTTGGTGGCATTGAAGTGGAGATCGTCGTTGATAGTGTGCAGGCTGGTCTTCAAAGCGACGTGACGAAGAGGGGAGGAGGAGTAATCGACTGCCTGATAAACGGAGCCAAAGCCTCCTTTGGCAAGAGGTTTGACGATTTCATAGTAGGAGAGGTTTGTACCAGGCCGAAAGGATGGTAGTTTGTCTTCATTTTGCTGAGAATAGTTGCTACTTGAGTTGAAGAAATAAGAGGAATTCTTGTTGGAAGCAGTGTCAGCAAAAGGGTGGGAAGGAGTCATAGGGGAGCGAGATAATGGATAGAGAGGTTTCTTAGTGGTCGAAAAGATGAAAAATATACTGAGAGAAGGCTGGCAACAAGGGTTTGTCCACGAGATTTTGAGCTCCTCCTCATTCACCTTGTCCGAGGCAAATGGTCTTGATCACTTCTCCAGCTCTCAAACCCTCTACATTTCAACCCTTTACTTTCAACTCCCTACATCATAACAGTAGTCATGTCTGCATTTAAGTCGTTTACAAGCAATCTGTCGGCTCCTGAGCAGCAACTGAAACGTATTCTCAAAAGTTGCGAGGCTTTCACTCCAGAGGTTATTGAAGCTAAGACTGCTGAACTGACTCAGTTAGATGCATCAATTGCTCAGTGTATCCAGCAGTGTGACAAAGAGAGAGCAGAGATCGAAACTCTACGTGATACCACCATTCCCAACAGCCAGTCTCACCTTCAGTCCATCCTCTCGGAAGTGCGAGAGCTCCGCGCCCTCCTTCTCATTCAGGTGGACAACCAACACACCTTGAGAACCGAGGTGGAGCAGTATCAACAAGAGCTTCAGGTGTTGGACAATCAGGCTGCTGATTTCAGGAAGGAGTTTAAGCAGGAATGTACTGAGCTCATGGCAGAACTTGGAGAGTTTCAAGCTAGACATAGCGATAAGTTCTTTGTCGTCGTCAGCAATGGCGTTTGAGAGAGAGAGAAATAGACAGCTTGATTATTATGGTTGGCTTGATAGATGAAATGAGATAAGATTAGGCTTGTTACACAAACATGGATCAATCGTGAGAGATATTACAAAGTTATTATAGATTTGAACTAAAAAAATTTACAGTTAGAGAAGAGAGAGTCTGCTAAATATAATATATTATGTTACAACTTTGTCGTGATAAAGAACCGTCTCCCCTCTTCCTCTTCCTCCTACTACTGTAGCTAATCTAACTTGATATATATACATTAGGTCATCCTTAAGATCCTTGGAATTTGCAATCTGGGAACTTTTGTTTGACTTCATCTATCGAATGCTTAACATCGCCATCCTGCCAGTAGTTAATCACCTCTGTGCACCTGTTTAAGATGAGCACCTTTTCCCTCTGGTCAAACCACGACTTAGAGTCAAGAGAGGTCTTCAACTCCTCCCATGCATCAACCCTAGGCCAAAAAAAGTATTCCGTGATGGGACTACGTGAACCCTTGGTGAATACTTGGTCTACAGCGACGCCTATGGTTTTATCTAGCCAGAGAAAGGAGAGGGAGTGTGTGAGGTCGGTGAGTGGGGCGGGGGCGGAGGAGGAGGTTGAAATTGGCGGAGTTGATGTCGTTGTTGTGGGGGAGTCTTGTGTGTCAGCTGCGAAGAGAGCTGTGTGGCTTCTATGCTTGAGGTGGTTATGGGTGGATGTAAGGGTGGATGGAGAGGGAATGACTCTGGAAGTGATACGCATTGGGTTGCATTTTGCAATCTTTAGTGCAATGAGAGAGGGGAATGGTGGTTAGATTATAGGGATCGTATCATAATTCAAAATTGACATGATAGCATAGGCATACCTTGATTTGTTTCCCGATTATTGTCATCTCTGAGAATTGTTTTTGCTAAGGAAGTCTGAGCTTTTTATTCTCTGTTTTCCACTAGAATTGCTTGATCTAGATCTTGTTGGGTCTCAGTATGTCGGTATAATTAGATTTCTAAACTTATGTCGTTAAATTTGTCATCCACATAATTTTATGATAGAAAATTGTTAAGAGGGTCTTGTAGTGGCGATACAGAAAGCACATTTTGCATCGATATCTCTTGATCACACACTCAGATTGTACAAGTGGTTCTTCTTTGAGTGATTGTGATTTTCAATAGCTGGTTAGAGCAACATTTAGTCACTATAATTTTGCCCCAGATGCAAGTTTTAAACAAGTCTGCCTTTTTGGCGACTCCTTTGCATCATAAAACAACCATTGTTTCATCTAATCGACGAAAACATACATTTTCCTTACAATGCTCTTCAGAACCTCTCTCCAAGTCTTTCACCGGCGATCTCTCCACCGCTCCTACTCCCACTGCTATTATCACCACCAACAACAACAACAACAACAATAGCACATTACTCACCAATACTCTCACCAAGCCAGCACTAGCTGCAACTCTATCATTATTACTAGCTGCAGCAACGCCATCCATTTCACACGCAGCAACAGACTTCTTACAATCATCAACACCTGGAGCAGCCTTCATTCCTGGCCTCGTTGGAGACGACCCTTTCCGAGAGGGCCTCCTCTCTGGCTTTCTATTGATTTTCTTCAGCGAAATTGGAGACAAAACGTTCTTCATAGCTCTCCTCCTTGCTCTTAAGCAACCTAAATCCCTGGTTTTCACTGGTACATTTGGTGCACTCGCCGTGATGACAGTCATTTCAGTCGGACTAGGCAGATTCATCCACCAACTAGACGAACTCCTCCCTGCCTCTCCACTCCCACTCGACGACGTCTTTGCCACAGCCCTCCTCATCTGGTTCGGCATCACCACCCTCCTAGCAGCCAAAGACGCTGACGAAACCGCAATAGAGGAAAAAGAAGAAGCTCAAGAAGTGGTCGAAGGGTTCGGTGCAGACGCCGCCATGCTCTCCCTGCTCGGGTCGACATTTGCTCTCGTCTTTGCGGCAGAGTGGGGGGATAAGTCGTTCCTGGCTACTATTGCTCTGGCAGCTGCGTCTTCCCCTGTTGGTGTGGTAGGGGGGGCAATAGCAGGGCATGGTGTGGCTACGGCTATAGCTGTGTTGGGGGGATCTTATTTAGGAAGGTATTTATCTGAGAAAGTGGTGCAATATATAGGAGGCTCGTTGTTCTTGGTGTTTGCTGCTGCTACTATTTTTGATATTGTGACTGCGGCTGATTAAGACAGACATTGGAGAGGGGGGGGGGGGATAGTGGATTGTGTAACAATATTGTTATCATTGTTCTTAAATACCAAATAATGAGCCATAATTAGGCAACGCTCTCTCTCTCTCTCTCTCTCTCTCTCTCTCTCTCTCTCTCTCTCTCTCCCCTTCTCTCTT
>Ga0114919_10001682_pt1 | contig 17670 bp, 17 predicted proteins | sample BlataG_FD_88682 | JGI IMG/M metagenome (GOLD analysis project Ga0114919, IMG submission 88682) | Deep subsurface microbial communities from Black Sea to uncover new lineages of life (NeLLi) - Black_00105 metaG | ecosystem: Environmental > Aquatic > Marine > Oceanic > Sediment | place: Atlantic... | reverse complement strand
CGCCCTGAGATGTATTTTTGGGGGACACCCCCGGATCCCCGCCCCCTCCGCCTTGCGAGAGTCCGACTTATCGGACGATTATAGGTCGAAGTGTCGGCCGACCTGTCGGCCTCGGGGGACTCCCTTTATGGCTCCTGTTTAGTAGAATCTATAGTGTAGCACGGATGTGTTCTACTCCGCTCGTCCCCTCGGTTGATTTATCGTAAGGCGTCTCGCAATAATAAGTGAAGCGAAATCCACGATACCAAGTATCAACTATCTATCTGAACGAGATCATACTTGACAACTATCAGCCGGAAACACCATACTGACCTGAGTGTCGCGGAGGTAAGAAGTGGCACCGCTTAGAACTTTACTCTTTGTCCCCGGCAACCGGCGAAACATGATAGATAAGGCGCGGCATCTGCCTGCCGATGTGCTCGTTTTAGACCTGGAGGATTCGGTGCCCAGCTTAGAGAAAGCCAGCGCCAGAGCCCAGGTAGTGGATTCGCTAGCCAGGCTGGCGCCGGAGAGAAGAAGAGGGGAGAAGGCAAAACAAAAAGGGCGAAAGGTCTTTGTGCGTATCAACTCCCTCGCCAGCGGCCTAGCCCAGGAGGATCTGGAGTCCGTGATCACCCCTGGGATCGATGGCATCAGCCAACCCAAGCCCTCCTCCGCGCGCGACGTAACTGAGGTGGCAGCGATCATTACGCGTCTGGAAAGAGAGCGGGGAATCGCCGCGGGTCATGTCAAGCTTCTTCCCTGGGTGGAGACGGCCAAGGGACTCCTCCATGCCTTCGAGATAGCCAGTGCCTCCCCTCGGGTGGTGGGCATCTCCTTTGGCGCCGAGGATTTCACCCTGGACACGGGCATGATGCGCACTGAGGAGGGCAGCGAGCTTCTTTATCCCAGGACAATGGTGGTCATCGCCGCCAAGGCGGCCGATGTGATAGCAGTAGACACCCCCTATAATAACTTCCGTGATGAAGCCGGGCTGATTAATGAGGCCAGGCTTGCCCGAAGGCTTGGCTTCGAGGGCAAGTTCCTGATTCACCCCAGTCAGATAGAGCCGGTGAACAGTATCTTCCGCCCCTCACCAGAGGAGGTGGCCCACGCCAGGAGGGTGGTCGCCGCCTTTGAGGCTGCCGCGGCCCAGGGCTTCGCCTCAACCTCCCTTGATGGCAGGATGATCGACATTCCCATCGCAAATAGGGCAAGAAAGCTGCTCATGGTAGCGGATTCAATCGCCCGGAGGGAGAAGGGAAGATAATTCCCTTCCTTGCTTTTTCAGGTTCAGCGTTATATAATACAATACACTATGTGACTGATTTCACAAAGTGAATATTTTCAAAAAACTGCTGGTCGGGAGAAGAGATGGCGATTGAGGACAGGATAGAGAATCTGGCTAAACTGAGAGCGGAGTCGCAGCAAGGCGGGGGTGAAAAGCGCATCGCGGCGCAGCATGATAAGGGCAAGCTTACAGCCAGGGAGCGCATCGCCCACCTCGTCGATGAGGGCAGCTTCGAGGAGCTGGATCCCTTCGTCACCCACCGCGCCACCGAGTTCGGCCTTGGGGAAAAGAAGTTTTTAGGCGATGCAGTGGTCACCGGATACGGTAAGGTTAATGGCAGGCTGGTTCATCTCTTCGCGCAGGACTTCACCGTCTTCGGGGGCTCGCTATCGGAGGTGGTGGCCGAGAAGATCTGCAAGGCAATGGACCTGGCAGTGAAGAACGGGACACCCTTCATTGGACTCAATGACTCCGGCGGGGCAAGGATTCAGGAGGGGGTGGAGAGCCTCGCTGGATATGGAGAGATCTTCCTCAGGAATACCCTATCATCAGGGGTGATACCCCAGATATCGGTGATCATGGGCCCCAGCGCTGGTGGGGCGGTATACTCCCCAGCGATTACCGACTTCGTCTTTATGGTTAAAGGCACTGGGCAGATGTATATCACCGGCCCCGAGGTGATCAGGGCGGTGACAGGGGAGGAGGTGACCCTTGAACAGCTCGGTGGTGCGATGGTTCATGCCAGCCAGAGCGGTAATTGCCACTTTGTCGCCGAGAGTGACCAGGAATGCCTCGACATGGTTCGCCAGCTCCTCGGCTACCTTCCCCAGAACAATATGGAGGAGGCCCCACTTGTGGAAACCAGCGATGATCCCAATAGAAGGGATGAGGAGCTGCTCCACATAGTCCCTGATGATGCCACTAAAGCCTATGACATGAAGGAAGTTATCCGGAGGGTGATGGATAATGGCGGATTTATGGAGGTTCATGAGCACTTCGCCCCCAACATCATCACTGGATTTGCCAGGCTCGGGGGACGCGCGGTGGGCATCGTGGCCCAGCAGCCCTCGGTATCGGCAGGGTGTATCGATATCGATGCCGCGGACAAAGCCGCTCGGTTTGTGCGCTTCCTTGATTGCTTTAACATTCCCATAATCACCCTGTGCGATGTTCCGGGATATATGCCGGGCGTCGATCAGGAATATGGGGGGATAATCAGGCACGGAGCTAAGTTGCTCTATGCCTACTCTGAGGCCACTGTCCCCAAGGCGACCGTGATCACCCGTAAAGCCTACGGGGGTGCCTATATAGCGATGGGCAGCAAGCACCTCAGGGGTGACATTAACTATGCCTGGCCCACTGCAGAGATCGCCGTGATGGGGCCCGATGGCGCGGTGAACATCATCCATAAAGAGGCCATCCAGCAGTCGCAGAATCCCGAGGAGACCAGAAGAAATCTAGTCGCTGAGTATCGGGGGAAGTTGGCCAATCCCTATGTGACGGCGGCCCGGGGCTACATCGATGATGTGATCGACCCCAGGGAGACTCGCCCCAGGTTGATAAAGGCACTGGAGATGCTACAAAACAAGCGGGACTCAACCCCTCCCAAGAAACATGGCAACATACCGCTGTAGAGGAAAAGGATGAAGGGAAAAGAGGCGATCATGGCGGCGGTCATGGCAGCCATTGACTGCTTTGAGGAAGAGGAGACGCTGGCAGCGCCTGTAGTGCCGCGCCCTGGGATGAGCTATTGGAGATATTGGGGGCTTGCGGATATGATGAGGATGCGTATATTGTGGCAGTTAAGGATATGCTCCCCAACTCCTCTTGAAAGGAGATGATCTTAATGGATAAGAAAAACCCGCTCAAAATCACCGATACCACCCTCCGCGATGGACATCAGTCATCGCTGGCAACCAGGATGCGCACCGAGGATATGGAAGCCGTCGCCGAGGAGATGGATAAGGCAGGATTTTATTCTATGGAGGTGTGGGGTGGAGCCACTTTCGATGTGCCAACAAGGTTTCTCAATGAGGATCCCTGGGAGAGACCGCGCCTCTTGAAGCGGCTGATGCCTAATACCCCGCTTCAGATGCTGCTTCGTGGGCAGAACCTGGTGGGCTATCGCCACTATGCTGACGATGTAGTCGATGCCTTCGTCCACCAGGCGGCTGAGGTGGGTATCGATATCTTCCGCGTCTTCGATGCGGTGAACGATGAGCGCAATTTCGAGGCTCCTTTTAAGGCGATCAAGGAGTGTGGCAAGCACATCCAGGGTACATTATGCTACTCACTCACCGAGCGCAAATTAGGGGGGCCGATCTACAACATCGATTATTATGTCAAGAAAGCACTCATCCTTCAGGACATGGGCGCCGATAGCATCTGCATCAAGGACATGGCCGGGCTCGCCGCCCCTTATGACATCTACGAGCTGGTTAGCGCCCTTAAGGCGGCACTAAAGATACCGGTCCAGTTCCACACCCACTACACCAGCGGCATGGCCTCCATGAGCTGCCTAAAGGCCGCTGAGGCTGGGGTGGATATTATCGATACCGCCCTGGCCCCCTTTGCCCTGCGCTCTTCCCAGCCGGCGGTGGAGCCTATTGTGGTCGCCCTTGAGGGGACGCCGCGGGACACGGGGCTGGACCTGGCCTATCTTTTCAAGCTGGGGCAGTATATCGAGTCCATCGCCCCTAAATACCGCGACTTCCTGGGTACCACCAAGATGTCGGTCATCGATACCGGGGTGCTGGTGCACCAGATCCCGGGAGGCATGACCACCAACCTGGTGTCCCAGCTAAGGGAAGCGGATGCGCTGGATAGGATCAATGAGGTATATGCCGAGCTTCCCAAGACCAGGAAGGAGCTGGGCAACCCCCCCTTGGTTACCCCCACCAGCCAGATAGTGGGGATTCAGGCAGTGCAGAATGTCCTGATGGGCCGGTATCAAATGGTCTCCAGCCAGGTTAAGGACTATATTTACGGTCTCTACGGTAAGCCCCCGGCAGAGGTCGACCCTGAGGTACAAAAGCTGGTCCTCAAAGGCTATGAACGAGGTGAGGAGCCGATCACCTGTCGCGCCGCAGATATATTGGAGCCGGAGATGGAGAAGGCAAAGGAGGCTACAAAGGAGATTGCCAAGGACATCGGCGATGTGCTCATCTATGCCCTCTATCCAACCACCGGGATGCGCTTTTTGAAATGGAAATATGGGTTGGAGGAGCCGCCACCGGAGACAAAACCAAAGACCTTGGAGGACGTGAAGCGGGAGGATGAACTCATCGCCAAAGCGAAGGCGGGCAAGCTGGAGGAGAAGGTGGAGAAGCCTGTCCCACCAAAGGGACCGGGGCTCAGGGCTTATAATGTCTTTGTGGGCGATGAGTATTACCAGGTAGCGGTAGAGCCCGTAGGTGGGACGCAAGTAATAAACCGACCTCATGCTAGCGCGGCACCATTACAAGCAGCGGAGACTGTGGCTGCCCAGGAGACTAAGGAGGCACCCGCGGTGGCTCCGGAGGGAGCGATCCTTGCCCCTATGCCCGGAATCATCATTAGATACGAAGTGGCGCTGGGGCAAGCGGTTAAGGCAGGTGATACCATTGTGATCCTGGAGGCGATGAAGATGGAGAGTGTCCTCCCCGCCCCTATCGATGGCACGGTTAAGGAGCTGAGAGTTAAGCCTGGGGATCGGGTGGCCAAAGATGATGTCATAGCAGTGATTGGTTAACGCTATGGGGAAGACCCTCGCCGAGAAGATCCTGAGCGAGAATTCCGGGAGCGATGCTCATGCTGGAGATATCATTATCGCCAGGGTCGATCTCGCCTTCCTCCAGGATGGCACCGGCCCCCTGGCGCTACGGCAACTTGAAGAGAGCGGCCTTGAGCAAGTAGCCAACCCTGAAAGGGTGGTTCTCTTCCTTGATCACGCCGCTCCCAGCCCTTCACGAGAGCTTGCCAATGACCACATTACCCTGCGTCAGTTCGCCCGAAAGAGCGGCGCCCAGCTTTACGATGTGGGGGAAGGGGTTTGCCACCAAGTGGTGGTGGAATCCTATGCCAACCCGGGGGAGGTGATCATCGGTGCCGACTCCCATACTGTGACCGCAGGGGCATTGGGGGCCTTTGCTACCGGGATGGGCTCCACCGATGTTGCCATCGTCATCGCTTTAGGAAGAACCTGGCTACGGGTGCCTGAGAGCTTCAAGGTAGTGGTCAGCGGCGGCTTCGCTAAGGGGGTATATGCCAAGGACCTTGCCCTGTACCTTATCGGGAGCCTTGGTGCTGATGGCGCCACTTACAAATCGCTGGAGTTCTCAGGGGAGGCTATCTCAAATATGAGCATGGCGGGTCGTTTTACCCTGGCTAATATGGCGGTGGAGGCAGGGGCTAAGACGGGGCTTTTCCCCACGGATGAGGTCACACGAACCTATCTTGAATCTCGCGGTCGCAGCGCTCTTTTTCGCGCTTTGCTCCCTGATCCCGATGCTGAGTATGAACGAGCGATCGCTATCGATGCTTCTAGCCTTGAGCCCGCGGTGTCTAAACCTCACGCTGTAGATAATATCGCTCTGGCAAGAGAGCTAACGGGCACCAAAATCGCGCAGGTTTTCATCGGCACCTGCACCAATGGTCGCTTGGATGATCTAGCGGTAGCAGCCGCAATCCTCAGTGGGAAAAGATGCCATCCGAAAACCAGGCTGCTGGTGGCACCAGCATCCCCCGAGGTGTTTAGAGAGGCGATAGGCGCTGGATATATACAGACCCTGCTCGAGGCTGGGGCTGTACTTCTGCCGCCGGGTTGCGGTCCCTGCGTTGGGGTGCACCAGGGGGTGCTGGGGGACGGGGAGGCTTGTCTCTCTACAGCCAACCGCAATTTCAGGGGGCGCATGGGAAATCCAGAGGCCTTCATCTACCTGGGAAGCCCGGCTACCGCTGCGGCGAGCGCCATCGCTGGCGAGATAACCGACCCCCGGGAGATAATGTAGATGCTTAAGGGGAAAGCCTTCAAGTTCGGGGATAGTATCTCCACCGATGACATCACACCGGGAAGGCTGTTTCACCTGAGGAGCAACCTCCCTGAGCTTGCAAAGCATGTTCTGGAGGATGTTGCTCCCAGCTTCGGCTCAGAGGTGAAGCCGGGCGATTTCATTGCCGCCGGCGTAAACTTTGGGCTCGGCTCAAGTCGGGAGCACGCTGCCGTCGTGCTAAAGATGGCGGGCGTGGAAGCCATCCTGGCGAAGTCGGTAGCGCGCATTTTCTTTAGAAACGCCATCAATGTCGGGCTTCCTGTCCTGATATGCGATACCGACAAGATAAATGATGGCGATGAGCTTGAGATTGACCTTGTGGGAAGCACAGTAAAGAATCTTACCAATGGAACCGAGTTCCCAATAGGCGAATTCCCCGAGGTGATGCTCAGGATACTTGAAGAGGGCGGGCTTATCCCCTATATTAAAAAGCATGGAGACTTTGAATCTTAGCAAGGAGATAAATCTTGGCTTATACTATCACCCTGATCCCAGGTGATGGCATCGGTCCTGAAGTAACCACGGCTGCGGTAAGGGTGCTGGAGGCGACCGGGATCGAGTTCAACTGGGAGCAGGCGATAGCCGGTCAGAAGGCACAGGATAAGTATGGCACTCCGCTTCCTGATGACCTCCTCGAATCTATCAGGAGAAATAAGGTAGCCTTAAAAGGGCCGATCACCACCCCTGTGGGCTCAGGCTTTCGCAGCGTCAATGTGGCGATAAGGAAAGAACTGGATCTCTATGTCTGCCTGCGTCCCTGCAAGAGCTACCCCGGTGCTCCTTCCATCCACAATAATGTGGATGTTGTAGTGGTGCGAGAAAATACCGAGGATCTCTACCTGGGGATCGAGTGCCGGAGGCAGACCCCCGAGGCGGCGAAGCTCGCTCGCCTCATTGAGGAAAATGGAAATCGGGTTAATGCGGATTCGAGCTTCAGCATCAAGGCGATCTCACCCAATGCCAGCAGAAGGATTGCGAAGTATGCCTTCGATTACGCCAGAGCCCATGGCCGAAAAAAGGTGACTGTAGTTCACAAGGCGAATATATTGAAGGAAACCGATGGGCTCTTTCTATCCACCACCATTGATGTTGCCAGGGATTACCCTGATATTGAATTTGAATCCCACATGGTCGATAGCATGTGCGCGCAACTGGTGCGCTACCCCCGGCACCATGATGTCATTGTTCTGCCCAACCTTTATGGCGACATCATCTCCGAGCTTTGCGCCGGGCTTATTGGGGGTGTCGGGCTCGCCCCTGGAGCCAATATCGGGGATGACATCGCTGTCTTTGAACCGACCCATGGCAGCGCCCCGAAATACACTGGTCAGAACAAGGTGAATCCCATGGCTATGATTCTATCGGGGGTGCTGATGCTCCGCCACCTCGAAGAGAAAGAGGCTGCCGATAGGGTGGAGAGCGCCATAGAACAGGTTATTGCTGAGGGGGAATCCGTTACCTATGATATGAAGCCCGATCGCAACGATCCAACGGCAGTGGGCACCTCTCAGGTTGCTGATGCCGTAATCGAAAAAATGAAGGAGTAGAGTAATGCGAAATAAGGTCACAGTTATCGGTGCCGGGAATGTAGGCGCTGCCTGCGCCCAGAGAATCGTGGAGAGGGGATATGCCGATGTGGTGCTTGTTGACATCATCGAGGGTGTGCCTCAAGGGAAAGCGCTGGATATCCTCCAGAGCGGACCGATCCTGAACTTCGACTCCAATATCATCGGTACCAACGGATATGAAGAGACAGCGGATTCCAATATCGTAGTCATCACCTCGGGTGTAGCGCGAAAGCCAGGGATGAGCCGCGATGACCTCATCCTCACCAATATGAAAATCATCAAAGAAGTTACCGAGAACGTGGTGAAGCATTCACCTAACTGCATCATTATCATGGTCACCAACCCGCTGGATGCCATGACGCAACTGGCGCTTCACGTGAGCAAGTTCCCTAAAAATCGCGTTATAGGACAGTCCGGAATCCTCGATTCCTCCAGGTTCAGGACATTTATCGCAATGGAGCTCGGTGTATCGGTTGATGATGTCGCTGCCTGCCTCCTTGGTGGGCACGGCGATACTATGGTGGCAATCCCCCGGCTGACTACCGTTGGTGGCATCCCTATGACCGAACTTCTGCCTAAGGATAGAGTGGATGCTATCGTGGAACGCACTGTAAAGGGCGGCGCTGAGATCGTGGGCCTCCTCAAGACGGGCAGCGCTTACTATGCCCCCTCTGCAGCAACGGTCCAGATGGTGGAAGCCATAATCTTCGATAAGAAGAAAATCCTCCCGTGCGCTGCCTATCTCGAGGGCGAATATGGCATCACTGGGGCATTTGTCGGTGTTCCGGTAAAGCTGGGGACCAGCGGGATCGAGCAGATAATCGAGCTGAAGCTAACCGAGGAGGAGAGAGCAGCTCTTAAGCGCTCGGCGGAGGCGGTGAAGGAGCTGGTCGCTATTATGAAACTGGAGTGACAATGAGAGAGATATCGGTTACGGACATTGCCAACACCATGGCACGCCTCTGTCAGGAGGCAAATTTCGACCTCGGCGCGGATGTTTTGGACTCGCTGAAGCGGGCACGGGATAAAGAGGAATCTCCCTTAGGGCGCCAGGTCTTAGATCAGATACTGGAGAATGATAGTATCGCCACGAACGAGAATATTCCTATATGTCAGGACTGTGGTACCGCGGTGGTCTTTCTCGAGGTGGGTCAGGATGCCCATATTATCGGCGGCGACCTTTATACCGCAGTGGAAGAGGGGGTACGCCAGGGTTACAAAGAGGGCTACCTCAGAAAATCCATAGTAGGCCGGCCTTTCTCGGCAAGGGTGAATACTAAAGATAACACCCCCGCTGTAATCCACCTAGACATGGTGCCAGGCAACCGCCTGAAGATCACAGTCATGCCCAAGGGCGGCGGTAGCGAGAACATGAGCCGTCTTGCCATGCTCACCCCAGCTAAGGGCCGTCAGGGGGTTATCGACTTCGTGGTCAATTCGGTGGCGGAGGCAGGCTCTAACCCCTGCCCTCCGGTCATCGTGGGCGTGGGGATCGGCGGGACGGCAGATAAGGCAATGATACTGGCGAAAAAGGCGCTCCTGCGCCGCGTTGGAGAGCCGAATCCGGACCCCGAGATAGCAGAGCTGGAAAGGGAAATACTGGAGCGTGTCAATAGCCTGGGCATCGGCCCTCAGGGCTTCGGCGGCAGGATCACCGCACTGGCGGTGCATGCGGAGGTCTTCCCCACACATATTGCCATGCTCCCGGTAGCGGTAAACCTGCAATGCCACGCCGCCCGGCATAAAGAGGCGGTGCTGTGAAAGCGAACCTTGTCCCTCATCACCTCTAGCGATTAAGGAAGGACAGAGATGGAAGCTGTTCATGATGTATTGATCCTGGGCTCTGGTCTGGCAGGTTTGAGGGCAGCAGTTGAAGCTGCCCGGGTGAGCAACGACGAGCTAGATATAGCCATCATTTCCAGGGTCCAGCTAATGCGTTCGCATTCTGTCTGTGCCGAGGGTGGCACCGCTGCGGTCATGCACCCGGAAGAGGGCGACAGTTTAGAGCTTCATGCCTGGGACACGATCAGGGGTAGCGACTTCCTGGCTGATCAGGATGTGGTAAAGCTTTTCGTTGAAGAGTCTCCAAAAGAGATCCTCCAGCTAGATCACTGGGGTATTCCCTGGTCGAGACGTCCTGACGGTCGTATAAACCAGAGACCGTTTGGAGGACATAGCTTCGACCGGGCTACCTTCGCCGAAGACAAGACTGGCTTCTTCGAGATGCACACCCTGTACGATACACTTCAGAAGTATGCTAGCATCACCCGCTACGCTGAATGCTACGTTACGTCTATCTTAATAGATAATGGCGTCTTCCAGGGCCTAGTGGCCTGGGATCTGACTACCGGGGATTTTTTCCTGATAAGAGGTAAAGCTCTGGTCATAGCCACCGGCGGGGCCTGCCGCATGTTCGGATTCACCACCTATTCCCTTACCGCTACCGGAGACGGCATGGCTATGGCTTACAGAGCTGGTATGCCGCTAAAGGATATGGAGTTTGTGCAGTTTCACCCCACTGGGTTGGTACAACCGGGCATCCTTATCACTGAGGGGGCGAGGGGCGAGGGTGGATACCTGATCAACAATAAGGGTGAGAGATTCATGGAGAAGTACGCGCCTTCCAAGATGGAAACTGCGCCCAGGGATATCGTCTCCCGCGCCGAGACAACTGAGATCCTGGAGGGCAGGGGTTTTGAAGGACCGGATGGCCTGGACTTTGTGCACCTGGACCTGCGCCACCTGGGGGCAGACAAGATAAATGAGCGGCTGCCGCTAATCAGGGAGGTCACTATCAAGTTCGCCTTCATCGACCCCATAGAGCAGCCTATACCGGTCCGGCCAGCGGCCCACTATTTCATGGGAGGCATCCATACCAGCATCGACGGGGCAACGCCGGTGGAGGGGGTCTGGGCGGCGGGAGAGGCGGCCTGTGGATCCATGCACGGGGCAAACCGCCTCGGTGCCAACTCAACCGCGGAGTGCCTGGTCTGGGGTAGGATTACAGGGGAGAAGGCAGCACGGTATGCTATAGGTCAGAAGTCTCTTCCCCCTGCCCCTCAGCAGAGGGTGCAGGAGGAGGAGAAGCGCCTGTTTGAGCGTATCGGACATGGCGATGGAAGCGAGGATGTCTTTGCTATACGAACAGAATTGCAACGGACGCTGGACCACAACGCGGCCGTATATCGAAACGGCCCGGATATGGAAGAGGCTCTGAAAAAGGTGAGGGAGCTCAAGGGCAGAATCGAACATGTAAAGGTCGAAGACGAAAGTCGTATATATAATACCAACCTTCTCGCCGTTCTGGAGGCGATTAACTTAATTGATCTGGCGGAGGTAATCGTGGCCGGCGGCCTGGCACGCACTGAATCCAGGGGCGCACATTCAAGGCGGGACTTTACAGAGCGGGATGACGTCAACTGGGGTAAGCACACCCTGGCCCGTTATACCCCTGAGGGGCCGCGATTGGACTATATCCCGGTAAATATCACCATGTGGCAGCCGGTTGAGAGGAAATACTGATGGGAACGAAGGCCAGCGAGAAAGGTCATCTGCCGAACCGTCTGGGCATCAAAGGCTGGGTATGGGGTGGCAACTATACGCTGGAGAGGTATCTCTACACCCTGCACCGGCTGACCGGACTCAGCCTGCTCCTGTATGTAACCCTGCACCTGGCCATGAACGGCTTCCGCCTGGGGGGTGTCGAGAGCTGGGAAGATCTCATGTCAGTCTTCGGGATGTCCGGGTTCAAAGTGGGTGAGTACCTGGTGGCGGCAGCCTTCATCTTCCATGCTCTAAATGGCGGTAGACTTATGTTGCAGCACCTGGGGTACACCCTGGGGAAGCCCAAGCCCCCAGTATACCCCTATGTTGATTCCATGCGCCGCAGGCGCCCCATTGTGTGGGTGATGTTAGCTTCGATAATGGCGCTGGCAATATATGTCCTAGTCGCGTTTGTGACATAGGAGACCGATATGAGTGAGACTCGTCTGAAGATTTTACAATATATTACCGGCATAGGGCTCTTCTTACTTGTAGGTACGCATCTAATAGTCTCTCATTTGAGCGGTGGTGAGCCCACGGCCTGGGAATCGATTGCCGAGAGAGCGTCCAGTTCTTTCTGGCTTGCATTTTATATCCTTCTCCTTATCTTCGGACTGTACCACGGGCTCCATGGATTGCGAACGATCATTATAGAGTCTATCCCCAGGCTTCCAGCCAAGGTCGTTGACTGGACGTTGGTGACTGCAGGAATAGCGATTTTTGGCTATGCTGCCTATATTCCCATAAGTGCTTTTTAGGTTTTTTCCAAAACTTGAGAAATTAAATATAACAGGGGCTGAGGAGCAACGTATGCAAGAGTTAACCTTAAAGGTACAGAGGTACCTTCCGGGTAGAGATAAGAGACCCTATATACAGGAGTTTACCGTTCCGTTGCGCAAGGGGATGACGGTGCTGGAGGGCCTCATCTACATCAAGGAGAACATAGATAACACCCTCTCATTCCGCAGCTCGTGTCGCATGGGCATCTGTGGTTCCTGCGGTATGCTCATCAACAATTTCCCCATGCTCGCCTGTCATACGCCGGTCGAGGAACTGGGCACGGACAGGATAGAGGTAAGGTCTCTGCCCAACTTCACGGTTATCAGGGACCTGGTAGCCGATCTCGACCCCCTCTTCGAGAAGCACAGGTCGATAAAGCCCTACGTAGTAGATAGCGAGGAGATCGAGGAGCCGACAGCCGAGTTCCTCCAATCCGAAGAGGAGTTGGAGAGCTATATGCAGTTTGCATACTGCGTGAAGTGCGGGCTGTGCATGGCGGCCTGCCCCACGGTGGCCACCGACGCCCTCTTTCTGGGCCCTCAGCCGCTGGGACAGGCCTACAGGTACTGCACCGACCGCAGGGACTCCGGAGCCAAAGAGAGGTTTCGCCAGGCCGACTCTCGTCATGGGGTATGGCTCTGCCACCTCGCCGGCGCCTGCTCGGAGGCCTGCCCCAGAGGGGTCGACCCCGCACTGGCGATACAGCTTCTTAAGAGAGCCATGATTTTTGACAGCCTACGGCTAAGAAAGAAGAAGGAACCTGCCTCTATAGCTGAGGCATCAAAAGAGATCAAGCCGAAGATAGATGTACCCGAGTTTACGGTGAAATAGTATCGAGTGGAGGAACACGATGCAGAAAAAGATTACCTCACCCCTAGATGATAAGACCATCGAGGAGCTAAAAGCGGGAGACCAGGTCTTGATCAGCGGGGTTATCTATGTCGGCCGCGACACCGCCCACAAGCGGATCACCGAAGCGCTGGAGCGCGGCGAGGAGCCGCCGTTCGACATCCGCGGCCAGACCATCTACTACATGGGGCCCTCCCCTGCCAAGCCTGGGGAGGTCATCGGTGCGGCGGGGCCCACCACCAGCGGGCGCATGGACTCATACTCCCCGCGCCTCATCGCCGCAGGGCTCAAGGTGATGATCGGCAAGGGCATCCGCTCCGCAGAGGTTAAGGAGGCCATCGTGAAGCACAAGGGGGCCTACCTCGCCGCCATCGGGGGTGCCGGTGCCCTCATCGCCAGGTCGATAAAGAAAGCGGATGTGGTGGCCTACGAGGAGCTGGGTGCGGAGGCGGTGAGGCGATTGGAGGTGGAGGACTTCCCCGCCACCGTAGTGAACGATGCCCGCGGGGGGGATTTATATGAGGAGGGGATGGCCAAGTACCGGAAAAAAGCGGGAGAGACAAAAGGTGACGAAATTTAAAGGGGCCCGCAAGAATAGGGTTGCCCGTGCTATTCTGATGTTGGTGTTCTTTGCTATAATAATTGCTCTAATAATTATGCCCCTAGCAACTATTTGGTAGTACAATTTGATGCTGGTATCTTAATGCCAGTGCCCCTTTTGTGAAGAAGCTCAACCTGTTATGAAGCCTTAGCTGGAGGACAAATGGAGCTGAAGGTTGACCTGGAGTGGGGCGATGAGGGGGTCGTCCCGGAAACGGTTCATCCCGATACCGCCTTTATCTTTGACAGGATGGCCGAGATAATCCAGCAAATGGTTGCCCCCAATAGCGGGGAGAGAGTGCTGGATGTCGGATGTGGCCGGGCAGCGGATGTCCTGGAGCTAGGCAAACAGGGTGTCAAGGCAATAGGTATCGACCCCTCCGATAAGATGATTAGGGCGGCCAAAAGCCATCTCGGCGATAGCGAGGTCGCCCTGGTGCGCGGGATCGGCGAGGCGCTTCCCTTCAAAAAGCGCTCCCTGGATAAGATCATATGCAAAGGCGCCTTGGACCACTTCGCCGATCCGCTAAAAACGATGGCGGATATGTCTCAGGTGCTTAAGTCGGAGGGCGCCGCAATAATTGCCATCGCTAACTTCGAAAGCCTTAGCTGCCGGCTGGGGAGGAATTGGTTCCTCATCATTAAAAAGCTTTACCGCAAACAGGGTGACATCCATCCCTGGATACCTCCTTCCGACCACAACTACAGGTTCGACTGCCCGATACTGAAAAAGACAGTTGCGGATGATTTCGAGATAGAAAAAATAAGAGGCATGTCCCTGCTCTGGACTGCCCCTTACTGGGGAAAGTTTCTCTCCCTGCTGCCCAGGTGGACCTCGTCAGCCATCCTGGCATCCCTCGATAAGATCGCCTGCCGGCTCCCTTCGCTGAGCGATGTCATAATTGTCAAGCTTACCCCGAGGGGCGATCAGGCCTGCGGACCTCTTCATATACATCGATAATCTGTCTTGCTGTCTGCTCCCAGGAGAAGCACCGTGTCACCCTCCTCCTCCCCTCAACACCCATCCTGCGGCGCAACGGTTCGTCATCCAGGAGCCTCTTGATTGCCTTAGCCAGGGCGTGAGGATCTTGCGGGGGCACCAAAATACCGCTTTTCCCATCCTCCACCACCTCGGGGAGCGCCCCCGCCCTGGTAGCGATCACCGGAACCTCGCAGGCCATAGCCTCCGCGGCAGGAAGACCAAACCCTTCGTAAACTGAGGGGGTGATGGCGATCTGGGCAGCAGAATACTCTCTCACCAGCTCCTCCGTGGTTATCCTACCGGTGAAGGTAACCAAATCCTCAAGCCCATACTTCCTGATCAAGTCGAGGGCGAAGCCATCACCGTGGTTCACTTCATCCACAAGAGTTAATTTCAGTGCTACATTATCCCTCGTCAGTAGCTGCAACGCCTGAAGCAGGAAAAGGATGCCCTTCTTGCGGTCGCTCGTTCTGCCGACCACGATGAGGCGGCCTAGCCCTTTTTCCAACGCTGCACCAAACCCATCCACATTTCGGAACAAATCGGTATCGATGCCGGGGTAAACCATCCTCATTTTGCTCTTGGGTATACTGAATTCCTGGCTAACCTCAAGCGTTGAGCTCTCCGAGTCCGTGATGACCATATCCAGGTGTCGGGCAACGATCCCCTGCATCAGCGGGGGATAGAGAAGGAGCTGCCTGAGCTTCTTCCAAACGCTTGTTTCCTGGGCAAGGTTAGCCCTAGTATCAATGGGCAGGGGGTGATGAATGGTAGCGACCACCGGAATCTGTAAAGTCTTAATCAGCAGCAGCCCATAGGCTAGGCATTGGTTATCGTGAATGACATCGTAGCGATGCGTGGGGAGAAGCTCCCTTGTCTTGAGATGGGCTTTAAGGCTGAAGGTGAGCATTTCTGGGAACATACCCAGCTTATTCCCGGCGAACTCGCAGATGCTAAACGGGGTCAGCAAGTGGTATGCTTTTTCATGGGACAGGGGCCTTTTCCCATCATGCCTGCGATCGTAGAGGTTCAAGCTCTCCAGATAGTGCGCCCTGACTCCTTCAGGAACATCGGGATAGGGCGGGCCGACGATTATGTCAACCTCATGACCTAGCCGGTGAAGCTCGCGAGACAGGTAATAGAGGTAAATCCCCTGACCACCACAGTATTTATTCCCCCGATAGCACAGGAGACATATTTTCACCCCTGGCTCCTCCTGTTATGTTAAATCTTCCTGGTATAGATGACTATGCTCTTAGGAAAGAAGAAGTTTAAGATGCGTTCCACCCACGAAACAAACCTGGATTTAGTAACTATCTGCATCTCCAGGAACCTTAGATAAATCGCGGGAACCCTGGCCTCCTCATTTTTAAGCCCGAAGATGCAGCGCAGTAGCCAGTAGATAGAATGGAAGGCATGCTCATAGCGGATGGCGTAAACTCTCAGGTTATGGCGACGCAGCATCCTCACCAGCCCCTGTGCGGTGAATATCCTAACGTGCCCACCAGGATGGTTGTAGTAGTCCGAATCCAGTATCCAGCAGGTCTTTTCGGGCACATAGGTGGGCACCGTGACTGCCAGCAGCCCCCCAGGCTTGAGTACTCGCATCATCTCCTCAATGCCCTTATCGGGATCGTCAACGTGTTCCATAACCTCAGCGCAGAGAATCTTATCGAAGGAGGCGTCTTTGAAGGGCAGATTCAAGGCGTCGCCACACAGCACGTTCCGGTTCCCATTGGACCCGCTCTGTTGATCCATATAGTCCAGCACATACTTGGTCTTCTTGAGGCACAAATCATCGAGGTCCAAGGCGCATATCACGCCACTGCCATTGTTCAGGCGGTATGCTTCGTAGCTGTGCCTCCCATCACCGCAGCCCACATCTAAAAACCTGTCGCCGTCTCTTATCTTGAAAAGGTTGAAGTTAACGGTAAGCACTAAAGGACCTCCCGATATACCTCCAGGGTCTTCCGTGCTGCCTCTTCCCAGGTGAAGTGTCGTTCCACCCTTTCCCTCCCCTCTTTCCCCATCGCCTGGCGCAAGGGCTCGTCGCAAAGAAGGCGCTTGAGCGCCCCGGCCAGGGCATGGTGATCTCGTGCCGGCACCAAGATGCCGCATTTCCCATCCTCCAACACCTCAGGGAGCGCTCCCGCCGTGGTGGCGACCACGGGAAGGCCACAGGCCATCGCTTCCGCGGCGGGAAGACAAAAGCCCTCATACAAGGAGGGGACCACTGCTACCTCGGCCCTCGCGTAGCACCCAACCAGTTCCTCCACACTCACCCTCCCGGTAAATTCGACGTTGCCATCGAGCCCGAATCTCTCCACCAGAACCGGGGTATACTCGTTATAGGGGGCCCCACGGTCTACTATAGTGAGTTTCACATCCATCTCTTCACGGAGTAGCCGCAGGGCGCGAAGCAGGTAGACGACCCCCTTTTTGCGATCCTGGGTGTTGGCGACGACGAGGAGGCGACCTGGCTCCTTCCGCTTGCTATCCAACCCATGAAACATCTGGGTATCGATGCCATTGTGAACCACCCTTATCTTCTCCCGGGGAACCTTGAAGGCGTTCCTGGTCTCCTCCGCAGCGCTCTCTGAGACCGTGATCACTCGATCCATTCTCCTGGTCACCAGATGCTGCATCACGAAGGGATAGAACATTATCCGGCCGAATCTCTCCCACGCCCTGTCTATATAGGCAATATCGGTCTTTCTATCGATGGGTAAGGGGTGGTGCACTGTGGCCACGATGGGGATTTTAAAGGACTTCATCAAGAGCATGCCATAGCCCAGGGTCTGATTGTCATGAATGATGTCGAAGCGGTAATGGCGGAGGAGCTGGCGTAATTTCTGGTAGGCCCTGAAGCTGAATGAGAACATCTCGGGGAACACCCCCAGCCTGATCGCTGCCAACTCGTAGAGGTTTAGCGGGGTGAAAACCTGGAAGGGATCTTTCTTGGGGAATCCGAACTCAAAGAGGTTCAGGTTTTCTACTCGGTGTTCTGTGATCCCCTCAGCAATGTTGGGATAAGGAGGACCGACGATT
>Ga0114919_10001681_pt1 | contig 17672 bp, 20 predicted proteins | sample BlataG_FD_88682 | JGI IMG/M metagenome (GOLD analysis project Ga0114919, IMG submission 88682) | Deep subsurface microbial communities from Black Sea to uncover new lineages of life (NeLLi) - Black_00105 metaG | ecosystem: Environmental > Aquatic > Marine > Oceanic > Sediment | place: Atlantic... | reverse complement strand
CTCACTTCCTTCTCCGTCTCCGAGAACCTCGCCTCCTCCGGTGCTTTTTTCGGCATCCTCTTCAACAGGAGCCTCCTCTGTACTTTCTTTCTCCTTCTTAGGCTCAATGAGCGTGACACCATCACCATACTTAAGCATTATAGCAGAATGTCGAGAACCCGTCTCTGCTCGAGCCTCAGGCGACAACCATGCCCTAATAAGGCCTGCATCTTTCCACTGTTTGTAGCAATCCTCACAAAAGCGGTAACGGTTTTTAGCCGTGATATATACAGCCTCTTTATCACATCTGTGACCGTTGTCGAAAAGTGTGCAACACTGATTATCCATTTTCTCCTCCTAATGTATTCTCTTCTTCGTCACCTTAGTACTCCTTCATCTTTCATTTTGGAAGCAAATTCCAAAAGCTCTGAGGGCAAGATTCCTGTAAATGGTACTATTTTACCTCCCCCATGAGTAGGAGAAATTTCAGCTTGTCCTGGCTTCCAATCAGTCCAAGTGTCTTTCACTCGAGCTTCTATACCTCTATTAGCATAATAATTGATTTTAGCCTGAATAACCTCAGGCGGTTGACAAGCATAATTAAGATGATAAATTTTTCTATCGTGACAAATTATAGATTTATATGTAGGCGGATTCACAGCGCGCCCCTGAGAATCTATAGGATAATTAAATGAACCATCCCAACTCCAATCCTTCCGCCAACGCCATACTCTTGCCATTGGCACATCCCATACACTTTCAATTGCTATTTTATCAAGGCCATGCCAAAAATGATAATATCCTACTCTATATGTCATAAGAGCAAGGTCCATATAAAACTCCTTAAAAACACCTGCAAGATCATGCCTATGCCATATTTCATCAGAATCCAATTTTAGAAAAAGCTTTGTCTTAACTGCATCAGTGATTACGTTTAGCATTGTCTGTTTGTGATTCCATATCCGACTATGCTCAAGTAGATGAATTTTCCCATCAGGATCAGGTAAAGAATCAATAACCTCAAGAGTATTATCTATTGAACCACCGGCAGGCGTTACCATTTCTGGATTAGCCTTTGCGTAGTGTTCAACTGCGCCCTCTACAATTAATATTTCATCCACCAACTTATATACCGAAGAAACTGCATATGGTAACGTAACAGCCCCGTTCAATATGATTATTCCTGCAGTAGCCGACGGTAACGGCTCAGTGCGAACTTCAACAGGTTTTTGTGACTGTGTTGATACAATGGGGACAGTTTGACCCTTAGGGAGTAGCTGCTTAATTTTAGTAGCCATTGCTATCAGAGAAAATGTTTCTTTAGCGTATTCCCTTCCTTCTTCACTTCTTTGCTTCCAATATTCCTTATCATTTATCAATCTGTTAATGGCATCACCCATGGCACTATAATCACCCATAGGAACAAGATCTATAAGTTCCCCATAAGCTTCCCTCAACACTGGAAGATCATATGCAACTGCAGGTGTTCCGCACATTAAGGCTTCTGCAGGAGGCATGCCAAAACCTTCAAAGTGAGTAGCTGTTACTAAAACTTTAGCTTTCTTTATAATTTCATATTTTCTTTCGTCAGGTAAAGTGCCGTGAACATACACATCTATATCCATTTTAAGGCCAGTTTCCAGCAACTGACTTTTTGTTCCTGGGCCTACTTGACCTATAAAATGAACCTCAGGTTTTCTGCCTTCAACTCTTTTTAAAGCTCGCAGAATATGAATTGGCTGTTTGAAATCTGTATGTCTTCCTATAAATACAATAGAATGACTTCTCTTTTGATTAGGCACTCGAGCAACCATAAATTCATTTACAGCAGGATACAGATAATCAAATAACTCAGGCGATTTACTTTCTAAAGGATCCCAAGCCATAGCCCAATTCATTGGCTCTTGTGCTAAGCACAATACTAAATTGGCTTCTTTCAGAGCTATGGCATATCCTCGCCAATACTCATCTGTTCCATCTACTCCATGACGCCACGCTCTTACATAATTAGGTGTCTCAAATATTAACCCTACAAAAGGTATTCTATGTTTTATAGCGAACGTATGACCATATTGACCTCCATAATTAGGAACACCTATAATTACATCTGCATCACAAGATTCATTATTTCTTGCCCACATAGGATCTTCGATAATTTTGAATGAACCAGTAATAGGGAAATCTGCAAAATCTGCATCGAAGAATGGAAGCAAATTAGTAACTATTTCGACCTGATAGCCATACATAGCCATTACTCTTGCTAACATATATGCATAATAACGACCGCCAGAGTAGTGAGAAATATTTTCCATAAAAAACCTGACTTTACAAATATTCTTCAAAGCTTTTCTTCCTTCTACTGTACCAAGAATACCTGTTAATCTATCTGAATCTGTTTTAGGTGGTGCCTCTGATCGAAGGGAGTTTTTGCGCGACCTATATCTTTTAACATGAGAAGGATGAACAAAATTCTTTCCGTCAACCACATATCCCATTTCTTTTCTCCAATCGGGATTAGGGAAGGCTCACCTTATGCGAACCTTCCCACATCCGTCAGCTTGACTAAGAGGCGATATTGGCCGTCGGCAAGTTCCTGAGCCAACAAATAGCATCCACGTATTCGACTGTAAAATCGAAACGTTCAGAAACCACTGTTCGCTTAGCATCACTTGCGATAACCTCTTCGTCCTTAATCTTTATGAGCCTCCGGTCCCCTATGATAGGGTTACCTTTATGCGTCACAATACCGTTACCTTCGGTCAAGAACGGCGCTGAGATGGTAGTTATCTGCCCCCACAGCTTTCCTATCTCTCCGGTAAAGATTGTGGCACCTGGCCCATACTTATCCAGGGTCTTGAAGGTATCTCTCTGCATCAACTGCAAGGCATTGAACGGATCAACAAAAAGAACAGTGTTCTTAAAGTTGCGTCCGTACTTACCCAAGCGATAGAGTGTATTTGCGATCATAGCCTCTGTAAATGCGCTACCACTTGCATTTACAGGAGCCGCCGCACTTGAACTCTGCGCTAGAAAGAGTAAGCCTTCGAAGATCAACCTCGGGTCCTTTGTGTACCAGTTCCCCTCGGTTGCCGAATCCGGAGTGCTAGCTGTTGCCGTGTGATCTGGGTCACCTACCAACATCGCCAGTTCCTCAGCTTCGGCTACTGCATTGGCAAAGTCATCTACAATGATAGAATCTACGGAAAACTTGGAGTCTTCGTAGATTTCCATTGAAGCCATGACCTGTGCCAAAAATTTCTTAGCCGTCAGCGTGATGGTACCGGTGGCGAAGTCCGTAGGCTTCGCTTCGACGATCTCAGATGACTCATACCACACAGACATGCCAGAGAGAATCTTCGGAATATCGCGAGTCTTGCTTGCCATCGGCCAGGTGCGAAACAACTGGCGACAGAAGCTCAAATCACGAATATATGCGATGAACTCATCTGCCATATCCGGAGGAATGAAGTCTCCTATCTGCCCTGCGGCAGTAGTAAGAGATTTAAGCAAAGCCTCTTCTAAAGTCCGGTTATTCAAGCTCTTTTCACCTCCTTTCAAAAGTTTTGGCATGAGACTGACGGATGTTTATTCTAAGAGTCATTTTCTTCCGGCTCTCAGCTTTTCTCTATGGGTTCGTTGGCTAACACGTGAGCAAGGCCTGCTTTCCTCAGCTCGGCAACCTTCTCCTTACCGAGAGCCTTTTCCAGAGTTGCTACAGAAATCCTTCCATCCTGGATAGCCTTGGTCGTCTCTTCGACGGTCATGTCTTCCATATCCTCAATGGAAAGTTGTTCTACAACACCTTTTGGCTCGTGCTTTTCATCGAACTCAGAGGGATCGGTCGCACCCTTCTCCTTCGGTGGCTTATCCGAAGAGATTGGAGCTGCCTTTATACCTGCCGCAACTGCAGTTGTGATCAAACCTGCAAGATCACCTGCGGTCAGTTGAAGATCCCTTCCGATAACCATGGATTCAGGAGACTGAGCCTTACGCAAGCGCCTGATCTCCTTATCCTGTTTCTTTAGTCTCTTCTCAAAGGCAGCAAACTTACGAGAAGTTGCTTTTGACTCCTTCTCCTCAACTTCCTCTTCCTCTTCCTCATCATCCTCTTCCTCATCATCCTCTTCATCGTCCTCTTCCTCACTGTCTCCGAGAGATTTGACAAGAGTGAGAAGAACAGCCTTCCGCATCTCTGCTTCGAGGACATCCTCTTCCTCTTCCTCAACAGCCTCTTCGGCAACCTTTTTCTTGGCAACCTCCTCCTCAGCAGCGATCTTTTCCTCTTTCTTCTTTGAGCCGGCTTTCTTTGTCATTTATTTTTCACCTCCTTCCTGCAAGTTAAGGTCATAGCGTTTGACGAAATCAGAAATAAGTTCCTTAATCATACTATTAAATTCATTCACAAAATCCTCAACTAGTTCGCCAAGATCATCCTTCTTATCTGATACATCCATCTCAGGATCGTCCTTAATCTCCCGAAACTTATCCCACATCAACCACCATAAATCGTGACATCTACTTTGAATATCTCTAGCCTCCATCATTTCATTTAATGTTTCTTTTAATTTTTTTACATCGGTGATAATTACCTTACTTGTTCCTGATAAAGCCTTCATTATAATTTCCAACGGTTGACTATAAATGGCAGGCAGAGCCGTTACACTTATTTCCCATGCCTCCCCATCTCCTAACCTATTAACAGGTCTCCCAAGCTCTTCATTATATGATCTTTTAACTCTTATAAGGCGACCACCTATTGATAATCCTAAAGGAGTACCGTGCTCAGTTTTATCTATAATCTTCTGCACTTTCTCATTTTTCTCTGGATCTTCAGCTGCAATACCTACACGAAGGCGAGTTAGGTTTTGGGATTTAACTATTTCTGATTCTTCTGGGTCAACATAGCCAATCGTACCATCTACAGTTCTCTGATGCTCATAAAAAGCAGGAAGCCTTGTTTGTTCAGCGTCAGCCTTAATTTTCTTTAAAAAATCTTCTGTTACATACTCATCCTCTTTATCAATGCCTGTATTTGTTGCCTCTCCTTTAATAATAAAAACTTTCTTATCTCCTACTTCCTTCTTAAAAACTTGAACACAACCCTTTTCATCTGTCATAAACGGAAGAGTTACTTCAAATTCTTCATCTACATCAATTTCTTCAACACAAGTCTTAGCATATTTTTCTGCTTCTCCTGAAAGATGAGCATCAAAAGGTGAAATTAGAGGATCATATACGTGAGGCAATTCAGCAATTGCTTTAGCTAAAACAATTCGATTCCACAATATCTTCTTCTCTTCAAGAGAGTAATTTCCTAAAGCTCCCTTCCTAAAAGACAACTCTGAGAGTTTGAGATCCTTCGGTGTTTTAAGAAATCCTTTAAAATTCACAGGATCAGCCCAAAGGCTTAAATCTTCCCTTTCTTTAGGAATATGAAGATCTTTAACTATAGATTTGACAGCAATGCCGCAATCCGATGCTCGTTTTTCTGCAGCAGAAATCAGAGCCCTCTCCTCAACTTTCTTTTCTGAAAAGGCTTTACCAAGAGCGACTGCCATTACGCCCTCCTTTGAAGCTCTCCTCTTAGCAATCATTATTTCCCCCTGAGTGGGCCGGCTCTCAATCATACCTAACTGTCTCCGATACTTTTGCAGTCTACCAATGGTAGATTTCGAGGCCTTATCCGTCCTTGCCTGTTGAAATGAGTTTTCGAGCAACTCTGCATGAATCTCAAGTTTACCCGCTTTATTCAGGAATCTATACGGATACCGCCAACTATCAGATTTAGAAGCTCGGTTAAGAATGAAGGCTTCCTTAGGAAGAGTAGAAGTGTCAATTTCCTCAGCTTGAGGTTGACCCTTTTCTCTCTTTTTATCTATAATAGCATCTGCTAAATGCTTAGGTACCCACTTGGCTCCACGCTGTTTATATTTTATCTTTACTACGGCCCACCCTGCTCTAATTGCTTCTATCTCCGAGCCTCCACCCCTCAAGATGGTATTAGCAATCTTGTGGAAAGTATCCTGTACCCCCACAGGCTGATTCTTAACACCTTGAAAAGGATCTTTTTTACTCCAGGGCATCTTAATACCCCCAATACATGACGGTAAAGGCAAAAGTTAGTATGCCCTCTCTAAAAGACAATAACAACCTTCTATTGCTACATATATGTCTAAGATTATACATTTTTCTTCATGCCTTTGTGATTCCTGACTGTGATTCTAATAATGCTAACCAATAATAATAAGTATCTCTGATTGTACTTCTAAATGGTATTTCAGGCTCCCAGCCTGTGGCGTTCCTAAATTTTGTCGAATCTCCCCACAGAACAGGCACATCACTTGGACGCATCCGTTCTGGATCCTGAACGATTTCTACATCCTTAAGGCCTGCTACCTCTAAGACCATATCTAATACTTCCTGCATAGATCTGGCCTTTTGAGAGGAAATATTCCAAGGGCCTGGACCTATATCCATCACAGCTGCCAATACATAGGCTCTTACCATATCCCTCACATCGGTGAAATCTCGCAATGCCTCAAGATTTCCCACTTTAATCTTTTTTGGCTTTAACTTCAACTGCATCTCTGCCGCCTGTTTACAAAATGTAGAAACGACAAATTCTTCTCCCCTTCGAGGACCAGTATGATTGAAAGCTCTTGTTCTGATAACCCTAAGACCATAGGAGCGATAATACTGATAAGCTATAAAATCTACAGCAATTTTTGTCACAGCGTATGGTGATAACGGACGAAGAGGATTATCTTCATCTACTGGTAATTCCTCTTCCTGAATTAATCCATATTCTTCAGAAGAACAGGCAATCTGCACAATTGCCTCAGGGCTAAATTTCCTAACCGCTTCAAGTAAATTCACAGTGCCCTCTACATTACTTCTTATAGTCTCAATAGGCTGGCTCCACGACAACTGAACATAAGATTGGGCACCTAAATGAAAAACAGTATTTGGCCTAATTTTATCTACAATCTCCAACATCCTATAAGGATCTGTTAAATCTCCCATAATCATATGAAAATGATCTTTCTCAAGAAGACCTGCTTCTCGAAGATTATCCTCCTTACACCCTCTTCTTACAAGTCCATATACTTCTAAAGGCGCAGGAACCTCCAACCTACTTTGTTGATCAAAAATATGTTCTGCTAAATGAGAGCCAACAAACCCGTTAACTCCCGTAATCAGCACTGAGTTCATTAAATTCCTCATCATGTTCTCCCAAGTCTATGACCGTTTCTTCTCCTACAAGATAAATGCGGTCTTGCTTCTTCATCCTTTGTCTAAGAACACCTTCGACAGCTTCGTGGATTTCTGAATCTTCCATTTCTTCTAGGCCCGTAGGAATACCATGCGTCGGAGGCATCAGGGCTTTTGTTATTGCTGTAGGTACACCTGCTACTTTAGCACAAGCTTTAAGCACCTTTACTGCAAGGTCTGGATCAGTAGGTGTAAATGGCTCACCTGTTGCCATCGGCAAGGGAGCTAATCCCATGAAGTTCCGAATTTCGTTTACTTCTAACCACCCACCTTTTCTAGAGATTAACCAAATCTTCGTGAGTTTTTCTAGGTCGAGCAAATCCACTGCTTCATATGTTATATATACGTCTCGGAAACCGAATGAAGACATAGGCCACACTAACTCAGAATTCAAATGGTATGACTCTAACTTTAGTTTCGGTTTCAAGGCATCTTCCTTAAACTGTTCTTGCTGCTGTGCGCTGTTCAGCTTACCTGTCGATACATCTACAACACCTAATACAATTGGCTGCATTGAGTACACTGACATTATCTTAACCAATAACCACCGCGAATAGTCTTGAAACTGCATATCTTCATTACTAAAATTCAGCTTATGAATATCTACTTCACCTTCTTCGGCACCAATAAAAATTGGCTTATGAGGCTTGCCTTGTAACTCCTGCTCCCAATAAGCCTGAAACCGTAACATCTTAGACTCAGCTGCGTCACCTGATCCCATCTTATTAAAAGTAATAGCAAGCCTAGGAGTTGCATTATTGGAGAAGAATTCTATATTATATGCAGATGCAAATAACTCAGCGGTTACGGTCTGCACTAAGGATTCAATTGGTGAGGTCCCATATACTGAACCAGCGCGAGGATTAGCAATAAAGTATATCATTTCGTCAATACCCCAACTTTCCACTTCCTGTCCATGCTGAACCTGAGAGTAAGCTTTAGCTGGAGTATGGAACTGACCTGTTTTGTCTACATTCAGTTTTATTTCGTCTCCAGGTGCTGCATATAGAGCCAAGGGAATGTTTCTATCTTCAATAGCGGAGGCTACATTAATATTCCTTTCTACAGCTACTCCTGCCGCATCATAAACAAGCATATCTCGAAAATATTTTTTCCTAAGACTCATAAATGATTCTCGACGATCATTCGGATTCTGCAACAAATCAATGATCTTACCTACTTTGTTCAATTGTCTTGTGGAAGGTTCTGATTGACCGGGCCTATATATTGGCTTCACTACTGGCTCAATGACACTCAAACGGTCAACCGTTTTATTTATAATTGCGTGAACCCATACGTTTCTCTTATAAATTTCCCACATTTTCTCAAAGGTCAGACGGCCAGAGAGGGCCCTCTCCAAAAACCTGCCACCTTTTGTAGGTTCTACCCTACGGGCTTCTGATGCTCTCATAAGGGCGCTCTTATAAATAGGACTAGTGACAGCCTTTGTCACAGCACCAGGCTTTTTTATAAATCCTATCTCAGCCATTACTTATTCCTCCTTAGGTGTTTCTTCGCCTGCCTTTGAGTTTACCCATCCTAAAGCAATAATTAAAGGAACAGAACATAAAGATATTATCCAATCTCCTTCATATAAAGCCTTCACTCCAAACAATGCCGCCACCAAAATGCATCCTGCTGTCCATACATTAAATATCAAATTCAAAAATTCTGCAAGGGTGTTTTCAATCCAATCAGCAAAAGCTCGAAATTTCTTACCTAATTGATCAATCATAGCCCATACTGTATGCCTTACTCCACGCCGCTTGCGATCTCGAAGGACTCTTACTGCCGCAGTCTCACTTTTGATATAACTGCGCCTCTTTTTTACACCTTCCACAAAAGCTCTTTCTGGAAGATACTCAAGTATATCTTCATCAGATACCTCTGAAATAGGCTTCTTTACTTTAAGAGAAACTTCTGCTTTTATACCTGCTTTTCCTGTCTTATCTAATTGACTTACAATCCAAATAGGAAATGAGCATTCTTTTTGCAAGTTCAGTTTACAACCGTTGCATCCCTCCGGTCCTGCAAAGGGGAATCTTCTACACTTCGGAGAAGGACACCACCTTGCAAACTTAACTGCTATTCTTCGTAGTAGGCCCATTTTAATCCTCATCTCTCGTTGTTGCTAAAACTCCACCTAAAGAAGTTCCGATCGGCAACTCAAAACAACTTTGAGAACAACCCACAACTGCTTCCCAAACGTCGGAAGAACCGAGAGCTTTACCTTCTTCCTTTTGTCTACGAGCAGACTTCTCTGGGTGATCAACCTTTCCGCCTATTTCTACTAATTCTTCTGCCTCCCTCAAGAATACTGAATTATAATAGTAATCTATCATTCCCGTATATATTAATGATTTAACCGTACTATTAGCCTCATAATCATTCTTAGTTGAACGGCGCTCAGCTCTAATACCTGCCCTAGAAAGATTCTGAAGCATTTGTTTAGATTGCCATTGGTCGGCTGTTACAATGCCGAGTTTAAATCCTAACCTTCTAATTTTTTCTACTAATTCCTCTACATACTGTAACTGTAGTTCTCCTCCACCTTGACCTATCAATTGAGCATAAAAATCAATAATTATTTTTCTAGAGTATGAATCTAAACCTCTTGTATATCTTTCTTGAACACGATCCATTATATCTGTACCTGTCTCTCTAGGTTTTTCTGCCCTAAAACTTATCTTTCGGATAGACGAAGGATCTAATCTAGGATGTGCTTGTAAAAGGTTTCTAACATATGGAGTATCCTCAATGTTTTCATCAGTAAACACTTGCTTAAAGAAGTCTTGTTCTCTAGCACCTACAACTAAAGATGCCTCTTCGGCATGACCTAAACAAATAGCCGCGCAATCATAGGCTCCTTCTTTACTTGTTGCAAGGTCTAGATGAAGAGCGTATGTGGTATTCGGATCACCTTTAAACCACGGATAAAATTTAATTCTTGGCATTTCAATTACAGATTGATTGCCAACTACAGGATTCCTTCTATCCTTATTGATAGTTGTAGAAATTTTCTCTGGATATCCAAAGAATCTTTCTTCTTCATCTACACCTGATCCTAAGCACATATAAACTCGCCTCGCTCTGTTTGGATTCTTTCTGAACTTAGCAGCAAAATGCTCCTTCTTTCTCAACTTATTGATTTCCCATGTAGCATTTGGACCAGAAGTAAAAGTGCGAGGTTCTTTCTGCCCTTCATTATGTCGAATCATCATATAATCAAAATCGTGTCTTTTATATGATAATAAAAATCTCTTGCCCATATCTCCAAACCGAGAAGTCATATTTTCCGAAACACCTTCATGGATATCTGCCGCATCCTTCAAGTTAAAAGCTGCAATCTCATCAAATACAGCAATAATAACGTTCTTTCCTTCAAATGAATAATTCTTACTATGAAGGCTAAAAGCTCGAATGTGCTTTGGAAACAAAATTTCATTTTCCTTTAAATCTCCGCCTTCAGAACCTTCTCTTAAATCCATACCCCAAGTTTCAAACCACCTTTGTCCAGCTGCTTTAGAATGACCTTGAGGACAAACAACTCTTTTAATATCCTTTTTTAATCCTGTAAAGAAAACATTCTTTGCCAACTCTGCATTTAATGAAGTGTTAATAATATCTAAAGTCTCATCCTTGCCCTGATTGAAGAATTTTTGAGGATCCCTCAAACACATCATCCAATAAGCTCCATATAATACCAATTTCCTAATAAGCCAATCTTTACCTGAACCCATACCCCACAAAGCAATACCTTCTTCATAAGTTGTATCCCAAGTCTGAGCATCTTTTCCATACATAGCTGTGGCAAATTCTTCTTGAGGCCCACTAAATACCGGCTCACTAAAAAACGAATTCATAAACTCACGGAAAGTAACAGGGATTTCGTCAAACAATTCATTTCCTTTAATACCTAAAGTTTGAACGCGGGGAGGAGCCACAGAGCTAATCATGCCTTCCCAAAGAAAGCGGCTTAAATCAAATTTTCCGCCTTGTTTGGCGGTTGCTTCCTCAATAGCTCTTTTATCTTGTCTAGTTAAATGAGGCATTATTTTATCTTCACTTGTCCTGGCAAATCATCATCTTCCCATCTTCTAGCAAGAATATTATAGCGATACCTAGAAAATGGCACTCTCCATTGTTTAGCGTGAGCCCTACAATCTGATAACGGAGGTCTTCCTCTTGTAACAAAGCAATATTGGCAGACAATAGAATCATAATCAGGAGCCACTCGAGGATTGCCTAATTGAAGAAGATCAGCTTCTATAAATCTCTGCTGTCTATTCTTACGTCTTTTTCTCATCCTTTTTTAGGCACCTTTCTTTTTAAAGGTCTGTGCATCTCTGGCCTTAAACAATCCTCGTATGCCTTTTACAACCGTTTCTTTAATAAACTTTTGAACGTGCATGGCTCGACCTTGTTTTTCAGCTAAAGCGCGAGCCTTAGCCCTAGAAGCAGCATTGCCTACAGTGTATGTATAACACTTACCACTATCACCATACTTAAATCCTGGCTTACCTCCTGAGCTACAAACCTTTACTGGCATCTTAATTCAATCCCTCTTCTTCAAAATCAGGCCAATCCTCTCCCCCGTTATCTTCATCATCCACAGAGCCTGTTACAGCCTCTCCTACAGAGCCAATTGTCATAGAATGAATTTCTTGTTCTCTGCGCTCTTGCTCCTTTAATATTTCCTCTTCAATTATATGCTTCTTTAAATCTTTTGTCGCCCAAGGTTTCCAAGTAACCATCCTTTCAGCAATCATTCCTCGATTAGGACAATTACCACAAGTATCATTTAAAGTCATAGCAAGCAATTCTATAAGTTCCATAATTTCCTTAAATCCAACAGTCATAGCTAAATCATTTTTAAGCTTCTGGTCCCTCTCCCGCAATCGACCTACAACATCAAGAAAATGAAGAATATGCTTTCTGAGATTGTCTTGCCTGCCAAACAATACAGCTAAAGCCTCAGCCTCTCCTGAAATGTTCTCTCCGAGGGAGCCTTGCATACCTACAACAAATTTCCATATAATTTTTCCTTGTTCTTTTGATAAACTTAATTCTCGACATAAAGTCTTAAACTCCTGCTGATATTGCCATCTATCCTCCTCATTCCAATCCGTTGTAATTTTCTCTAATATTTGCTCAAGACTTTTTCTTGTCTCAAGCATCTCTTGAGAAATACCATCAACCTGAGTGCGAGCAACGGCAACCTCTTGCTCAAGACCAAGCTCATCAAAAGAAGCATCATATGTTGCCATATCTTTTACAGAAATACCCTTTTTGTACATTCCTACGGTTCCATCCTTTTGGCGAATGGCGAGAGCTGTACCTGGTGCGTTTCCCCCATGAAGTTTACACCGACGCCATTTTTGTTTCTCTTCATCATACGGAGAAAGGCCTGTACCCATTCCAGGAGGCTGTGTACAATAACCCCTTAAATTTTTCCTTCTAGCATTACAGTGGTGTTGATCAGCCTCTTTATAAGGTAAACCTTTACTTGGTCCAATAGGAAGCACCGTCTTGCCTTGTCCCGTAAGAGCAGACTTTACAGGATTTTTAGTTTTTCTTCTATCTTGTTTTTTCATAGTCCAAGCGGCAAGCCGGACAATGGTAGGCCTGTTGTGGGAACCAGAAATCATCGCAGACAGATGGGCCAAAGACCTGACTGTTTTGCATTTCTGATACAGGGCAGAGACCAGAAGAAAAACTGGGAATACCCCAGCACGAAGAAGCAGTCCTTTTCCCATCATCCGGATACCGCATTCCGCTCCTCTTCGCTAAGACTTAATTGTAGCTCGTCCAGTTGTGACGGTTGACGTTTTACTATTGGTATCAACCACCGTGGCCTGATGCCAATAGACTCCTTGCTTCTCATCTGTATCTACGAGATCAATTGCTATAGCTATTTCTCCTTGACTTGCATCAACTAAAGTAATTCCTTCACCTAATGTCTTTGTTATAATAGGATCGTTATTGTGAATACAATTTCTCCCAATACACATATTCCACGTAATAGATTGAACATTAGTAAGGTCTTTCCTTGTGTTTCCTGTAGGATCAGCATCAAGATCAAATATTGTTATCTGCAGGTCCCTTGTTTCCCCTTCGTTCATAGAGAAATTCTGATTTTCTGCGCCCATCCTATTCCTCCTGAAACTTTCCTACTAATTGGACAACAGTACCAAACTCACCTCTTAAAGATATAGTTGTAGAGAACCGACCTGCAAGAGGAATAATTATAGTTGACCTTCCATCGGCTATAATCTCTGCAAAGCCAATGGAAGAGCCAACAGCTTTATAATCTACATTTGCACTTCCTATTAATGAAGCAATTGCTTCCGCAACAGCAACCGCAAACATTTCACAAATAGCTGTACCTATGGCGGAAGCTTCACCTATAACCGATGCTGCGCCTAGACGGATTACAGTGGGATCAGCAACAACAGTACATATACTCTCAACTGATGCCGCTCCTGCACGATCACATTTACCTGTTGCTAATACTAATGCTTCACCTGTAATTGATACTGTTGCTTTATAGATTGCCGTTAAAGTAGCACTAACAATAGCTTCACCTGTTGCTGAACCTACACCTTCTAAGATTGCTTCAACGTCGGCTGTTGCTGATGCCTTACAAATAGCAGCAGAATCAGCGAGAATAGTACACTCACCTGTTACTGATGCAGAAGCAGGCACCGAAGCTTTTGCTATAGCTAATACTGAGCCTTCACCTGTAACTGAGGCTGATGCTTCGTGAGTAACCTTTGCTGTAGCAGATATAGATGCTTCACCTGTTACAACTGCTGAAACAATCGCATCTACATCACCTATGGCTGATACAGTACAGGCGCCCGTGACCGATGCAAAAAATTCCTTTGTAACCTTTGCTAAAGTAGATAATGCAGATGCTTCAGCTGTGACTGATGCAGATGCAGGTACAGATGCTGCTGAATCTGCAACAACAGTACAAGCACCTGTCACCGATGCCGACGCTTTACGTGTTACTTTTGCTGTAGCTAATATAGTGCAGGCACTCGTTACTGATACTGCCGCTTCATGTGTTACTTTTGCTATTGCTGATATCGAGCCTTCACCTGTTACCGACGCCAATGCTTCATGTATAACCGATACCTTACCCGTAGCTGATACTGAGGCTTCGCCTGTTACCGATGCAGAAGCAGGTACAGATGCTTTTGCTATGACTGATACTGAGGCTTCACCTGTTACCGATGCAGAAGCAGGTACAGATGCTTTTGCTATAGTTGATACTGAGGCTTCACCTGTGACCGATGCAGAAGCTATAACAATCGATGAAAGTGTAGAATCAATTAATTGACTTGGCGTAAAGCCACACTGTGAATTCTCATGAGAAGTCTGCTCTAATACAGCATAAATATAAATGCGATCTGTACTCAAGCACGGTTGATCACTTACCTGAGTAACATTAAATGAATGAACACCTGCAGAAACACCTTCAGTTAATCCAGTAAGCGTACCAAGTGTTGCCTTGTTAGTACCGTCAGATGCTATTAAACATACAACTATAGCATTAAATTGTAGAAGCGCATTAGCTGATGTTATATCTATACGGACGGTCCAGGTGCCAAAAGGAATATTTGTAACCCCTACACCTGTTTCCTTCTCGAAGAAAATAGTGGACTGTACGCCAGCTTTATAAACCTCAACCATAACTTCAGATGTACCGGCGGTACCATCCGGCTCCATCTCACGATAACCGGGAATGACTGCCAGACCATCGGCGGCATTATAACATTTCTCACCAGAATGATCAGTTATAACATCAGTCTGTTGATATTTTATAGGCATTTAACAAGTTGGACGAGGATCGTCCGGTTGACGTTCTCCAGCTTCAACCATAATTCGATCTATTTCTTTATCAGAAACCCACTTACCCATCTTAATTTCAGCGCTAGGATATCTTTCAACTATAGATTCTCTAGATTCGCTTATAACTGCGCCTTTCGGAAGCTTCTTTTTTCCTCCTGTTTTCCCGTTGGCTACTATCTTACCTTTAGGAAGCACATGAAGAGATGACTGCCCATAAATAATTGAACCGTCTTCTTGAATAACACGAAAATAATAATCTGAACCTTGCATAAACCTACGATAAGCGTCACCGGCTGGTGTAAGTTTATCGTAGTAAAGGTTTATAGCAACTACACCATCATCAGGAAGATCAGACCAATCTAAACTTTCAGACCGATAGACCTTACCGTCAGAGTACCACGCCTTCCAAGCAATAACTTTTGGCACGAAACATCATCTTACTTGAAGATAATGTCTAGGTCACCGGTCGGGAACTTGAACGTATCCCCACTATCCACAGTCTTGGACGAGGTCAACGCTCCAAAAATTAAGAGGTTACCAACCGTTGCCGCATCATGGATACCGAAATGCGACACAACGCCCCACGAAGCTGTAGCTTCAGTGAAGGTAATGTCCGACTGATTATCGACCAGATAACCTCCACCACCTTCTGTGACCGCAAGGTTCCAATAAGGCGATGCACCAGCGTTCTCGTGGACCTCTTCCCGAGCATATGAACCACCAGTTACCTCTACACCGGTGTCATCTTCATCAGGATTGGAAGTGTACAGTGATACGAACGTCTGTGGCTGTGTAAACGCCTGGTCGTTGAACAGGTAATCCAGGAGTTTTTGCTCCAGGTAATTACTCATTGCTGACATAAGATGAACTCCTTACGCACAAGGATTATTGTAGATGCATGTTGAAGCATTATTATACCCATCTAATTAATAATACAATATTATATATGTGCCTGTGTGCCTAAGATGTTACAGGATACTGACTTTAAGATAATTGAGCGGAAGGAGTTGGTATCAATCCTTGTCCGGAAGGATTAGCTTTCTTCTCCTTTGTTTTTGACTTAAGGCTTCACGGTGAGTGACTCTTGCTTGAAGTAAATTTAAAACGTGGTTTACTCCTGCGGAGCCGTCGATAGCTGAAAGACGACCTAATATTTCAAGAACCCTGCGTACATGACTAAACTGCAAATCAGGATAAACTCTCAAAGGAGAAAGAATATTCTCATATGCCTGAATCTTAGCCTGAGGTGTTAGAGTTGCTCCCTTTGCTAAAAATTCTCTCTGCATGTCACTCAATTTATTATCCTTCATCTTCTGAGTCCTTTTCTTCATCAGTCACAGGCTCCTCAGACTTTTCCTCAAGCATACCTAATCCTTTACCTCCAAACAAAGGTATATGAGCTACACCTTTACCTTCAACGATTTGACCCTTCTTTTTCTTAGTCATCTTAATTCCTTTTCTTAAGCCTAACTAGGCGCCCTCTCTTATTAACCTTTAACAAACCACTCTTCTTGCCTAAATATAAACCTTCAAGTAAACATAGTATATCATGCGGACTATAGAACTCAATAGAAACTTTGTAATTCACCGGCTGACGCCATTCTCCTATAACTTTTCCAATCTCCTTTCTATTCTTACTGTAGACAGATACCCCAACAGTAGGCTTTTCAGGTGACAACCTCATCAGGCCAGATAATTTCCCTTTTACTGTAACTCGCACTACAGATGGAAGAATATTTTGATTAGTCATTCATCTAGCTCCAATCCATTTTACTAGGCTCCAAAAACCAAACCTCCTTACCTTGTTCAAAGGCATAATCAATTTCGTTCTGCGTTGATTTGCCTATATATCCACCCTTATTGATAATAAACACTTCATCTGATATATCAATCTTTCGTAGGTGAAGTTCATCAAGCATTGCCTTTTGTTCCTCTGTCAATTCAATACCATCTGCGTGACTGAAACAACCTACACTCAAGACAATGTGACCACTCATTGAGAAAGATCTAGTCAGGTCCAAATACTCTTCCTTAAACTTAGTAGATCCGCACAGACAAATTATCTTAGGTCTATTCATCAGAAAACTACCTTTTTTCTTGTTACCTCAATATTATGAATCCCAGCGTCCAAAAAAGTTTGAGCCAATTGATTAGCCCTTGAGGTTGAAGCTTTCAAAGCAAACCACCTTTGCTTCCGATAATCTTGAGGTGTATGGCCTCCAAGCCTAAGGCCACTAGGAAAAATAATTACAACTCTCCCTTGTGGAATTTCAGTCTGCTTACTAGGTATCTCAATTCTAATTTCTATTATTTTATTACTCACAATTCCACCTCCAAGACTTCTATGTTCTTATGATACATGGTATAAGAATCAATTCCAAGAAGACCTCCCCAATATGCTGCCGTAGCAACATGGATAATATCCATTGTTGTGTCCCACCCCCCCCACCTTGAATCTTACCACTAGGAGCAAGATTGTGAATACCTGCTAATGCAGAATTTGCTGTATTCATATGTTTCAATAAAGCTCGCTCTACATCTGTAACAAGGCCTATCATTTGGCT
>Ga0114919_10001680_pt1 | contig 17673 bp, 20 predicted proteins | sample BlataG_FD_88682 | JGI IMG/M metagenome (GOLD analysis project Ga0114919, IMG submission 88682) | Deep subsurface microbial communities from Black Sea to uncover new lineages of life (NeLLi) - Black_00105 metaG | ecosystem: Environmental > Aquatic > Marine > Oceanic > Sediment | place: Atlantic... | reverse complement strand
TCACTTGGTGGTGGTGGTCTAGGAGGACGAGGGGGGTTGGGTGGGGAAGGGGGGCTGGGTGGTGGAGCAGTGTAGTTGGCAACAGCAGCTTCGTGGAACACTCGGGGGATACCATCTATTTGTGCAGGAGAGAAGAAGGCCTTGGTTTGGTAGAAGTTTCTGACAAACACGTCAATACCTTGAACGACTGCCCAGTTGTCGATAAACTTGTGATTGATAAAAAATGCATTTGGGCAGCCTCCTTCCAGCAGCACTGCTCCTCCATTCTGTGCAACATTTGCCCTGAATTCAGTATTAATAAACCACGCTTCTGCAGTAGTACTCACAGCTCCTCCAGACCCCCAATCAGCCAAATTGTCATAAAATACGCAGTCTCTGCAGGTGAACTTATTGTTGGTAATCACTGCTAATGCACCGCCATCTCCTCCTATAGACTGACCAAACTCACAATTGATAAACTCCACCTCTACATTGCCCATAACGTAAATCAGACCACCTACACGACCTTGAGAGTGTCCATTCAGGAATCTCATATTTTTAATGGTCACTTTGATTGGTTTGTTGCTTGGTTGCGCTTGGCCGTCATAGACAGTCATGTAGAGAAGGCGGTACTCCTTCTTGGCATCCATGGTGCATTTACCTCCCCAATCATCGCCACATTCTCCCACAATAGTGGTGCCCCAAGTCAAGTAGGGGAACAATGCCTCATCTGAAGAGACATTTCCAGTAGCCACAATGTGAGATCTGATAGAGATGTACTCCAGTGGGACTTTACTCTTAAATGCTGCAGCCAGATCTTGCTCATCGTACACAATAGCGTCAGGAATGATGGGCTCTGGAGGTGGCTCTGGGATGAATGGTGGGGCGGGGGGAACAAAGGGAGGAGGTGTCTTTTGCTTTACTGGTAGTGTGTATGGATTGACTGCTGAGAAACCTGGTCTGCCGTCCAATTTAGTCATGAGAGAGGTCTTATCTTTGTCTTTGGTCACGTTGGGGAAGACGATCAAACCTGGTGGGAGAGGGAGGGGGTCGAATGCCAGTGTAGTGGTCTCGTAATTCTCCAGGTTGATGTCAGCACCATTTCTCAGAGCTTTGTTTCCACTAAATGTGTAATCCTTGAAACCAGCCCACGACTCCCTCATAACTGCTACTGCTCCTCCTAGCGGTGCTTGATTATTGCTAAAGCTACAACCTTCACAGTAAATGTTGCCTCCTGCTCTCAGTGCACCTCCAAATGACCCCGCTCTGTTTCTGTCGAAAGACACTTGCCTTAAGGTCACTTCATTGGCTGCCGGTGCAGAGATGGCTCCTCCATCGGATCCCCAGTTTCTATCAAATGCAGTGTTTGTGGCCTCTATTGATGATCCATTCACTGCTAGAATGGCTCCTCCAGGGGCATCTCTCCCATTACCATTGGTCAAACGCATGTTTCTTAGCATGAGCTTGACGTCACTACCTCCCAACAGAAATATTCTCCCTCCTTGTTTGGCATCCAGTGTACACAAACCACCCAGTGACTCACAATCACCGTTGATCACCGTAGACACCCTGACTTGGGGGAGTAGTGTGGTGGAATCTGTCCCTGTATCATTGCTCGTCGTCAATGCATTATATTTTCCAGTCAGCACAATGTGCCCCTTGATTGTCAACCAGGTGACTTCATCAGCCAGTGCTTGAGCCAGCTGCTGTTCTGAATAGATGGCCATCGAGGGCGGGGAAGGTGGAGATGGCGGGGCTGGAGGGGGGTTTGGTCGGGGGGGTCTGGGCGGTGGGTTGGGCGGGGGATTGGGCGGCATGGCAGCTGTGGGTTGGGGCGGTGGAGGTGGCGGGGAGGGAGGGGCTATATATGACTGGGCGGCATACGAGGGCTCAATTCCCATGGTTGCAGGCCAGGGAGTCACATACAACTTACTCATAGTAGAGTATCTCAAGTACACATCAGGCCCCCATCCATAGCCAGCAGTACTTTGACTGAAATCAGAGTTGACTAGATGCAGCGTGTCGTAGCCATCCATGGCGACAGCACCTCCTCCTTGACCAGCTGCATTTCCTACAAATTTAGAGTTGACAATATACACTCCACCTCCTCCTACTGATACTGCTCCTCCTACTGACGTGGCTTCGTTTTCTATGAAGAGACAGGAGCTGACGGTCACGTTGGCTCCAGAATAGATTGATATAGCCCCACCTTGGCCTGCCTTATTTCGCTCAAACTGGCAGTTGGAGAACTCCATCTTGGACTCTCCAAACACAGCAGCTGCTCCTCCATAGGTGGTAGCTCCAACATTGGCAAAGCCTTCCACCAGCTTCATGTTGTTGATGGTTCCAGTGGTTCTAGGGCCGGAAAGCAGCATAATTTGGTTGGCGCCTGCACCTGATAAGACACATTTGGCATCTTCATTGGCGTAACACATGCCATTCAAGTTGAAGGAGGAGTTGGTTACCCTGATGGTTTCAGCTTCGTTGCCAATGGTGATGTCGTTGCGGACATTGATGGTGACGCAGGGGGAGGAGCAATTCCGGGCATTGACTTCAGCGATTGCTTGGACTAGGGTGCCCACATCTACTACGTCAATACTGACTGGTGGTGGTGATACTTCTACTGGTACTGGTACAGCTGCAGGGTCTATCACTGTTGGTGTTACTGTGATGGGAACAGTAGAAGCAGGATCCGTAGTGGTGGCGGTGGTGGGCAGAGCAGCAGGGTCTAACACTGTTGTAGTAGCAGTGGTTGCTGCTGGATCTGTGGCAGTTGTGTTGGGAGGTAATGTTGGATCGTATTCTGCCTGGCTACTAAGGTTTTGTAAGATGTCTAATAATTGAGCTTGCATGGCATCCCCGTCAGCAGAGGTGTCGGTGGTTGTTGCTGCGGGTAGATCTTGGACTACTGCATCTGTTGGAATTTCTTGTGTGGTTACTGTGGTTGAGTCTGATGCTTCTGTGGTTGCATCTACTGCATCTAATAATTGATCGAACAGATCTGCGGATGAGAAGAGAGGATGTGAAGGGGAGAGGTATGGGGTTAGAAATGAGAGAAGAGTGTTTTGGGATATGAGGAAGGGAGAGCGGGAGAGGGAATTTGACAGTTTTCAGGGTTCAGGTGCACTCAGCAAAGGGCTATGCCTGATGCATCTGCCTCAACTGCATCGGTTTGATCGCTGTAATTCCCATTCACTGCTGTGAACGTGTCTATTTTGCTCACCTTGTGACCTTGCTCTGTGGGTTAATGCGAGCAAACTTAAAACCAACAGCACTATTATCCGCATAGTTTTAGTCGCATTTCGCCTAGGATTTGTTTTATGAAGAGAATGAATAGTGCTAAACGTCATTTTGCCGCTATTGCAGCGACTAAAACCGCTATAATGCTTCTCACTCAACCTCATGATCACTATGACGACCTGTGGCTGTTAGATATACGTCTCTATACGTCTCCATAACACACCTATGCGTCTATCAACTGGACATGAAATAGAAATATACTTCTGATGTACCAACCACTTACCCTCTTTAAACTCCACACAGCATGGCCTCGAGGACTTCACTTGACAGCTACTGCTATTTCCTATACATACCACAACCGCACCAAAATTACTTATATTATTATTGGTTACACAATTGTGAGTATCACCGCTACGCTTGAATCGCCTAACTAGCAACTACCAAGCAAGTTTGTAGCAAATAACTAACCAACTGCTGTAGATTACCAGGAGCAGAAACCAGTATATTCTAGCAAAAAATAGCTTTTTTTCAACTTAACACAGAATCATACTACCAGATAATTACTGAATAAGTAATTGTATAGACAAGTGAAGAGAGAAATGAGCGAATTTGCTCCAAGCCAACCTGCTTCAACATGGCGGGGAGGTAGCAGCAGCAGATATAGCGACGAAGGTAAGTCCCATACGAGAATCTAACACCTGTATACTGGTAATGTATCGATCCATTGGAAATTCAGGCGAGAAATGTTCCCCACATGTGCATTTCCTTCCCAGTAACAGCTAGTGGTTTCCTCTAACAAACCACCCGTATCTTCCACTTATATTCTAAGATCTTGGTCTCTCTTCCTCATACACTTTTTTAGATCAGCTTAGTGACCATTTCCACGCTTTCCCACAACGCAGGCAACGATGTAGAGGACGTCAAAGTCTCCCCTGATTTTGATGTTGAGGCTGTGCCAGTAAGTTACTCCCCAATCCCACCCACCACCCATTCCTACCATCAATCCGTCATACAGTACCGTGGCTCCGACGTCATTTCCCCACGAGTTATCCAGAAATCCTAAACCACATTCCCCTCCCCTTTCCCCCTCCCCCCCAACACAATCAACCACTCACAGGTCAAGCAATACTTCCGTCAGTTAGACGAGCAGTTGGAAAAGATGCAGACCGACCTCCTTGCCCAGCAAGATGTCACCCTTCCATCCAACTACACCAAGTATATGAATGGCAATGCAGCAGGGTCCACTCTGGTCTCTGCAAAAGAGTACTATGAACAACTGAAGAGTCTGCGTGCCGACTCCCAAGTCTACTATCCGGTTGCCCCTGAAGTCTACCGTGACCTGCTCTGGGAAGATGTAGATGTAGCAGATCCCTCTGAGTACACATTCTGCAGATACACCCCAGTGGTCACTGAAGACGCTCGTGATTTTGGTAGTGACGGCTACTCTCTCCGTGTTCAGTTGAAATTCAGCCGCCACATCAAGCTGCTCATTTGCGTTACGCTGTACAATGAGGACCAAGAAACTCTAGGAAAGACTCTGTTAGGTATATGTGAAAACCTGGAGACTTTATACAGGCAGTATGGCCGTGATGGTAACAAGCACGGACTGGATTGGCAAGAAGTTGCAGTGTGTATTATTCAGGATGGAATTGAGCACGTTGATGACTCCGTGCTGGCAGCCTCCACTGTGCAGGGTTTCTACAGTGGCAATCTGAACCAGGCTGATGCAGTTGGACTGCCAGTCTCTATGCATCTGTTTGAGTACACAGCAAGGTACAAGAAGCATGCAGGTTTGGACTGCTATCCACCCCTACAGATCATGTTTGCAGCCAAGACCACCAACAGAGGTAAATTGGACTCGCATTGTTGGTTCTTTGATGGATTTGCCTATCTCCTGCAGCCAGAGATCTGTGTGATGTTTGATTCCGGTACCAAGCCACAGTCTTTTGCATTGCGCAACTGCTATGCTCACTTCAAGCGTAATCCATGGTGTGGAGCCCTGACTGGAGAGTTGAGAGTGGAAAGACCATACCGTAACTTTTTGACCTCTGTGCAGTACATGGAATGGAAAGTGGCTCACTTGTTGAACAAGCCCATTGAAAGTCTGTGTGGGTACCTCACTGTGTTGCCTGGTGCTTTCTCAGCCTTCCGTTGGGCTGCAGTTGAAGGAGAGCCACTACGTAGATACTTCTACGGTCTTTATTCCCAAGCTGATCTGTCTGCATTTGAAGCCAACATGTACTTGGCAGAGGATCGCGTGCTTTGTTTAGAAATTGTGGCTAGAAAGAATGGCAAGTATTACCTCGAGTACATCAAGGAAGCTGTTGCTGAAGCAGATCCTGTTACCAAATTGGCTGCCCTCATCAAACAACGTCGTCGTTGGCTGAATGGTACCTTCTTCGCCATGATCTACACTTTATCCAACTGGAACCGTATCTGGACAGAGTCTCACCACTCTTTTGTCAGAAAGTCCATCCTATCCATGGAATTTGTCTACCTCTTCCTCATGACCCTCGCCGGTACCTGGTTTGGTATTGCCGTCTTCTATACCATCCTCTACCAGCTCTTCCAAGTCTTGTTTTCCAGCAGTACCACCCTCCAAAACATTGGCTCCATCCTCTCCTTGATGTACCTCTTCTTGATCATCGTCCAAGTCATTGTCAACCTCAAGAACAAGCCAGAAGCTGTCGAGAAGGTGCACTTATTCTGCGCAGTCTACTTTATCCTCTATATGATTGCCTTTACTGCCATTACCATTTGGTATTTGATCCAAGGTGACAGCGATTCTTCATTCGCCAGTCCAGCCCGTATTGGTGTTGTTCTTTCCACTGGTTCCATGATCCTCTGTGGTATCCTCCACGGTGACGGTATGGCCATGGTTGGTGCTGGTCTCCAGTACTGGGTCATGCAACCGGTCTTTTGGAACATCCTCCAAGTGAATGCCTTCTGCAATACTGATGATATCACCTGGGGTACCAAGAACCTGGATACTAAGAAGGATGTGTCTCAAGCCAAGACGCTGTTGAAGAGTTCAATGGCCTACAGTGGTCCTCAGAGCAAGGAATCCAAGTCATTCTGGAAAGCCATGATGAAGGTTCATGAAAAGCTGACAGATATTAAACAAATCAAGGCCTACAATGCCATAAAGGAGCAGAAACTGAAAGCCTTTGCTACATATCTACTCATTGCTTGGCTGACCACCAACATTATCTTTGTCCAAGTAGTGAACATATTGAGCAACCTGTCCTGGGAGACCTGCACCCAAGTGCCATCTGCCTATTATGGAGAGATTATCAAGGGAAAGATGAACTCTGATGAAAGCGCTCAAGCAGTTGGAAACATTGTCTATACAGCTCAAGCTATCGTTCAAAGTGCAGCTCAGCAGTATCCATTTGGTGGGCTGCCAAACTTCCCGGAAGCCTATCCAATCTTGTTGTCTGGTAACGCTCAATCCAACACTTCTATGGGAGAGTCGGTGACTGTGCTTGCATCATCCACTGAAGTGTTCAACTCTCTGCCAAGTGCTCTTCCCACCTTTGGTGAGTGGCTCAACTACTCTGCTGGTGTCAACCTCAACACGACCATTGAAGGCTTTGACCAATTGAAACTGCCAGCAGCTTTGAAATACCAAAATGACACTGTCACTTGCACAACAGAGTATGGTCGTACCTACTACCTGAATATTCAGTTTGCCGTGTTGGCATTGCTGGTGGGTTTCCAAGTCATAGGATCCATCGCCTTCATTCTGCTTTACTACTACAGACGCATCAGCTGGAAACTTGCCAACCGCAAGGGCAAAAAGCGCATTAAACAAGCAGCCAAAGCCGCTTTGAAGAGCAAGAGGAGATGCGCAGATGGCGATGATGGCGCCAATGGTATCTATGCATTTGACCCTGACAATGTCAGTGGAGCTCTTGCAGACAAGATATCAGCTGGTAGAGGTGATCCAGTGTGGTACCGCAATGAAGGTGGTCCCTCCGCCAGCAGAAGTGGCAGTGTCTACTCTGACGAGTACATTGATGATGAAGAGGGAGGAGGAAGAATGGCGGAGGGAGATGGAAGCTACTATGAGGATGAGACTATTGGCAGTGGAGGTATCACTGGAAGGACCAACCCAGGACCAGGTGAATATTCAGTGAATTCTTCTCAGTACCAAGGAGATGATATGAATACTGGAAGGAGCTATAGTACAAATAACAATAGTACTGGCAGGTGAGAGTGGCATGGACGTGTGTGTGTATGAGAGTGTCAGTCTCAGTTCTATATCTAATCTTGATCTGAGAAAATACTAGTCCGGTTAAGGTAGCAGTATATATATTAGTACACATCAATATATTTCTCTATCGCATTTGGCGAATGCAGCAGCTTTGTTTGATGTTTGATAGCCCCATTTGTTGTGTTGGACGCTTTGCCACCACCCCCTTTGCCAATCATCATCATCAGTATATCCCCCCCCCCTCCCCCCCCTCCCACCCCCTGTCCACCATAGCAACAATAGTCCATCTGAGTGAGTTGGCTTAACTCCACCCTTTTCCACCCCCTTTTATGGATCCCAATGTCAAATTGCTCCCATCTGTTTCCAAGCTTGCTTTTCCTTCCTCTTCCCTGTGGTTGTTTTATATATATATCCGAATCTTCTTCTTTCCTCACCTTATCTTGACTGATGTTTCTCTGATCATTCTCTCTGTGTGTGTGTGTATACATATGCATGCAATGGTTGTTGTTCTAAGAGATGCTTTAAATAGTAGTACTAATGAAAAGTTAAATTGTGCTGACTCATTGTTGGGGAGTAAAAGAGTCCCTTTTTTCCATTTGTTGTTCTTCTTTCTAATAACATCTAGAATAGTTTGGTGTCTACTGATTAACCCACTAACATGTTACACCAAAAACTTATGTTATCTTGTCGTAAGAACATATAAATAGTAATAGCTTGCCTATTTACACGGGGGTGCATTCCATTACACAGGACCGGCGGCCTATGTCCCCTTCCCCCACATGAAGTTCAAGTCAAAAGTCATATCAAAGGAAGGTGATGGTCACATTGCACACAATAGAGGACAATGCTCCTTCTTTTGTGGTCACTCAGAGCAACAAAACAAAATCAGGTTATACAACAGCGCATGGTTCACTCTCTATTTATACAACCAATCAATCACGCTATGTATTATCTCCTTCTACGGTAGAGCTAGATGATGGACCCACATAAAACATAATCAAAGCACATTAAAGCACAACACAACAAGTATGATAGTAGTAGAACACAACATATGGTCTCCCAATCTAGGAGAAGGCAAAGAACAAAATAAAATGATGGTGCAAATGCCTCAAAAACACACAAAAAGGGAACGTTAAGTACAAAGATCATCTTTCTCCCACACTATGGACCAACCCTAAAGTTTTGAGCCAAGTAGTGCACTGGCCTCAATGGCACCCAATCATTGGTCCCTCCCCCCATCCAAGAATCCATGGAAAGTCCAGTAATCTTAGCTCCACTACGGGTAAACATGATACCATTGTGCTCCAGTTTCTTCTTATTCACATGAATACTCAGCAAGCCATCAGCCTTACCAGGTGAGTTGAGTTTCACTCTCAGCCCAATATTGTAGGTCTTACCAGCAGAAAGCATCAAAGACTTTTCAATCGGTATTTTTCTGTACAATGTATACCCTCCAGTACCAGTTTTCTGTGTTATCTCAAGAAATTGATCATTCATCCAGTCAGCTTTGCAATGGGGACTAATGGGACCATAATCACGATAGGCACACGATTTTCCAACAACTGAAATCGGGAGATAGATATAGGCGACCAAACGAGCTCTATCAGCAGGTAACTCACCAGGATCGCTTATGTACATCAATCTCACAATTCCACTGTCTTGGGACCAGATACCGCCACCTGCATGATTATTCCCAATCTTGGCGCCCAACAGAAGCTTGCCGCCTCTGGTGAAGTAGCCCGCGCAATTGGTAGGTTTGCCAACTGGACCAAAGATGAAGTCCGGGGGAAAGTGGACTTTAACTTGCATTTTGATACTGTCGGATGGAAGCATGCCGAATGGATTGGCTGCTGCTGAAATGCCCCCAGATACTCCGGAGACTGAGGGGTAGCAGCTGCCTGGGTTGGCGGGGAAGTTGTAGACCAGCCATTCTCCATATCTTCTGATTTCAATGTTGCTGGATATACGGTTGAAGTTCCAGGGAGCTTTGTGCAGGTAGGTTTGGTCTAGGGTGTTGGGGAGGGGGAGAATTCTCATTCCTGAGAGGGAACCCTCTTGAATGCCCCAGTTGCCTGGGCCTTGTACCGAGCGGGAGGAGGTTTTGGCTTTAGAGGAGGCCTTACGGCTGCCCGGCTTCTTCTTACTGTTGTTTTTGTTGTTGCCTCGCTTCTTTTTAGTGCCTGACCTCTTAATATTACTGTTCCTCTTTCTCTTGGGTTTGATTTTCTTTTTAGTTTTGCGTTTCTTTTTTGTGGTAAGGCTCCTCCCATGGTTGTGAGAGGCGGGGATGTCTGGGAGCTCCCTCAGGAACGTAATGGGACTGAGTTGTTGCTTGGTATCCACATCTTCTTGATTTGCTTGTATTGATGAGCGTGTAATAACTTGTTCTGCATGGTATAATGGGAGCTCCCAGAGTAGTATTGCAAGGAAAAAGGATGCTAGCATTCTCCATTCTGACATTTTGAAAGTGATCCTTAGCGTTTGATATGACACAAACCAACGATATTTTGGTCGATATCAGTCCAGTAGATATCTATTTACTGGTAACAAATCCAAAACGTACGTGAAATAGATGTACTAAAGGTCAAAAGCAATTTTGACTGATTTCTTAATCGATGGATTACTTTAGTCTCTGCACTCTTTAGCCCTATTCCACGTAAAAGTACACGAGCCGGTACCAAAGATTGTCTTTGGAAGATCAGATCAGAGTTAGATGCCACGCATATAAATCAAAAACTAAGACCAGGACCAGGTCCTGTCATAGTTCAGGATTGCCAGTCAAACCACTGCTGCGACCCCCCTCCCCCCGCCTCTTGTCTTCTGCACTATATTCCAATACCTCTCATGTCCATACATACAGTATCCATCATACAAAAAACTATAAACCATCTCACAATATATTATCCTTGCTTTCCTTCACTGCCACCACCATTGCCAGCCCAAGGCGGCCGGTAATCTAACGAGACACCTTTCATGGCCTTCAAGACGGCGTTTTTTCTCTCTTCCGTCATCACCATGCCAGCAGATCTCTCTTCGATAGTTGGCTGCGGTAACATCGGTTCTACTGGAGGTAGTGGATGATAGGTAGCAGCAGCAGCAGTTATAGTAGGAGTAGAAGTATTAAGGTTGATTCTTTGGTGAAGAAGGGAGGATAGGGGAGAGGGTTGCATATTGTGTTGGTGCTCCTTACTTTGATCTACTTGCTCTTCTATAAATGGATTATCATGATCATGATCATCTAAGGCAATATAGTACCATGAATCAAGGTCGTCATCATTATCATTATTATCTGATGTGTGTGTGTGTGTGTGTGTGTGTGTGTGTGAGGACGGTGAGAGGAGGGAGAGAGGCGGTGAGGAGGATGTGTGTCAGTGGGGGAAGTAGTAGTAGTAGTAATGTGCGGTGTTCTTTTTTTTAGAGAAAGATTGCATACCTTGAGATGTATCTATGCTATCATGGTCGCTTGAGAATGCACGTGCGACACTATCAGGGCTAGGAGCTTCGCTTGTCGTTGTTGTTGGTTGATGCATCTATCTGGGAATTTTGTTTGAATCTGGAAAGAAGAGCAATATTTCTCACGGACACGACATCATGTGTCTTACATAGAAACCATAGATACTACACAAATGTGTAATGTGGGTGTTATAGAAACACTACTTTCCGAAATCCCTAAGAAAAGGAAGTTGGACGATCGGCATTGTGCACGACCCCAGCTGTCACCCAGGTAGTAAGGGGCGACTCACCCCTGGATGAAGCCCTAGAAGAGCTCTATAGTGTGCTGAGCACCAATAGATATGAGACACTGTAGGAGTAGGATATTGGCAAGAAATTGGGATGAGCAAAGGTTGAGTGTAGAGAATGGAAGAGAGCACTGTGTGGGCAGAATGTGCTGGTGGGAGGCAGGATGACAAATTGAGGGAGAAGATAGATTACCCAGTATTCTCTAATTCATCCTTGCGACTTCATTTCTATCTTAGGAACATGAAATTTTTGAAAGAAATGTTTTTTGTGATTATATATGATTTGACACCGCGAACTTTTGGTACTGAAGGTAGACCAGGGCTTATAAATGACAAATGAAGAGAGAGTGCTAAATCCTGAGCCAAATCCTCGGCAGCCAAGAAGGAAAAGAGTCGGAGAGACTATAAAGCGTCCAAGAAGACGAGATTCCAGCCAAGTAGAGATACCTGCAGAGTGGCTGGACAATTCCAATCGCCCCGATGCCGGCAATCTCAGAGCGACATCAACAAGCAAACCTCTGGTCGTCCTGACCTACAACATCCTATGCAAGAAATATGCAACCAAGTAGGTATCTCCCTCTTTCTCTATGCATACGTCACAGTGCCTCTCAAACGCATTCTCTCTTTCCCATATCTTAACCCCCATTAATCAATCCCCCCCTCACCCCCGCCTTCCCCACAACACAGCCACCTCTTTGGCAGCTATTGCCCCCCACCCCTCCTCTCTTGGGACTACCGCTCACCTCGTATCTTAAACCAACTCACTTTTTACAATGCAGACATCATATGCCTCCAGGAAGTCCAGGCAAACTTTCTCTCCTCCCACCTTCTCCCCCGCCTCCTCTCCTCTGGCTACACCACTCTCTCCTACCTACGCTCCCCTCCTCTTTCTACGAATACTACAGCAACAGATCCAGATGGGGTCACTTTATCCTTCAAATCAGACACATTCAGGCCAGTACTTACTAGATCGATCAGATTTGGTGATAGAGTGGAGGAGGCCCTGGCTGAGAAGAGTACGTATTGGAGAACTGTCAAAGACAGGGATGATGGCGCTGTTATAGTACTGCTAGAAGTTATCGATGGTGATGGTGATGGTGATAATCCATCGTACGTGCTAGCTGCATCTACTCATTTATATTGGGATCCTTCATGGCCAGATATTAAGGCACTACAAGCGCATTTCCTATGCGCTGAGATTGCAAAGGTACTGCAATCATTTATAAATAGTAGTGGTAGTGGTAGAAATGTGAAAGAGAAAATTACAGAGGTACAAGGTGGTAGTGGTAGTAGTATGAATATACATACCACTCCTTCATCATCATTGTCCTCGATACCTATCGTCATAGGAGGTGACTTCAACTCAATGCCACCAAGACCTTGGCTTGACATTGCTAGCAGTGTTGACATTGACAGTTATAGAGAGGCGTCTGGGGTGTACCACCTTCTCACCCAGCTGACTACTTCATTGCCTAGAGAACATAGAGATCACCCTGTATCTTCTCACATTCGTCGTCAACGTCAGGTTCAACTTCAACATGAAGTGCAACAGTCAGCAGAGAGGAAGAAGAAGAAAAAGAGAAGAACGGCAGTAGGGGATGCTCGTGCTGCCGCTGCTGCTGCCACTGCTGCCGTGCAATTACAATCTGAGATGGAGGGTATCAAGTTGCATTCAAGTGGACTGGCCTTCGACTCAGCAGCTGCACTTGCATGGGGCTGTGATCCACCTGTTACCAATAAAACAAATTCGTTTTCAGGTTGTCTGGATTATGTGTTTGTTAGTAAAGGAGACTGGAACGTAGTAGAGGCTTTAGATACCCTTTCATACCCCTTTCCACCACCATTACCATCACCACGTAAGGGTGTTAATAGTAATAGTAAAGGGAAAACAATGAGGGAACTTATATCTACAGTGGCACCTATGCCGAATGAAGATGCACCCAGTGATCATCTACCTTTATGTTTTAAACTTGAAAGGATAAGTTCTGTTTAAAATGATACTAAGCAAAAATTGGAAGAAAAAACAACAGCTTAGAAGTGAAATTACCAATTTATACGAAAGCTACATACATGTACCTATATGGTATGTACTTAGTTCATCGTGGTCAGTCAAAGAAAGTGCATTATTACTATTCCATACAAAGAGAGAAAGAGAGAGAAAGCAAGCAACCGCCTACACATATCCCCTCAACCTCAATCCCTCTCTTCTTTGACTTCAACTTCATCCAACAGCTCTTGTGGCAACACGGCAGCATTACTCATAATCCTGGAACTCCTCATTTTAGTCAACAGCTCCCCTCTACCCATCCCTCCCACCTCGGACTTCATCCAAGGATGATCCCTCACCTGCTCACATGTCAACCTCCTAGAAGGATCAACCACCAGAAGCTTCCTCAATAGATCTTTAGCATTATCACTGACATTGGACCAGGCTGGATCGTTGAAATCAAACTTGCCTCGTCTGATTTTGTTGAATAATCTTGGCTCTGAGTCGTCGTAGAAAGGGGGGTACCCACCAAGGAGGATGAAGAGGATGACTCCACAAGACCACAAGTCACATTCGTTACCATATGTATAGGGGTTTTGACCTCCTTTGATTACCTCAGGCGCTACATATTGTGGAGTACCACATATAGTGCTCAATGCAGCTCCTGCGTATTTCTTAGCTAGTCCAAAGTCGGCGACTTTGACGGTGTTGATGTCGCCAGGTTCTGCCAGTAATAAGTTTTCTAGTTTTAAGTCTCTATGGACTACATTCTTTCCATGCATGTATGTGACTGCGTCTATCAGTTGGATAAATATTTTACGAGCGTCAGTTTCAGAGTACGTCCCCTTGGTGATGACGGCATCCAGGAGCTCTCCGCCTTTGAGGAACTCCATGACAATGTAGACTTTATTGCCTTCTTCGAAATATTCTTTTAAATAAATGATATTAGGATGCCTAAGAGCGATGACAATATCGATTTCTTTGAAAATATCTTCGCGAGAAATGGCCAATTCACCTTCATTTGTGGAGGGTTGGCGTTTGTTGCCAGCAGAGGGAGGGGGGAAATTCATAATCTTGCAGGCCCAAAGTTCACCAGTTTCTCTGTCTGTGACGAGTTTGACAACTGAGAAGCCACCTGTGCCTATGGTCTTGCCGAATTTATAGATTTCTTTCACTGTGACGCCCTGTCGGAGTTTGTGAGTGGCGGAGATGTCTGGGCGAGTCATACCTCGAGTGATCACTGGGAGTCGGGGCGGAGGGGTATTATCATCTTCGAAAAGTTCCTTCCCGCATAATGCACCCATGGCTAGATGTATCTATGATGGGTGTAGGTAGAAGAGGCAAGAAAATGGTATATCAGGTTCCACTGTGCAAGAAAAGTTTATTTTGGTGAGAGATGTAATTTGGGAGATAACTCTGCTATATCCAAACCCCTTGATCTCAGTACGCAAGAAATTATGAACACGAGTGACACAGAGTATCTTGGCAATAAAGAGCGGATTAATTGTGATGTCCACCAGCATTATGGCCTATAAGAAGAAGGCCTGTGCCAGCTGGAGCTCGATCCCCGACTGGTGAGACGGAGGTCGTCGTACTCTTCTGAAGGTCAATAAATCAAACTAACATCAAATCCAGTCCCAATCATCTCCAGTCATCTGAAATATGTATGCATAACTTCGAAAACCGCACAATTGTGCGATTTCAACCCCTATTTTGTGTTGAATACACTCATCGAATCCCACAATCCTAAACAACTGAAAAGCCCATAGATTTACCAAACCCCCACAACTATGACAATCCATCCCTGCAAACCACCACGACACCCATCATTACGCCAACAAGCAAACGCCAACGCTGCATCCCTCACCACCGACATCACCGCTACCACCAGCCCAGGCTCTCTCCCCATCCCTTGGTCCTCCTACTTTGACTCCCAACACACCATCACCTGCAACAACGGCATGTCTTTCAACATCTACTCAGCAGGCCCCCCTCCATCACCTACAGTTCCAGTCGTCATGTGTCTTCATGGAGGTGGCTACACTGGTCTCACTTGGGCTATAGTGGCTTCCAGGCTCAAGCCTCATTGCAGGGTCATTGCCCCTGACCTCAGAGGACATGGACTTACAACAACAACAACACATACTACTTATGATACTACTAATACAAATAATAAAAATAGAGACTCAGATCTTTCTTTAGACACCTTAGCATCTGATGTCGTAGCCATTTGGAAATCACTCTTCCTCGCATCATCAACATCTCGTCCGCCAAGGACTATTCTTCTAGGTCACTCAATGGGTGGAGCAGTAGCAGTGAAGGCAGCATCATTACTATTAACCATCAAACCATCTATAATTCCTCCTCCAACCCCTGTATCATCGTCTCCGATGGCAGGCGTCATGGTGATAGACGTAGTAGAAGGTACTGCACTCGCCAGTCTCCCCCATATGAAGGCCGTACTCTCCAACAGGCCCAGTTCCTTTGATTCATTAGAAGAAGCAGTAGGATGGGCATTGGGGTCGGGTACTAGTAGGAATCCAGAAGCAGCTAGGGTTTCTATCCCCTCTATGCTTGTTGCTGATGTAGGTGTAGGTGTAGATGAAGAAGAAGAAGAAGAAGAAGACAGTGGAGAGGGAGAGAAGGGGGGAGAGAAGGGGGAGAGGAGAAGTATGGATGGTGGTGATGATGGTGTAGGTAGGAAGGGAAGCTTCCATAGACGAGCAACGCCAGCTGTACCAATGACTATAGCTGGGAATGCATTGAAAGATGCCACTCTTGCTCTACAATCAGTAACTGAAGAGGAAGAAGAGGGAGAGGGAGGAGAAGAGGGGGAGGGTGATGGTGGTGTGGAAAAGCAAATGAGTGTGGTGGATAAGCCAATGAAACGCCGAGCTACACCTATTGTATCAATATCCTATATGCCGACTGATAAAGCTAAGAATGATGACAATAGTGGAATTTTGTATGGTATGAATGAGATGTCTATTATAGCTGAAGATGAGGAAGAAGAAGAAGAAGAAGAAGGTGAAGGAGGGAGAGAGACAGGAGAGAAAGAGCATCAGCAACAGGAGAACCAAGATCAAGACAGCAAGGATACTGAGCAACATCCTCCTCCTGCTGCCACTCTATCCCAACGACGTCAACAAGAAGAAGAAGAGACAAAACGACAAGCACCACCACCACCACCACCACCACCATCAGCATCATCCATGGTTCTTCCTTCTCCATTTGAATTTGCTAGATCACTGGTCACAGCATCAGAAAAGGTAAAGGGTGCTGTTGCCAGGACAGTGGCCTTGTCTGTTGAGTATGGTCGTTGTGGCTTTACTACTACTGCTACTACTGCTGCTACTACTGCTACTACTGCTGCTACTACTACTGCTGCTGCTACTGCTACTGCTACTGCTACTACTGCTGCTACTGCTACTACTACACCAGGCTCAGTAATACCACCACCTAATAGTAATATGTATTATGTGTGGAGAACTGATCTATCCAGTTCCCAACCATACTGGGAAGGCTGGTACTCAGGACTGAGTGACTCCTTTCTCAACCTCCCTCTCCCCAAGGTATTGATCCTGGCAGGAGCAGATAGTCTGGATAAAACACTGACGGTAGGACAGATGCAGGGGAAGTTTCAGTTGGTACTAGCACCTCAATCTGGACATGCAGTACAGGAGGATGAGCCTGATAAAGTGGCGGAGACTGTGGTGCAGTTTTGTCAGAGATTTAAATTGATTGAGGATAAGGGGGGAGAAGGAAGAGGAGGGGTGGTGTTACCTCAAGTAGCTGGGCCTCTACATGTTAACTAATAGAAGTAGTAAGGTAATGTTAATGGTATAATGTGTTTGTTTGTTCTTTTTACTATCGGTGTAGAAATGTGTATATATAGATTTATAATTGCCAACCACTCATGTAACCCATGTTATGATATTATTATTATTATTTGACCAAAAAGTAGATGACAATGGCAATAGCAGCTGCACCTAGCAGTATCAGTACCAACATGCAACACTGCCATTTCCTGCTACGTTTACGTAATTGCTTTGCAGCTACCAAATGAGTTGTTCCAGCTTGGACATAATCGACACTCTTTGCAACCTAAAGAGAGAAGGGATGGAGGAGATTGGTGAGAAAAATCAGTGAGGGAGAGAGAGAGAGGGGGATCCCAAAAAACTTAAAACGATCCGGATAGATAGATGGGCCTGCTGTTGTTGTTGTTGCTCATACAAAATGTCATCTCTCTTGTGTGGTCCCTTATAGGAAAAAACATTCATATATGGGCATTGTATATTTGGTCTCTTTATTACTGTTGCATGTCAATATATATGTATGGGCATTAATGGTCATCTACTATATAAAAAAAAGGGTCTATAATTTGAAAGGCATGATGATTGGTAACCGCCCCCGCCCCCCCCCCCCCCCCCCCCCCCCCCCCCCCCCCCCCCCCCCTCCCCCCCCCCCCCCCCCCCCCCACCCCCCCCCCCACCCCCCCACACCCAACCAAC
>Ga0114919_10001679_pt1 | contig 17683 bp, 7 predicted proteins | sample BlataG_FD_88682 | JGI IMG/M metagenome (GOLD analysis project Ga0114919, IMG submission 88682) | Deep subsurface microbial communities from Black Sea to uncover new lineages of life (NeLLi) - Black_00105 metaG | ecosystem: Environmental > Aquatic > Marine > Oceanic > Sediment | place: Atlantic... | reverse complement strand
TCTGAGTGGGATATTGAAATGGGTCGGTGTGTTGAAAACACAAGAAAACAATGCCCAGAGGCAGTGTGAAGTTTGGTTTTCCTTCTTTAGAATAGTTTTAGGTGGAGTTATTCCACATATGCTCGCTATCAAGCTGCAATTGATTGCACCTTTGAGATTGTTGGACAAGCAACATGCAGAGGAGCAGCAAGTCAGTGACGCCAGTGATGGTAATTTTGTTGTTGCGGAGGAGGAGGACGAAGCAGAAGAGAGAGAGTCTGAAGAGGGTTCGGTCTTGAATATGCATCAGCAACCAAAGAGAGATGATGACAATGATGATGTCAATGGTAAGCTCAGTTGGCTGAGAAGAGCTGATGACTACTGTTGGAGTGTATGGACAAGGACACAATCTCTCATCAACTCTTCGGTGCCACCATTCTTTATTGGGTACGTCTGGATATCTGCTATTTGGGGTGTTTTGGCACCTGCTCTAGCATCTTTAGTTCCTCAGGAATAATTCAACATCAAGTAATAGCAAGGTAATAGCAAGGTAGTAGTAGAGGTAGTAGTAAGAGGGATGACATGTTACACACCCCTATTTATTTCACCATTTAATTATGCTCAATATATCTTTAAAAATGTCTTCTTGATTCATTTAAAGCAATTAAACACAACATAGCGTGGAGCTATCCCCCAACCAACCAACCAACCAACCAACCAACCCCTCTCTCTCCTACCCTTTCCTTTCCTACCCTTTCTTTTCTCTCTTTCCCTACATGCCCACCTCTTTCAATTCTCCCCAACTAGGTCCCACACTCATTCGTACAGGTATTGGTACCAACAGCTTCTTAGCTCCTTCCATACATTCCTTGATAATCCTCAACACCTGTTGGAGATGCTTCTCCTCCACTTCAAACAACAGCTCATCGTGTATCTGAAGCAGCATCCTACATGCTGAAGATGAAGGTGCTGTTGTACTATTATCAGAAGTAGTATCAATTATCTCTGTAGCACATCTCTTCATGATGTTGGACATTGCTATTTTTATCAAATCAGCTGCACTCCCCTGCATCACACTATTCCCTGCCATCCTTTCTCCCTTGGCAGCAATATTCATATCTGTACTCTTCGCCTCTCTAATAGGTCTTCTCCTCCCTCCCATCATCTCTATGTATCCATTAGTACGGCACAGAACCTTGACATGATCTAGAAAGCTGCTTATACCACTATATGTCTGTAGAAAGTCAATTCTGATCTGCATTGCTTCATCAATGGGAATCTGGAGCTTATCAGCGAGGGCACCATCTCCAAGTCCATAAAACACAGCATAGCACAGCTCCTTGGCTTGTACTCTGTCTTGCGGCTTGACTTTATCAATCTGTACCTTTTTCCAAAAGTGAGCCAGCATAACAAAAGGGTCGTGATCAGTTTGACGCAGTAGTTTGCAGATCTCTTCATCTCGTGAGAAGTGCGCCATCAGGCGGAGCTCTATTTGTCTATAATCAGCTCCTACAATGATAGTATCTGGTCTACTGGCTACAAACGCTCTTCGTATGTTGCATTCATACTTTATATGACTAGGATCATCTTCCATTACTTCCAAACCAGCAGAATTAATAGCAGCAGTAGTAGTAGCGTTAATTTGATTATAAGTGCCATCATTGCCTTTCTTTTCAAATGGTCTCACTGGGATGATGAATGGATTAGTCACATTTTGGAAGTTGGGATCATCCATTGCTAATCTACCTGTACCCGTACCTGTTTGTAATATGTGACCACTCACCCTATAACAACCAGTCTCAGTAGTAGGACCACCAATACTACGTGGCAGTATCACAGGACGGCCTTTCTGAGTAGCATGGCCGATAAGACTGACAATCTCTGAGCGAGCATTCTTCAGTTTCCTATATTGAATAATCATAGGAATAGCAGGATGAAGATACTCCTTTGTGTGCATATCCCTCATACATTCTAAAACATGCTTCCCAGTACTGATGTTGTTCTTGGCAGTTTTTGTCGTCCCAGGGGGCAGAGGGAGGCCTAGTCCACCTGCATTTGGACCATCGAATAGAAAGGATGCAGCACTTCTTTGATCTCCATTGTATTTACCTTTAGAATACTTGATGAGCCCACTTTGGAGTTCTTTCATCCTTCTGAGGATCATTGGTTGGATCGATTTTAAGATTTTGATGTCTATGGCAATGCCTTCTGCTTCCATGTCATAGATCACAGGTACCAGGGGGAGCTCTATAGTGTTGACTGCATCCAGTGCTTTCAATGCATCCTTTTGATACAATATGCAGACAACCATGCATTGCATGGTACGTGCCACTGCAGCCCTAATCATTGCACACTGGGCAACTCTTCCAATGCCCATCCTAGCAAGACTGTTATTTCTACTACTAGCACCAGTAGGATCCAAACACCCAACTGTTTCAGCTGCAGTCTGGGGCCCAAAAAGCCCAGCGAGTGCAGCTTTTGGACCGAATTCATTTCCTAGACCCGTGCCTCCCTTGTCTCTGCCGTATTGGTTGCCGATAGTGGTGGCATCTTGGACTTCTATTCTGTCTGGTTCCCATGCCCAGGCTGTGATCCTGGCATCTTGAAGACCTGGAATCAACTCTAGAATATCCTTATTGTCGTTGTTGTTGCTGCTATTGTTGGCATATGCAAAGAGATCTCTCAATATACCTACTTTCTGCTTGAGACCGTAAAACACTACCTGCCATGAGGGGTTGGAGAGAAGAGCAGCCAAGTCTTTCAAATATACATCTCTACTGGAAGAAGCCAAAGAATCATCTGATGGTACTGGGATGTAGATTGCTGCTGCATTCTGCCAGCTGATGGCTACTCCCTTGAGGCAACTGCATGGAGCTTCTATACTGCTCCTACTGTTACTTTCATTATCCTTTACCTTTTGGGCAATGTCATTATCATCATCATTATCGAGCCAGTCATCCTTCTCCTGCTGCTTCTTTGCACGCTTTCTCTTCTTTGCAGGAGCTTCAGGCCAGGCATTAGGGTTGCCTGCATTGCTAGATTTCTTCATCACAATATCAAACTCTACACCAATAATTCCTACTTTGTTCTTGAGTAGAGCTTCTGTCAATGGTTGGATGGTTTCCAGGCAACGAGGGCCCACTTCAGCGAGTGACACCCCACCCACTGCTGCTCCTATTTCATTTGCAATCGGTTTCAAGCCATCTAACGCTCTCTGCACAGCAGGCATATGAACTTGATTTTGCTGCTTCTGCTGCTGCTGTTGTTGATGATGGTTGGATGGGCCAGCTATATCAGGGTTGGTCATCATAGCCGCCACTAGATCCATTCCTCCTTCTAACAATGCCAATGACTGTTGCTCTTGTCTCTGAATGGCAGGCTTCTCACTGTGGCACACAAAGCATTGTAAATGTGACTCTACATTAATATATGTGCATACAGGACATGCCCAGTGAGATCCAATATCAACATCCTCATACCCACCACAATCACCGCCACCACCATTATTATTAATATTATTATTATTACCATACAAGTCAAGACCATCATTGTCATCACCATCTTTTTCCATTAAGTCTGTTACTGGAGAAGGAATGATTTTAGTTGGAGACTTCCCTTTGCTGTTGTCTTCCCTATCTGTGTTGTTGGTCTTGTTAAGAGCACCATTAACTCCACCACCACCACCACCACCACCACCACCGCCAATAGTAGTAGTAGTAGTAATAGCAGCGCTCTTACCCTTGTCATCATCTTCACCCGTCCTTGGTAGCTTCAAGAAGGGTTGTTGCTCATCTATGACATCCATGAGCTCTCTATCATATTCACTAAGGTGGGTAGCATACTGATGTGGATATTGATCTTCTATGTCTTCTTCTTCTTCCATGACGTGTTCAAGAATGTTGTTAGGAACATGAGCAGCTACATGAACAGTAGACGGAGGAACAATCCTGGCGGCAGAGCTAACAGCGGTAGTAGCACTAGGCGGAATAGCAGCAGCACCTTGACCACCATTACCATTGCTGGTTTTACAAAAATCTTCCGGCTTTCTGCGTTTCTTGTGCCTTTCTTCATTGCCACCCCCATCATCCCTCTTCTTCTTCTTCTTTCCACCCTCCACCTCCTCCTTCTCCTCCATTACCACCACACCCAGCAGCTTCCTGGCCTCCTTGATAATATCATGCGCCTTTTTCAGAGCATCATCCTTTTTAGTTTTATCACCATTATGCCTATAATTAGTGTTTTTTCTAATTATCTTTGCCAGCTCCTCTTCAGTCAACTTGGCCACCTGTACTATCTCTTGGATGTTTTTATTATACAATACGCGGGCCAAGACAGGGTTGACTCCTTTGATGTCACACAGTGGGACTACATCGCTGTTGAGGCCAGACAAGATGCTCTTTCTGAATTGGTTCAGCTCTGCTGCTATGCCCACACTGCCTATCCTTTCAGCAAAAATGGCTACTTTAGCGGCCGTACGAGCTGTGGCTTGAATCAGTTCTTGTAGTTTTGCATTCTCCAGTTTCCATTCTTTTCTCACTGCTTCCTCTGTGTCCAGCTCCTTTCCTCCCGAGGGCATTTCTGCAATTAAATCCCTCACAATGAACGCCATAGCTACTCGTTTATATATCTGATTAGGTCCTCTCCTGTACTGCACCTCGGCTCTAAAGTTTTTATATCCATGGAATGTCAGGGCGCTCTGGTCCACCTCAATCAGGTTCTTACACCTACCCACCAGTGCGCTCCACTGAGGCAGGCTAAATGGAATGCTTTCCTCCAATTCAGGCACCGCCATCAGAGCTATCTGGAGATTCGTCTGCGTGTTGAGACTATTTTTAGCTCGCGTCAGTTGATCATATATCTGAAATGTTTGAGAGAGAGGGAGACCACATTCCACCATTGCTCTTCCATGTTTTGTGGCCCTAAATTCCTTGGTTGCATCATTCCACTGGATCAGGGAAACACCAGATTTCAAACCAGATTCCTTTTGCAGAGTCTCATTTCGCAGCAGCTTAAATGTAGCTTGAGTCTGTGCAACCAGATCCTTCCATTCCGTATTATGGCATAGTAAAGTGGATTTCAAAAGAGCCATGATATCTGCATCCTTTGTAGCTGTTCCAGTTGCAATGCCTTCCAGCAGCAGCTTGGCAAAAATCAGCTGATCATTTCCCAGTGTACTGGTAAGCTTACGATTGCTGGAAGCAATACTCAACAACTGTTTGCAATGCTTTTCAGAGGAACTTTCAAGAGTAGTTAACATATATGCCTCACCGACAGTGTCCATACCAGTTCTGCCTGCACGTCCAGCCATTTGCATGTATGTTTCCTTACTCAGCAGGTTTTTAGAAGTGCCAATCCAGTGATCTTTGAAGATAATACGTCTTGCTGGCAGGTTGACTCCAGCAGCAAGGGTGTTGGTGGCAAACAGCACTTGAATTGCACCAGACCTGAATCCTCGCTCAATATACTCTCTCTCGATTGGATTTAAATTGCTGTTATGGAAGGCAATGCCTTGGGGAACCAGGGAAACAAGGGCTTCAGCTGCAGGGGTCTTGAGTTCCTTCAGTGCTCTGACTATTCTAGCACGAGAGGAATCATCGTCGCATTCTTCTTGAGTTGCTGACCAGGGACCGACTCCGCCATCATCACTGCCAAAATCAAACCCCTGAAACCGATTCCTATTTCTACGTTGTTGTTCCGGAATGACAATCTCCTTTCCCAGCTTTGTTGCTCCATCCCTGCAATTATTCTTTGTCCCGCAAAACACTATAACTCCATGGCCATCCGACACAGTCTCTCCTATTAGTTTATGAATAAAAGAAGGGTCTTTCACACTTCTTTCCTCCTCCTTTTGAGGAGATGCATGTGTCAGGTTTCTCACTACCTGGAGGTTCTCATTCAATACTTCTCCACTCCTTCTCATCACCATGTAGTGACTGAGTTGGACTGGCCTGAAATCAGTACGGAACACTTTGGCATTCAGCCATTGGCCTGCTAGATCTGGGTTTGCTAGTGTGGCTGACATACCAATGAATTGTATGTAGGTCTTGCAGCGGATAGGATGGTCTGAGCCACTATTATTGTTGGTTTTGGTAGTCTCAGTTGCTGTAGCAGCAGCAGTTGTAGAAGCAGTAGTTGTAGTAGCAGTAGTACCAATGCTCTTTCTTCTTTGTTTGCTATGCTCATCATCTTCTTCTTCTTCATTGTCCTCCTCTTTCTTCTCTTCCTGTTGTTGTTGTTGCTGTCTACCAGCAAACATAATCTTGGATATAAGCAACTCCAAAGTAGCGCCCCTCCCCGCCTCTGACACCATATGAATCTCATCAATCACCACGCACGATATATGTGCAGCTAACGGCAATGGCCCTTCCAAGTATTTATTCACTATCCCATTAGCATTCTCTGGAGTAGCCACAATTACACCAGCCTGGGGAAGATCAATCCCCCCAGTATGGTAACTACCAAATGCCCTCACCACCTCCCTTTGAGTTGGCTGCAGTAGCTTTTCCAGTCTATCTGCCTTTTCCTTACATAAAGCCACATATGGCAGTACCAACAGACACTTCCTACGATCTACATCAAGATGACGCATCATGATAATGTCCCCGATGAGCGTCTTTCCTGATCCAGTGGGGGCACACACTAGGAGGTTCCGTCTTCCGTCTAGCACCTCTCCTCTCTCTGTATTCAGGCAGTCTACTTGCCATTGAAAGATGGATTCATTGCCTCCAATGGCAGAAATAAAATTTGGGAGAAGCTTGGGGGGAAGGTAGGCTTTAAGTTGTCTGGCTGTTGACATCGTGTTGTTGGTGACGAGGGGGGAGGTCATAGTGGTGGTGGTCGGTTTTGTGTTGGGAGGAGGAGCAGTGGTATTCTTTCTGACGCTATTCATGCCTGCTGTCTTCTTGGTGTTAGTGGTACTTGAAGGAGGGTTTTGATGGTGGGGAGGGAAGGGGAAAGGGGCATCTGGGGTATTTTCTATATTAATCTGTTGTTGCTTAGAGAATATCGTATTGCCTCCTACTCCTCTTCCATCATCGTCTTGGTTTTCAGATTCCAACAGGTAACTGAACTGAGATGGGTCACCACCTTGTTTAGTACATTCACCTGATAATAGTCTTGGAGCAATATACTGTTGTTGTAGCAGTTGTACTTTTTGTTGCCCGGTAGTATTAGTAGTATTAGTTTTAGGTTTGATCTTCTCTAGCAATTCCATAAAGGTAGGAATGTTGGGAAGATGTAGACCGTCATTGGTATATTCTTGTTTTATTACTGCTGCTATTGATGGTTGTTGTTGTGGTGATAGTACCTCTTCTTCTTTAACTGCTGGTACTCCTAATGGAAGATACTGCTGGTACTGCTGCTGATGTTGTTGCTGTTCCTGTTGTTGCAATGCTTCCTCCTTTTTCTCATCTTGTTGCTGCAATTCAGTCAATACCGCAGCTGCTTCAGCTTCCACTCTTTCTCTTGGCTTCGATACTTCTAACCGGAGCTGACCATTTCTATGTCTATGACAATCCATGAATAATCTCAAGGTAGATTTAGCTTCTTTTGGTGTGTTGTGATGATGCTCCATGCGTTGTCGACTAAAATCTGACATCTTGAGTCGCAATGGTTCGATGCAATCCAGCGGCTCTTCTTCTATTCTATCTTTATATACACTTGCTTCTTCATTATCTTCCTCCTCTTTGACTTTCAGCAGTGGCATGGTTCCAAAATTGCTACCTCCACTGATGCCATCCTCATTAGAATCAGATGGCCTATTGCCTTGCTGTTTTGCCTTTTCAATCTCATCGTGTACAGCAGCAGCTGTCAAAAATGACGTCCAGTTTTGTTGATGTTGTTCTTCCACTGCTGCTCCTGCTGCTGCTGCATCTCCTGGTGACGGTTCCGGTTTTTGATAGAGCTCAGCCAACCATTCAGGAAGAGCGATGCCAGCGAGGGGAACTATTTCTGCTGGAGGTTCTTCTCCTTCTTCTTCAGCAATAGCTACGGAAGGAGAGTTTGCTCTTTTAAGAGGCTGCTGTTGCTGCTCATGCTCATCTTCTGTAGGGCTTGGCCTAAACATGTAGAGCTCTTGGGTGGAGAAGAGACGCGAGGTTTCTGTTAAGAATTTATCAGACCTGCAAGGATGTGTAGTTGAGAGAGAGAAAGAGAGAGTGGGTGTGAGGAGCGGGGAGGGACGACGTTGACGTTGACCGTTTTTTGGAGCGAAGGAGTGGCAAGAAATGCCCTGCTATGGAGGAATACTTACCTTTTCCTCGCATTGGGCTTCTTTGATCTCCTCCTCTTGGTAGCTGCACCATCTTTTGTCGAATTCATGGGATTATGAGACACTGTCAATTTCGACTTTCTGGCGATAACACTAGATAAATCCTCAAATTGTGGATCTTATGGCCTTATGAAAACGATCCAAGTATCATAATAAGCCATAAGAGTACCCCTGGCCTCAGAAAAATGTAGGGCAATGGTTTTTGATCCAGTATTATCAAAAATACAACTAGGACACTGGAGAGATTTGATATTTGTCCAAGTGTATGCACTCGTCTACGCAATTGTATAAAACCGAAACGATGTGGCTCAATCGGATACCTTATGCGAACAAATAGGCGTGAGAAATGCATGAAGAGCAAGTTTCGACAGCTTCATGATCCACCCTCCCTCCTGTCTCTCCCTGTTCCATCAATCTTCATCCTTACATCATGCATTATCTGCATTTTCCTTCTTATAATTAACATATTTATTCAACATATAAGCCCCACTAGGATCCGTCACCATATGACCCACTAATTTACTTTTAATATTAAATGGTGCAATGGCAAACGTTACCAGTGCAAATCCCAACAACTCGGTTGAACTCAAATTACTAGCCAAAAACCCCCTCCACAAGTTGTCAGGCAGATTGAAAAATGTAGTGAAAAAGTCACTAGTTGCTTCTAAATCCAAGGTACACAGAAGTTCCATTCCAAATACATGGAAGGAAGCTTGTCTCCTTCTTTCTTCGTTCCATAATGCATTCCATACAGCCTCTGACACTGCCATTGCTCCACTTCCTCCATCACCACTACCACCACTACTCTTTTTGTTTTTCAGTACTCTAACTACAGCTTCAGCCACTCCAGGAGCTTCTCTAAGACTCCGAGCCAAAGAGTATCCAGTAGCTGGGTGAACAAGATTGGCAGCTGCCCCAAATGCTCCCCAAGGTTGATCTGGCAGCGGCAACGGTCCCCCCGTTGGAATGTACGACCACTCTTCTTCATGTATTTTTGTGATTCTAATACCCAGAGCAGCACACCTACGTTCTAACCTCCTCTTAAGCACTGCAAATGGAAGAGCAGGGCGAGCTACCAAACATGTCTCTTCTAAAAACACTCTCTTGTTTCCCAGTGGCATGGCGTAGAGAAAAGAAGGCACCTCCCCCTCAGTGCCCCACAGTCCATCTCCTCCATTTGGATGCTTGCCCAATTGCTGACGCAACGCTGTATTATCGTACAGCCCACTGTGATGTCTTCTAAAGTCCATGAACAACATGGAATCAGGGTCGTATGCCCCTGCATACCCTTCCACATCAGCTTCAATTCCATATGCAGTTTGAGCTGCCACTTGAGGAGCATCATCTTCATATTTCAGGAATCTGCCTGCTGCTCCTCCTGATGCTAATATGATAGATTTAGATCTCAATTGTGTTCCATCTGCCAATGTCACGGTGCTACTAGTACTACCTTCTTCTAGAGCTACTACTTCACCAGCATGGTAGGACACCCCCTCAGCTGCAACACATGATTCCAGCAGCTTGGCTCTCAGCCGCCTTCTGCATACCCTTCCATAGGCTCTCCCCACCCTCACCTCTTTTCCTTCCTTGAAATAACACAGGGCATCATCCCAAATGGCATCCAAACAGTCTTCCATCCCTAGAGAGGCAAATTCATCCTTCCAAACACCATAGTTGTTAACCAATGGACCGTCAACACCGACCAAAGTGACCGCCACTCCCCGCTTTGCAATCTCAGCTGCCAAGGCTAGGCCGGATGGGCCACAGCCTACTATGATGACATCAGCAGTGGAGGAGATGTCGTGAGGAGGGAGGATGCTGGTGAGACTGGGTTGGTGGTCATCGAGTTTGTTGGCTTGGAGTTGGACGAGGGGGGCTTCATAGCTGCCCTCTCGACTGGCTTGATTGGCGTCTATGGCTTGGGCAGGGATCGCAACGTCTACTAGAGCAGCTGCATTGAAAGACGAAGTACGTCTTTCGATGGAGTTGGATGCTGTTGAGAGGTTGGTGGGTGGTAGCGGAGAGGTAGGCTTGTGGGAGGTTGGAAGTGGAAGTAATCTTGATTGGTTGATTCGACCCTGTAACTTCATATTCAAAGCTCTATACTATAATTTTCTGATTATATGAACGATCTATATCAAAATGCGTTATGCCTCAGACAAAAAAACAGGGGTTCTGGGGGAAAATCAACTAAAAGTTGAATCTCTCGCTTTGTGTCTGTCTCGTTATTTCTCTCTTAATGGTTGTTGTAGTTCACAGGAAGTATAAATTAAGTTAAAGTTTAAGTTAACCGGGTTAGAAACGTGCTGATTAATATTTGCAGGTGAAGATCCATCATCATCTGCCAAGCAAGAGACGGGCAACTTCAAAGAGAGCGGAGAGACACCTTATCGTCTCCCATCTCATCTTAATCTATATGTTGCCTCTCCCCCCCAGCTATGGTGGAGCTACTCTCTACACCTCCTCCTTTAAAAATCCTAAAAATATGAAACACTGGAGGCATAAATGACTGAGGCTGACCCAAATCTTCTAGAAACTCAGATCTTTGTCCACCCTCCAGAATTGCTGCAACTGTGAACGGCAACAGTGTTCCAAACACAAGTGCTGCTTGGAAATCTCCCCAAAGTGTTATGCCCCCACCACTACTACTATTCCTAGTATCATTGCCAGTAGTCATAAGAAAAAAGGGTAAAACCACCCTATCAAGTTGTAATATTATAAAACACACACATTTGACCATATGCAATTCTAATAATGTCTGCAACCTCAATAGATCAACAACAGCCAGCCATGTGGTCACTATGATACTAAATGATGACGGTATGTTATTATTGCTAAATAATACGACAACCATGGATGCTACAGTGAATAATAGATGCACCCAAGACTTTGTCCTTTCTAATTGCTGCTGCTGTTGGTGGGATGCCCTCCAGAGTGATTTCCGTAACGACAAGTGGATGGCTAGGCAGGTACATTGAACTGCAAGAAAAACTTTATTGGGTAATTTGTCTACATCTTGGCTGCAGTTGTGAGAATATGTAGGGGAAGTGCACGTGTGTGTGAGAGAGGGTGAATGAATATGTAAGTAAGTGGAGTGAATCGGTGGGAGCTGTTGATGGGTGTTTTGGAACGCCACAGTCCACATCTTCTATCTCTTGCTTACCTCTTGGATAATCGAATAAATGTGTTCAGAATCCCTACAAACCATCCTACTATTAATAGTGTATGTAATCTGAAAGTGAGAGAGCCATTCTTCTCTGCTGAGTAAGCCTTGTATATGTTTTCGAGGCTGTGGATAGAGGGGAAAATATGACAACGTTGGGGAAGGGTGATTAGTGGGGAATTGTGGTAGGCCAGCCAAATAACGGCTGGATTGATATATTATGAGAGTAAGGAAGTACATACTTTGGGTCATAGAATTTCAGTCGAAAGCCACTCAGGGTTCTAGCACTAGCAAAAGATGCTACTATGGACGGAGCGTTCATAGCTGCGGCTCTTTTATTCTATGCTAGCAATCAAATCATCCGGAGTATCAGAATCAATGTAGAGCATACAACTTTCAAAAAAGTTGAACAGCAAATGAGAAAGAAAGGCAAGCTTTTAAGAACATGATGACGAATTTCCTTCGAAGGCTCAGGGAGACGAGAAAATATGTTGTTATGTTCCCGTTCTGCAGCATGTGCACTAGATCATCTATATAACACATCATTACAACTCCTCAATCAAGCAAAGAATCCAAAATGGGAAACCCAGGTGAGTTCATCAATCCCAAACTGCTAGTGATGCAAGATGTTTGGCTGAAACTAGAAATTATGCGTGGATAATGGCCATTCTTCATTATTAACGCTATGATATCTACCATTAGACCTCTGAAAGTTTGGGTTGACCATATTTCTTCTTGTGTCTGACAATCCTTAAAAACTCTTCGATCTGATGCAGTTGTTTTCTTCGACGTTTCCGCTGGAAGCACTCCCCTTGGTCGCATCGAGATGACAGTAAGTAGTAATTCAGCAGGCTTAGATCGTGTTTTGTCAACCCGCCGTCACTCACAAGGAAGTATGGCTCCCCCGACACGACGGCAACCAACAAACACTCTCCCTCCCTCCTCGCTCACTCATCCAATTCCCCTTTCCCCTCCATTTACTCACACAGTTGCGTGCTGATGTTGTTCCAAAGACTGCTGAGAACTTCAGAGCCCTCTGCACTGGCGAAAAGGGCATCGGCCGCTCAGGCAAGCCCCTCCATTTCAAGGGCTCCACCTTCCACAGAGTCATCCAACAATTCATGTGCCAAGGTGGTGATTTCACTGCTGGCAACGGGACCGGCGGAGAGAGCATCTACGGAGCTAAGTTTGAAGATGAAAACTTCAAGCTCAAGCACACTGGCCCAGGAGTGTTGTCCATGGCCAATGCTGGCCCCAACACCAATGGATCACAGTTCTTCTTGTGCACTATTGAAACTGCCTGGTTGGATGGCAAGCATGTTGTGTTTGGCAATGTGACTGCCGGTATGGATGTTGTGAAGAAGATTGAAGGGTATGGCAGTCAAAGTGGTAAGACTTCTCAGGTTATTACCATCACTGACTGTGGACAGCTTTCTTAAAGTCTCTGAAAGTGATGAATGTGTCTGGGGAGAGGGAGAGGGAGAGGGAGGGAGAGATGTGCGAGGGAAAACCAGAGACCAGCATGAATTCCGATCAGACTAAGACTTCCTCTCACTCTTGGTAGGGTTGTAGATTATTTTTGAAATATATCTTGGCTGTGTTGAGGTGTTGTAGTTACCGAGACTAGTCATGTAAACAAAGCGTTATTATTATTAGAGTGTTATGCTTTCCAATGGTTGGTTTTCGGAGTCTCCTTTTCGTGATCGGCGGTGGCTGCCGATGTTGGAAGAAAACTAGGACAACTTTAATAATCAAGCGCTTAATTTCAGTTTGTATACTATCTATAGTTGATGGAATAGGTAGATATTAATGACAATTTCATTTTGTTTAGCGAAAGCACCATGAATAGCATTCAAAGACGATTAATAACATCTTTATCTCCCTTGCAAATACGCTCGTTGGTGAGATGTTTCGGCACCATACCACAAGAAACAGACCATATTGTCGAGATCATGTCATCGTCAAGTGAGTATGCTTTTTAAACCGAGAAATAAAGAAACTCATCGCCCCATCCTGCCACCATCCCAGCCCACTCCCCATCTTTATTCTTACTCTCACAACCCCCCTCTATCCTCCCACCATTATACAGAAACTGGCAAGAAGATGAAGAGATTTTTGTCAATGGACAATAATCCACTCCAAGCTTTCCAATTACTAGAAAAATGCATTAGAAATGAGCCAATAACTCTCCCCGATAACAAGAATAGAAACAATAGCAGCAGCAGTGAAAAACGATATGCACAGATCCCCAATTTAGTAGTATGCAACAGTGTCATCAAAGCTGTTATCAACACTCCATACAGCCCTAGTCACCACCATCATCATTGTAATGCATTGCAATCACAAAACTCTGCACATTCAGCTGCAGCTGCAGCCGCAAAGCTAAAATGGACAGGAACACCGCCACCACCATTACCGTACATAGAACTAGAGCGTATTGCTTACGTATGTCAACAACTGAGACAGCATGGTATACATCTATGGCCAGACACATTACTGGAAGTTGTACAGGCACTTTTGAATGATGGAAACATCAGTAGAGCGTTGCCTTTAATAGATGAATTGCTTATTGAAGTTGTTGAAGACCAAAAGGAAGATGATGGCGGAGGAGAACAGAACGAACCCGATAATGACAATAGGGGTGATGGTGAGATTCATCTAGATAATATGATCAACATCAATGATAATAATATATCAGTAGATCTCAATAATAGCAATGGGAGCATTGTTACTCTAGAAGATGCAAACTCAGGATTGACAGCTCTCCACACAGCTCTAGACACCATCCTCATTCAAACAGCTCAGACCTCCACCTTGACAGACCTACCCCACATACTACACCGGTACATCCAAGCTGGTCTGGTACCCTCTTCTGAAGCTGTCATTCCTATTATTGAATCCCTGGTATCTTCTGGGCATTGGGATAAAGCCAAGGAGGTGGTGGTTTGGATGGAGAGAAATGAGCTTGATGTCTTGCCTGACCATTATGAAGCATTTGTATCTGGTGCACTGAAGAATATCACCATTAATATTAAAAGCGCTAGTATGGAGGCTAGAAGAGGTATGGTGGCTCATATAGATACTTTGTATAAAGATATGGTCCTGTCAGGAAATCAACCGACACTTTCATTCTTTGCCAAATGGCTGAAAGTAGTAGGCCTGGCCAAGGATCTTCCCCGATTGAAGATATTGATATCAAAGTCTTCTGTACTGGATAGACTAAAAAATATTGATAGTAGTGATAGCAGTAAAGTGAAAGTGAATGTGCTGGATGTTATAGTAGATGCATGTTTAGATGTGAGCGTGATGGAAGCTCTCAGGGTCTTGGATACGCAACGGGATCATATACTGGCTACTACAACATCATCATCTCAAAGTCGTAGTAGCACTAATAATAATAATAATGTTGCATCTACAAATAGTGATGATATAATGGCGCCTACTACCACCAAGGATATTGGCGCTACTACTACTGCAATGAACCAGGTGCTCAGCATGCTCAGCATACATACATGTCGTAGACTTTTATACCAACTAGCAGGTGTGTCTCTACCTGAGGCAATTCACGTATGGACCAACTTGAGGACCAGAATAGATCACAATCATAATAGTAATAATGTACAGCATAGTATGGATGCATTTGAGCTCATGGCAATGATACGTGTCATGGTGGCCACTCATGAGAATGAGCTACTGAAAGCATCATCTAGGTTTATAGCCAAGAGATATAATAAAGTAGTACCTATGACTAATGGATTTATACGCCAGGTCAGCAACAGTACTAGAGATGTGAATACAAGTATAAATATGCCTAGTAGTAGAAGTAGTAGAAGTAGTAGTAGTAGTAGTAGAAGTATTACTAGTAGTGATTCCATCAACCATCATTATCACCGGGATCAATACAAAGCACTAAAGATCTACTTGATGTACTCCCTGGCCAGGTCACTCCCTGGAGAGGTTAACATTGTCCCATCCAAGAAGTACAGCCCCTACCACTTGAAATGCGCCCTCCATCATGGACTGAAGTTTCATTGCTTTGGATTTGTACAGGATGCGCCTCATCTCTCTAAACATGCAGCTGGGGCTCTGTTGATGTCTATCAAGGAAGGATATGATCTGTTGTACTACTGCAATAGAGAATCTTCTACAATATCTACTAGCAGCACTACTGATGATTCACATACTGATAATGCTGCATCATCAGCTACATTGTTGACTGGTTTAGAAATATATCCATTGGAAATGTTGGCTCCACCTGCTCTAGTTGATATTATGACACCCTGGATGGATCCCTCTGTCCAACCACCACCGTTGGAAGAATGCCTGGCTGTGTTGAAAGAAGCTCATGACAGGCATGCACTCACAACTACTGCTTCCTACTACCACCACCACCACCACCACGATCATCGTCATGAAGGAGGAGAGGAGGAAGAAGGGACATTTGCTCATCACATGGCTCCATTCAGTGCAGCTGCAGTAGCCGTACTAAAATATGCAAAGTATCAAGATCTGCACAGTGCCGTGGCTATAGTCAAGTGGGCCAGACAATGTCAAGGGTATCACAAGTCAGTCGAACATAATTTGAAAAAGTTGGCATTGTTGGCAGGGAGGGGGCATGCGGAGAGGAGAGAGATAGAGAGGATGTTGATGATAGAAGGAGCAATAAAAGACGTGTAGTGAATGATAATAACAATCATCGTCATAATAACGGTGTTGGTGAGGATAGAAATGATAATAGTGAGCTTATCCATGGAGGAGGAGATGGATCACATAGTATTTTGGTGTGAATTTGATTATTTATCTTAGTAGTGTCACTATTGCCAAGTATAGGTAACTTGTGTCTCAATATTTGCCTATATTAATTAAAATCAGTCGATAAAACTACAAATCTACTCCGCCCCTCTTTCCTTCTCTTCCTCCCAAATACATTTTATTGACTCTTGAGCAGCTCCTGTACAGCCTTGTTACGCTTACGGTTGGTATTCGCTGCTGATATCTTAGTATAGGATTTGTACACCAATACAGCTCCCAGCAATCCTCCTCCAATGGCACCAGTCTTTATCCAGTCTGAAGGAGTAGAGAGGTAGCCAGCTGTCATCTGAGCACCAAATTCCAGGGCTTTCTGCTTGCCAAACTCTACAATGGTATAAGAGCGGAAGAAGATCTCCTTGGAGGAGGTGGTCTTCGTACCTGTATCTGTGCTGTAAGTGACAGTGACTGGGCCGTGCATTAGGCTGCGGGCATCTTTGGGGGTGAGTTTGTAGGTGTGCTTGGTAGTGGCCCCTGCAGCAATGGTGCCGAGGGATGCTGAGAGATGACCGGTGACGAGGAATTCTTCAGATGGCCAAGAGCTTTCCACGATTTCGACATTGGTGGCAGGGCTGTAGGAGAGGGTTGGAGGAGGTGAGAATGTGAATGGTGTGTGAGAGCGCATAAGTAGTAGTTGGAAGGAAGAGTGGTAGGTTGGCTGGCGATGGTGGCGAGGGAATGCGCAGTGGGTTGTGTCGGGTGGCATTCTTTCTCTGTTTGGGTCACTTACCTTGATCCAGTGTTGTGGATTTGGATAGATACAGTTGTCTCCTTGCCTTCCAAAGGAACATCGTCCTTGAAAGTTCTTCTCACGACCAAGAAAGGGCCACTAGAGTTAGAAAGTCCATCGTCAGGATCTCCCTCCACTTGGGCAGCACTATTCACCCTGCAATAAACATATCGTTAGATCAGGCTTATAAATTGTGATCAACAGGAAAAGCAGACTCTTTACCAACTATTTTCTACCAAAACGCACCTGATGGGGGCGATCACCGCAACTAAAACGAGCAACAAGACAAGACCCTTCCAATTCATGGCAATATCTATCTGGCAAATTCAGCAAATGGATCAAATTATGCCAGATATGTATTATGGTATCGCCCCTATTAGCACACAACCTATTGACAGATCGGTCGGTTGTGCATGCCGCCTCACTCTCTCCCTTCACCTCTTTCTATCATGTGACAAACTATCTGCAAACATAAGCTACCAAGCAATATGGTAATGAACAATATTACATACACAGCCGGAGAAAAGCCTAATCTACTACTTCAGATGTAAAGATGACAGTAAAGGGGAGACCATTTCTCCGCCTCAATTCAATCATCTTCCCCCCCCCCCCCCCCCCCCTCTCATTTGTTTTTTTTCTCCTTTTCTCTCTTCCTTCTTTTGCCTCTTTCCCTCCTTTCTTCTTTGTTCTTGGGTTTCTTTCTCTCAATATCGTCTGTGTTTTTTTTTTTTTT
>Ga0114919_10001678_pt1 | contig 17684 bp, 13 predicted proteins | sample BlataG_FD_88682 | JGI IMG/M metagenome (GOLD analysis project Ga0114919, IMG submission 88682) | Deep subsurface microbial communities from Black Sea to uncover new lineages of life (NeLLi) - Black_00105 metaG | ecosystem: Environmental > Aquatic > Marine > Oceanic > Sediment | place: Atlantic... | reverse complement strand
AGTCATCACCTTCACCCCTCCCCATACACTCCGGACCGCTGCGCTGACTTGCTTCAGGGCATGTTCGACCTCACTAGCAGACCGTTCATGGACAAGGATTGATACGCCTGCACGGAAGGAACCTGTTTCCTCACACGCCTCAATCTCTGCCATCTGTTCGTAGGTCTTCCGAAGCTTGTGCTCCTCTACACGGAAGGGTACCCTAGGTTGATGCTGCGGACCTCCCCTGATCTCCCCCGTGTCCCTGCCCAGCCGGGGTACCGGACCTGATGTGAAGGAGACAAGAACGTGTCCAGAGACCTTCATCTCAAGCAACTGCTGTAGCAACTGCCCCAAGTCACTAGAGAAGCTCTTGGATACTCCTTCCACGGAGAGAACGCCAAGGCTGGCGCGTTCCGATTCTGCAACTGTAGGTACGCCCGATGCTCTCAATGCACCATAGTCCAGTTCGAGGTACGTCCTCCGTAGTTGGTCGGCCAAGATGATCTCGAAACCATACTCCTTGCGCGTCAACCAAGTTTCGACAATCAGTCTGGCTCGTAGTGCTTTCTCCACGGCCTGTTTCCAATCCTTGTCATTACTGCTGACAAAAATCCGGAGATTGGCCAGCCCCTTCTTGATCTTCGCTTCCACTGTGTACGTGACATGGGACTGCTGGCTATCCTCCCACAAGGGATACAGCCACTTTAACTCATCATCTTCCTCACCCCTATGCGTGGCTTTCTCATCCTCAATCGGAATGCCTGTGATAGCTATGGCTGCCAAGGCGGCATATTTACGACCATAGGAAAAGCACAGCACATCATCCACAACTCCGCCACGACCATCGTCAATTTCCAGTGCCCTAGGCCAGCCGCCTTCGCGCCCGTCACCAGAGCGAAGAGCCTCGAAGAGCATCAGTGGAGTCACGAGGAAGAGCATGAGCAGAGTCCAGTGTAGCGTGAATATCCCAAGAACAACCTCGATGCCAACGAATACTAGTAGACCGAGAATCGAGCTGATCTCCGTTGCAAACTGGCTACCATTGGTGGACAGGACCAGATGGGCCAGTGTCATTGTCAGAATGCTTACTCCAAAAAGAACAAGGAGTGGAATCAGTATGTCCAGCAGTACTGCATCATCAAACGCCAAGAGATATACACCTCGCGAATAGGTCTAGTGTGGATGTCAGGAAGACAAGCGAAAAGTAGATGTTCATCGCTGGAAATACGGCCAGTATTAGCACACCCAGAATGGCACCATAGCTACCGTGCTCACGCGATGCATTCAGTAGGTACTGTAGAATCTCGATGCTTCCAATACAGCTACCTGTCACCCCGACAGCGTACACGATTATCGTGACTAGGAGATTCATGTACCGTCCGCTGTATCCGAGGGGTATTGGAATTGGAACTGTGCCGCCAGTGCCTAGGACTGAGCCATCAATGGGAAGAAGATAGACTATGGGCAGCCGGAACAGTTGGGGCATATGACTACGGAAATACAAATGGACAATGAGTACAATGCCAATGGAGAGCAGACTCCCGAAGTATCCTCGGAAAAGGGCTTTCACCAGATTGTCCCGCCTGTTCCCCAATTGAACGATAAGGCTCCTCACCACGTTCGTACCACTGACTAAGACTGTGCCATACATTGCAATGAAGAGGCACGGGATCGTGGCGGGGATGCTCCATACAGACCCGGCTGTCGCCACACCAAACACAATCAGAAGCGGCCAGCCAACTTCCAGTATCATCCAGCTGCCTACGAAGAGGGCAATTGATTTGAATGGCAGGTCAAGGCCCGTACTGAACTTGGCCATCCAGCCCTTCAGAGACGCTCCAGAGCTTTCCCAGTTTACATTTCTGGCACCCATCCTTTTGTAGGCGTGGGTCTCCTTGTCTGCGTAGTAGCGGTCAAGTCGGCGTTCTAATGATTCGTGCTCCATCTCAGTCCTATCTCCTTCCATTCTACGATAGCCAGAGCATATCTAGACCTTCCAGAAGCAAGAGAGTCAGTGCAATAGAGAGGAGCGGCAACAACAGAGCAAGAACTCGCCCGTAGACGCCCTTGTACGCTGCTTCCGTTTCCAACTGTACCTGCAAGTCCTCCACTGCATCGGGAATCAGCAAGAAAAAGGGGACCAGACTGCACAGAGCCAAGACAATACGAAAAGATTCCGGTATGTTGAAGTCGATGGTAACCTTTTCTGCCACATGATTACCGACTAGGCGCATGTGGTAGTCTGTACTGGTCACCTCAAGCCTGACACGCTCTTCTCCAAGCAGGACACTCTCCAGTCCTGCATACCTGACAGCACACAACACTGCTGAATCGATACTGACGTAGTAGAGGTCAGTCTTTGAGTCATCGTACTCGTCCTGGTAAGGATTCTCGACCTCCAATCGATCTGCAACCGTACGTTGGTGGTCGAAGCTGAATGTGATAATGTGTTCTGTATCGATGTTCTTTCCGTTGAGCTCTATGTCATATAGCTCTCCAGGTCTGGCCAGAACGATACAGGGCATTGAGTCCTCCTGCTCTTGAGCAGCACCGAGTGTCGTGCTTCCAATCAGAATGGCCATTACAACGACTATGGCCATGCTGACTCTCCAAAAAAGGGGGGAATGGTAGGCGTTGCGTGCACACATCCTAACTTGTCACCTCGTACGTACTAGAACAGATTAGTGACGACGTTTGTGAACAAGCAGAAGGAGAGGTAGCACACGCAGATCATGACAAGCGGCAGGAACACCTGAAGGATTGCGGAGTACACGCGATACTTCAGTCCGCTGAAATACTGTACCTGGCTAAGCTCCATGTCGATGGCATCAATCAGGTTTTTTGCGCGGGGAGGCACAAGGACCACGATCTCGTACATCAACCAGACCTGGAGTGCATTCATTCCGAGCCCCAAGATGAGACCCACCATACCTTGGGTCAGGATGTCAGCCGGACCCATTAGGAATTCTACGATATCGAATACCATATTCTTCACCTAGGACTCGAGGCACAGAAGTTTTATTTAAACACTTGGCTATTAGTTCTAGTCATTATGATAGGTTAGTTCGACGATTCGTCGACTAAACTTAATAGTCACCATCTATTTGACCAAGAATGTGAATGGAATTGGACGAAATGACGAATGAAGCTGACAGAATGACGAATGTACTTCTGGCTCTTCCCAGCTGCGCAACTAGTTCTGCCACTCGGCTCGCTCGCAGTCTGGGGCTCCCCCGAGGTACAGTCACCTACCACATCCAAAGACTCCAAGAGAAGGGTCTTGTGACCGGCTATACCCCAACAGTGACTCCTCAGACCTTTGGAAACCCCTACCTAGTGCGGGTCAGTATTGACCCTAGGCAATACGAGATACGCGAAGATCTAGAAGCCACCATCATTGCTCTCAGAGACTTCCTCCTATCTGGTATCCGACATGCCCCTCTTAGCCTCTACGTCTACCAAGATCAAGAGGACGATGTATTGCAGGTCAATTGCGTCACAATGACCAGTGATATCGAATTGCTAGTTGAGAGTATCTACCGCGAACAGAATATTGCAAAGGAGATCATTACTGCAGTCCCCCTCAAAGAGGCCTATGGTATCCCTAAGTACAGCAAGTTCTCCCTTGGAGGACACAGCATTCAAGCCGAGGGAGTGTGAAGGATAACGATGACCAGACTTCCGCTCAAGAAATGGTGCAGAGTGGGTGGTCTGAGCATAATCAGTTTCCCCACCCACGCAGAATATATTGTCCTCCACCATGCACTTGAGAGCCTTGCTGACGAGAGGATAGCCCTGATTCATTCCAAGCCTGTTCATCACAGTCCCTTGACAGACATCACCCTGATAGACGCTACAGGGCATGCACTCACTGCTCGCTCAGCGTTACGCAGACGCATTAGTGACCAAGAAGGTGTGGCTCTGGTCGAGGACCCCAGCGACACGCAAGGGTTCTTGAGTCAGCTTAAGAGGTTGACCAAGTCGTTGACACAGACACAATGGTGGCTGTGGTGGTCTCCGTCAGACTTGGTGGCCCAGAATGTCGATGATATGGAGATTGTCAAATGTCTGCGTGTCATTACAAAGGACTTCTCAGAAACTCGCTTCTTGGCCCTCGTCGCTCAGGGTGTCCACACTCAGCGGGGGCATGCCCTTCTGGAGTACATCTCAAGTGTATACCTTGAGGTCGAGCGTCTCGTAGACGATAGACATTCAACGCACCGTTGGCGTGTTGTCAAACATCCTGACTCACAACTGGAAGGTGACGAGCTTGAGCTTTAGAGAGAGATGTAACACGGGAATACGAGAACTGGATGAGATGCTGATTGGCGGTATCCCCCGAGGTCGGACCATCCTGGTTGAAGGCCCCCCGGGAACAGGCAAGACTATCCTGGCGTTGCACTTCCTTGTCGCCGGTATTCTCATGTATCCAAAGCATCCAGAGCCAGGTGTTCTTGTCTGTCTGGATGAGAGTCCGAATGACCTGATTCGGGAGGCCAATGCGTTTGGCTGGGACCTTCAACGTCTGATGGAACTCCGGCAGCTGGTCATTATCGATGCCTTCTCTGGGCGCCTAGGCCTAAAACCGGACCTGCCCTTCGCAGTGCCAGTAGGCAAGTTCAGCACCGACACTGTGATGAGCCGAATAGTCGAGGCCCAGCAGGACATCAAGGCGATGCGACTCGTGGTCGACCCGGTTTCCGCTCTACTCGATGAACTAGAGGGGGAAGAACGAAGGAAGGCCGTACTAAAACTCTCAGCACTCCTCTCTCGTCAGTCCCTCACTACGATACTGACCACGGAACTAGAGGAAGCGGGAGTAGGGGTGGAGCGGTATGCTGCCCATGGGCTCATCCGCCTGACCTACAAAGAAGCAGACACAAAAGTCGGTCGTAGACTGCGCATCGTGAAGATGCGAGAAACCATGCATTCGATGGACATCATCCCCTTCGAGATCGGTAAGAAGGGAATCGAATTGAAGGTTTAATCACTACTGTGATACAAGATGTTCAATATTGAAACTATTACTCTAATCTCTTATGTCAATATGCCATATGACCCAGTCTTTCTAGTTCTTTTGTAAGTATACTCTTTGCGGTTAGTAATTCAGTTCTTGCATCGGCATATGTAGCTCCATCAAGCATATCCGAACGAAGTCTAGACTCCAACGAACGCATCTCTCCGTCAATTTGCTCAAGTCTTCTTCTGAAAAACTCACTAATACCGATATATGACTGCTCCAAATCTGCAGGTCTTATTCGCGATTGAATGAGGCCATCATTAATTACACAAATCCAGTCCGCAGATCTTGCTACCATATCATCATGGGTTGCTACTATGACGGTTTTTCCATATTCATCAACAATCTTTCTGAAGTATTGTGTGATTTCTTTAGCATTTTTTGAGTCGATATTACCTGTAGGCTCATCAGCAAGAATGATGGATGGATCATTTGCAAGTGCTGCAGTTATGGCAATCCGTTGTTGCTCGCCACCACTCATTTGGTCTGGTCTGTGATTTGCGTGTGACTTGAGTGCAACTAGTTCCAGTAATTCAATTGATCTTTCCATTGCATAGTCATTATTCTGGCCTGCTGCAAGTATTGGAAGCTTGATATTCTCTAACGCTGTAAGACTTGGTACTAGATTGAAGGATTGAAAGACAAATCCCATGGTGAGAAGCCGATATGCATCAAGTTCTGTTTCGCTCATTTCTGATAAAAACTGCTCATTTACATTGACTGTTCCCGCTGTTGGTTTATCCATTCCTCCTATTATGTTCAAGAGTGTAGTTTTCCCAGATCCACTTGGACCCATAACAGCAATGAATTCTCCTCTCTCCACTTCCAAATTCAATCCACAAAGGGCTTGGACTTGACTTGGACCTGAACCATAAACCTTGACAATTCTTTCGAGTGAAATTATAGTGTCCATCTTTCTCACTCCAATAGTTTTGACTTTACATAAGATAGCATAACAGTACTAAACATCCCAAGTACATAGAGCCAACAAATTACACCGAGAGTTGTAGATGCAAACACGAGATTACTCTTAAAGACATTTAGTGAAGCATGATTTCGTAATATCAAAGACCCATAATACGATACAACTCCTAGAATAACCCCAATACTTGTTGTGACAGAAACCCAGATGAATATTCCTCGTGAAAGAAGACTTGAAATCATCATCCTTGATAGTCCTCTCTTTCTCAGGTGCTTGAAACTATCTGAATTAGAATCTACTAATACGAGAGATGTGATGACAAACACAAGAATCCCCGACAGTGTCATGTAAAAGATAGAAATTTGATTCAGTAATAACCGTCCTGTAAGTTCATATTGGTCTTCTAGAGGTAGATTATTGATATCATGAATTATCAACCTATCTACTAAATTGTATTGCTCTAATAGATTATGCAGAACCTTTTCGCCTGAAATTGTTTGAGTGTGAAGGAGGACTCTTGTTTGTATTGATCCCTGAATTAGAAATGACTCCATCAATTGATTATCTATAATAGCATGATTTAAAATTAATGAACTATCAAATCCAGTTCCGATAACCCCAATGACCTCTAAGACAATAGCCGTATCATTGATTCCAGTCAATACTATCTCTTCACCAACCCCTTTTCCTACCCATATGCTCTGTTTTGATGTTAATATTATTTGAGATGGACCTAGATTTTCAAGCACGTCTTCGAAATTACTCTCTGGTGTCCAAGCATTTTCGTAATATGCGACACTCGACCAGGATTGATGATCTATGGCACGGATTGATAGTGAATGACTGGTGTGTATTATTTCGAATCTATATTCAACTGAGTAGTCAATATCTCCGGGAATCTGATGTAGAAATGCATCCAACTCATCGCTTTCAAATGAGGATGGCATGATGATACATGCATCACTACCAATGTAACTGAGTGATTCTCGTTCAGCAATATCAGAAATTGAATTAGATTGAAGACTCATTCCAATCCATATTGAAGCTATGACTACCATTGACATCAAAAGCACCCCGTTTTTCTTCAGAGAGTTGTTGCTGGTTTTCATACTCATTTTTCCAGCTTCTGAAGAAAATTTGTCATGAGTTTTAGTTATGAGTTGTGACAACACCTCTAATCTTGCTATCAGTAGTCCTGTTATGCAAAGAGGAAATAGTACGATAGCAGTAATTTGCAAAGAGGTTTGAATCATACCTAAGAATGCGATGATTAGATAACTCAGAACATCTCTTCTTCCAGAAAATGTAGTTTCACCAAACGAGATCCCCAGCAATCCTTTGAGTACAAAAAGAAACCAGAAAACTAATGCAAGATTGAAGAAGAATCGTGTTCTTCTACTGAACATATCACTGGACTTAGTTTGTTGATAATTTGAGATTTGGTTTATTCGGCTTTTGAGTGAAAGGACAGTAGTAACCACAACTATGGATACTATCAAAGTGATGGACAATATTGGTAGCTGTCCAGTTATACAATTAGTAGAATAATTAAGGAGATACCACGGGCTAATAGTGTATCCAATAATACAACCAGTAATGGTGCCAAAGATTGAGAAGGTTATTGTCCTGCAAGTCAGTGCTCTTTGTATCATCTGACTCGTTATTCCCTTCTTTCTTAATATTATCAGAATCTCTTGAGAATCATTTGTCAGAACCTCTACTGATGCCATTAGAAGAAAATATAGTACGGAGAGAATAATTATCCAAATAACCATAATCTCATAGATTAGGCCTTGATACCTTGGGAGTATACGAGTTAATTTCCGTTCAATGATATTGTCTACATAATTGACTTGAATGCTTAGACTACTCACGATATCATTTTCGATCTGTCTTACTATGGAAATCATTATCTCTGGATTATTTACTTGAATCTGGCCTTGATCCAGTTTGACTAACACACTAATTAATAATTGATCAACAATATCTCCCAAGAATGGAGATAGCGTCCTATTGAGATTAACAATTACAACATTAGTGGCTACATCAGACATCAGGAGTTGAAGATAGCCCCTTTCCAATTTCGATGAATTGTAGATGATTGTGTCCAAAGGGAGATATCCTGCTACAATTAGAGTAAGATTGGTGGGTTGTACTCCTCCATTTTCTGACAAAATTAGTTCACAAACAAGGGGTGTTCCAATAGGATACTCCTCCTGTAATGAAGTATCAACCAAGGTTTCATTAGCTCTCAACTCAAAAAGGCTTTTTTGGTCAAGCAGTCGTGTCAAAGAATCAACGCCAAGTAGAGTTGTGAATTGAATCGAATCATTTGCTAGAATACTCGTGGGAATCCGGATTAGCGTTTCAACATGTGATATTGATTCTATGTGGGATAATTCATCATCAAGCTCATTGATAGAAACAGAACCGTCGAGTTGATTATTTGTCGTATGAAGTACGATATGGGGTTCTGATCCATTTATAATTCCATTAATTGCATGCTCTAATGGTTGATCTAGCCAATGAATACCACCATACATAATCATTCCTGTTAACATACAGAAAAGAATTAGAAGACTTCCCGCGTTCCTATTTATACCGACTCGCGATAGCGTTACTATGAGTCTCAAATCTTTCAAGATAGAAGTCACCCATCCAATGAATAATCACCTTAATACTTTTGGTTTCCTAATTAATCCTGACAGGCCTCTAATAACTGGATGATTTCCCAGTTATTTCAATTTTATTCTGAAGTAAGGCTCTGTCAAGAAAATGGGGTCTTTGTGTGATTCAGTTCCTCATGGACGCGCAATTTCTATCATGATGGAGAGAATGCTGGATTTCTGGAACGAGAATACAGGATAAACGGAACGCATTCTGGTTTATTCAACAGGGCTCAAAAGAGAACAATATCCTCATATACTGTTTTTCAATGGATAATCACAACGGAGGTTCGCAAGACGGAGCTATGGCATCTCAAGTATTCCATTAATAGAATTAGATACAAGAGAAAAATAAAAGCCCTTGAAGTATTGCCTATTATACTACTAATTACATCAGTTGCCACGATGATGCTGAGCTCTAATTCCGTCTATAATCATGCGATTGATGAACTTAGAGGAGAGGTTGCTTTTGATTATTTTGTTACTTTACCCACAACAGTGAATGATATAGAACTCGTGAATCTCGAAACAAGTTTACAATCTAGCTACATTGCAGGTGTAGAGAGATATGTGGTAATTAGAGGTGTCATTAATGATGTTCATTATGCATTATGCGCTTTGGAGAGTGATTCCAAACTTTGGGATTATGTTTTGTTTGATGGTAATCTCCCATTTCTATATCAGAATGAGTCATTCTTGGTTGTGAATCCACAAAAAGGCCCTGCATATTCAAAAAATGACAATTTCAGTATCATTCAAACATTTACGACAAACCAATCAATTTATGGCTATACCCGATTTAACATGAAGATCAAGGACTATGTTGAAACCACCCTTGAATCTACCTCACTCACAGGTCAAATGAGTCAGGCTCTTGGAATTTTCAGAGAAACACCTCCTGATACGATTCTATTCTGCTCATATGAAGAAACGATTATTCCTTATCTCGAGTTTCTTGCTATGCATGGAGAACCAAATTACCACTCCTTTTTCTTTGGCTTGGTAATAACAACAGACTCCTCAATCGTTTTTGACCGGTATCTTGATGGCACTCTTGAAGCTCATCTTAATGAAATTCGAATCCATATTGACTCTGCAATTGAGGAATTTGATGTGTTAGTAGTTTATGATAATCTTGCAGGTTCATTCGTTCTATTAGATGAACTCATTACAACTTTGAATACAAATATGCTTCTAGATTTAATACCTCTCTTGGCTATCATGGGCATTGTTTGCATAATACAACTTAAGGAAAGCAATGCTGAAAATGACGAGGATTTTGAAAAACTTCGACAAAAGGGAGTTGGTCTGAAAGACATCTTAAAAGTACTTGCCATTGAAAGTATCATCATGTCCACTATATCTACAACCATAGGGTTTTGTATGGCTTCTGCTCTTGTGTATATTGGCAACGTAATGAATCAGCAGGTCTTCTATCCTATACGAGGTAATGACTTACTGTACTATCTTGGGTTTTCTTATGTCTTGAGTGTCATCTCATATCTACTTCTCGCGAGAATGACACTGAACTCATTGAACAACGCATATCCTGAGAATAAACTTGGAAACTCAAAAAGACTGCATGTTCTATGCTTCATTACTGGTAGCTTGAAATTGCTGGAGTGGATATTTGGTATCTCCGTTTTGGGTTTTAGACTCGAGAATCATGCGAGTTTGCCCTCAATCATAATGGTTATTTTAAGCTTTCTTCAGCTGTTTGATACAGTGCTTGATTACATCGCAATAATACTGTTCATCATTGGACTTGTCGGTTTGGTATTTTCTTCGAGTCTCGTACATGTGTTTTTCCAAAAACTATCTAGTTTAGTGCCCAACGTATCTAGTTGGATTGGTTCTTCGTATATTTCTAGAAATCAAAGATGTCTTTCAAGGATTTCACTATGCATTCTTCTCGTAACATCGTTCGGGGTTTATGCATCTTCTAATTCTGACTCATACACATCACTTCGCTATCGACAGGCATATGCTGCAAACGGTGGGGAAATCAATGCAATACTCGATAACCAAGTTAATCTGACCGAATTTGTCGAGGTATTGCATTCTTTAGACAACATCGAGTCATTTACTTTCGAATTTGATTATGAGCTTGCTATGAATGGTATGAGAATACCTATCAAAGCTGTCAATTTCACTGAGTGGCTAGATGTCGTCTATTGGGAGGCTAATTGGTTTACGTCTGATCATAATGATTTGGAATCTCTATTGACATCGAATAATACAATTATACTTGAGAATAAAATTTCGAAAGAGAATGAACTAGCAATTGGTACTACTGTAGAACTAAAACCGATAACCATCTTAGAAAATGATTCGGTTGATGCAATAATAACAGGTCTATTTGGTCCAACTCCTAACATTCGAACATACTCTGGTGGTGTAAATGAATTCCTGGCTGAGGAAACGTACTCAATTATACCATTAGAGCTTGCGAGGAATGTGCTCGGGATTACACCTAGAATGACAAGTGTGGTTGTGCGCGTGGTCAATGATACGGCAATCTCAGATATTGTTACTGAAATCAGTGAATGGTCAATCTATCAGCCACAAACAGTATCAAGTCGAATTGATGTGGTCACTACAGAGGAATACCAGTTATCCCTCTTTCAAATGATTAATCTAATCTTCATGTTATTTCTTTCAACGCTAGGGGTTTCGGTTATTGTATCAGGTACAATTACTAGACGACACGGAGAATACAACTACATTCGCTCACGAGGTATATCTCAAAGTGCTGTTAAGAAGTCATTGTACTTTGAATTCATTCCCCTTGCAATAATATCCTCTCTTGGATTACTAACAGGTCTATTACAGACTTATGGGAAAGCTACTATCCTTGAGAAAATTAATGCTGCACAACTAGTTACCTTTCAACTGACACTAGGTGCGAATGGCATGTTTCTATGCTTTCTGGTGTTAGCATTAACAATCCTCGCCATAGTATTCACAATCAATCATGAGAGATTTGATGTCAAGATTATTCCACAAGATTAGACTGAACCAATTCTATTAGGCTCTGTACGAAAAGTCGATGATGTAATACAAGAAGTTGTGACCAGACTGGCCGCTTACATGACTCATGACATATACTACTCATCACACGATGCAGCCAAGTTCCGTCGCTTTCAGTTCTTGCTTGATTCACTTATCAAGCTTAGCGATACGGTACCCAACAAGTCCTCCAACTTCGGAAGACCTCCTGGCTTTCCCCGTTCTACTCACTTCGTCCTCCTCGAACTCAAGTTCGACTCTGGACTCGGATACAGGACCTTCGTTGCCCAGCTCACCTTCAACCCCCTTCTCCTTGAACGCATCGGTCTTACCAGACCTCCCAGCCATTCTATTCTCCAATAGGCATTGAACCGACTGGATACCCGCCTCCACAGGATGTATCAGCTCCTAGCTCGGAAACGACCTCCTCCCAGAAATATTGCTGTGGACTCCACCGGATATTCTCACTCCACTGGTGGAGAGTGGATGACTGTGAGGGTTGAAGTGGCCCTGAAACGGCGTTTCACAGCACTTCACGCAGCTGCGGACACAGACACCCTGCTGATCCATGCTGTCCGGGTGAAGGCTCGACCTGGTGGTGATGCAAGGGATCTGATTCCACTCCTGCGATGAGTGCCACATCAAGGTCTTGAGAACGTTTCTGGTGATAGGGCGTACATCTCACGGAGGATGTCCAGGTCATCCATGATCTTGGAGTGTATCCAGTCATCGAACCGAAGAAGAGATTGAAAGCCAGGTCACGGGGCTATCGAGGGTCCAAGGAATTAATCAGCGAGTACCGAAGGGGTCCCGAGAAGTGGAAGAGAATCCATAAGTACGGAAGGAGAACCTTGTGGAGACCGTGTTCGGAATAATGAACGTACAATTCACTGGGAGTCTGAGTTCAAGGAGCGGCGGCGAGAGTTGCTAATCAAGATGACTCTTCACAACTTGGGACATCTAAATTTCCTGAAGTGTGCTGGGGGGTGACTTTTCACACAAAGCCTTTTTTCTACGAATGTTTATATAAAAGGTAAGTATTATCATATTGGATTGGAAGTGGACTTCCACATTCAATCTGCGCAAGTAAATCTTGGAGAATCGTTCTCTTAGATGGAGGAAGAATAGATGAATAAAGAGCAAAAGTATCATTTAGAAGCATTTCTACTTGCCTTAGCCTTTACTGCAGTAATTGTTGGCTTTGGTTTGGGACCAATACAGGCTTCTGCCTATAATGACTCTGAAACCTATGAAGTACCGATTATGTGCTTTGATTGGGAATGGGGTCATCTAAGACTTCACACGCAGTCCTACAATGATGGGTCTGAGCTCGGTACTGTAACTACAACACAATCATCAGATGCCATATGGCCTCTTACAATAACCGAGAATGGTGTTGGTACTACGTATATCAACTCACAGAAAAAACTTGCATGGGGAAGTTTTACTGTTGTATCGTGGTTACTCTGGTATTTGCCAATATATCAACAAACAATTATTCTATACAACGAGGTAACATACACACATCCCGGTTCCTTCACTTACTATAAGTATTGGACATAGTGTGTAATTCCTTGTAGCATAGCGTAAAGGGGGGAATTTTTAGGGGTTCCCCCCAACTACAATAAATGCATTTCAAGGGGAGATTTGATGATTACATTGCTAGGCCGAACCATATCACCTATAACGAAATCGAATAGAAACAAAATCCTAGCATTTCATATTGCATTTTTACTTTGTCTACTACCTAATGTAACATCCACGAATGATAACAGTCAAAGCATCGAGAACCTACAAGTAGAACCTGATGACTATATAGAATACCAGATTAGTACAAGTGTCTTTAGACAATGGAATTACACAATTGCAGAAAACACAATCGTTACCCATAATGGAACTGCATATTATGAACGAGATGTCATCAGTACTATCTCCATAGAAATTAGCATTCAAAGTCAAATTAGTGATGATCAATATGCTATAATAATATCATATAACGCAGATACAGCTGTCGGATATGAGATTGACACCTCCTTTTTGATTTATCATTCATTCTCTTCTGGAGAGTGTACAATTCAGAATGGTTCACTTACTGGTGTATCTGGTCACCTTCACTTGTTCGAAGGTAGCAATTGGGATTTAGAATCATTCTTTATTTCCCGACTAGACTCAATCAACATTACTGCAGATTTTTTCCTATCAGGTACTAATATCGAGATAATGAACGAGTATCAAGAGGTCACGACATATAACTGCGCTTCATATGATCCTGTGGATGGAAACACACCTCACTCAAGAAGCTATGATTCTGATTCTGGGCTTTTGCTCTATGGTAGTGGTGGCTTCTCGGATGCAATCCTAACAGGACTGGCCAATATCACCTATGCTGTTGGAAGCATTCGTTTGGTTGATACTAGTTTAAGTTTGGGTCCATCAACGCCCGATCCAATAGTCGGAAACTCCATATTCATTGGCGTAGTTTCTCTTGGTGTCTTCTTTGTTTGTTATCTTGGAGTTTACCTATCCAGAAAAAGAAAGTATAAGGTTGATCGACCTAGGAAATCTAAGCACAAACGAAAGAAACGCAGGAATAATCCTTAGATTTCCATTAAATTCCAATTGCTAATGGACCTCTTTTGTAGCACTTCCTCAATTTCCAAATCAAAACCTGCTGCTCAAGAATCTACTGAAACCTCCCCCAGAGAACCTGGACATGAACTCGACTATGACTACGAGTGCACCAAATTAGAACCGCCTTTGATTGCATTAATAAAGTCTGAGGATAACGTTTCTTCTTCTCTTTTTTCTTCATCTTCATACGTCTTCTTCAACTTGTGAACTGCTGTACGGTGAGTGAGGTTATTATCATTCTGATGATTCTGTTGTGTGCGGTCTGCGTCCTCACGATTCCAAATGTTGATTACTGACTAGGAACAGGAATGACTAGCGTACTTGATATGACCGTAGAGGAGCTCGCAAGGAGAATCCAGTGTCAAGGGATTCGACCCAAGGGTCTAGTCACCATCGCCCTCAGTGCCAGTTTCGGGCGAGGGTGGGGAGCCCGATTCGGTAGTGGATGACAGTTCACTGGTTTCCTCAGCGCCATGACTAACCTCGTCAAGTTCTGCTATCCGGCGCTCGGTGTGCTCGCGTACTCGTTCCGGGATGCTGTCGCGTTCCTCCTCCAAGGCCTTGCTAAGCTCCGGTGAGGCGGATTTTGGTTTCGATGCTGCATGTCCTCGTAGTATCTTGCGGGTTACTGCCAAGCTTGCAGCAGAGAAGAAGACAATCCCAGCCACCATGGTCAGGAACAGAATATCTGGCGGTGACACAATAATCACTGTGAAAGATGCACTCATTTCACTTACACCTGTGCCCGGACCGCCGTACCGGAACTCGAACTCGTATGTGCCATCCGGCGGAGTCAGCGTTTCCCAGTCCCATTCGTAGACTATCATCCCGTCATGGATGATAAGGTCATCAGCAACGAGTTCCCACTGTTCATCTCTGAACACGTACAGGGATGCAGGGACATCAGTGGTTTCGCCCACAATGGAGGTGGTGTTCCCTGGTAGCCACTGGTTCTCTGTATCAACGAGCAATGCCGTGATGTTGAGTTCCTCTCTAGACTGTACGTCATAGATGTCCTTCTCTGGAATGATCTGCCCCTCCTCCATGATAAGGGAGGCGTAGAGCGTGAAGGACCAAGAGGAGTCGTAATAGGGAGAAGCAACGTGGAAAACAAATCGAAATGTATCAAGGGCGCTGCTGTTCGCTCCCCAGATGTTGACCATAGAGAACTCGAAATGGCCTGACTGGGTGGTGCTCCAGAGCAGTGTGGACCCTGAGTAGAGCTCGCATATGACTGGAACTGTGAGCACTGTGCCTTCAAGCTCACGAACAAGTATGGTAAAGTTCGCCTCATCCGTGAAGTACCAGTCGACTGTAGATTCGGTCAGGATCTCCTTTGGGGTTTTCACTGTCACAGAGGGAATCCCCATGAGCCGTGCAAGGGTGGTGGCACTCACCGAGACCGTAGCGTTGTTCATGGGGGGGTTAGGGGTGAAGTATCCATCTACGTAGAAAGGCGTGTCTGCAGGAAGTGAGAGATTGAAGGTGAGGGTTGCATACCCAGAGGTATTGGTCAGAATGGTGCCACTGCCGAGGGCCCCGGAGTCGTGGTACACTTCCACATAGACCTCAAAGTCCGCCACGGGCACAATGACACTGTCATCGGTGCTGTAAAGGTAGAATATGACATCCACAATATCTAGGGCGTAGGAGTCATCGAGTATGACCATCAGCTCCACGTGACAGGCCGTCCAGCTAAACGTCCAGTAATGCTCTGGGCCCGTGACCAAGACTGTGCTGCTGTCGTTCAGGGGAATCAGGATCATGGAGTAGTTTCCAGGCTGTAGGCCTGCAAAGCAAGATATTTCACAGAAGTAGTCCTGAAGATGATGTTCGGTTCCGTTGATGGTGAAGTAGCCCTCCTGAATTGGCGTGTTGTCCCATGTGTAGAACATGCTCACGTTCACCACAACAGGTCTGTAGATTGGCACATTGTTCTCGATGTCAGAGATAACGAGGCGCAGACCCGTTGAAACAAAGAATGATAGGCTCGATGAATATGAGTTGTAATCTGCTGTGCCATTAGAGATCATAAGAGACAGGTTACCCTCAAGGGCAATCAGGTGCGTTGTTGTGAAGTCTACCTGACCGAAAGGATCTACATTGAATATGTCAGTACCGTTGATGACTATCCTAAGAGATCCCATGATGGCCTCATTGTCATTATCATAGGCAGTGATGTATATGGGCATCATAGAGTTGAATCCAACTCGTATGTCTGTCACCACTGACAGATAGGAGATACCCTCTCGGATGGATGCTATACTCCTAGCTTGGGGCACATCATTGACGAGGGTGTAGTTCTGACCAATGAAATCGGTCAGCGTGGCGGTCATAGTGATTCCCACAGCGTCTACTTCATCAAAAACAATAGAGGCGATGCCGTCCGAGGTCAGACTCCAGTAGGTCCTGCCCTCGTACGAATAGGTCACATTCACAACCTCATCCACCATCTCCAGCCTGCGGGTGTCATATACTATCACCACTACCTTGAGTGCGTCGGAGAATTCAATGTCAGCAAGTGCTGGAGTGTCCCCAATGTCCGTATGGATGAGGTATAAGATGTATGGACCCAGAGAGGAGGCAGTGAGTTCCCTCTTTACCACAGGCAGGTTCTCAGAGGGGGAGCCGACCAGCTGATAGTAGATGCTTGACTGAAACGCGACCATAAGTGTGAGGTCCTCGCCAGCGGGATAGAGGACAAGGCCGAGGCTATGCCAGTCAGAGGCTGTCCAGTGACCCCAGCCCCTGTCGCCTACAGTGTTGAGTTCAGGACACTCAAGCCTGTACGCGAAGCCAAGGGATTCATTGATGGGGTTGCCAAACTGGTCCACCACGTCGATTGTGGCCAGAAGGGACTCCTTGTACTCTATCGGGGAAGCAGCCGAAGTGATCACCACATCTGAGGAGTATACCTTGAATGGGACTACGTCGACATAGTCGCGTTCGATGCCGTACAAGACCTCCCCCCGAAGATAGGGGCCTGCATCAGTCGCATTCCAGGTCACCATTAACTCCATAGTTGTTCCAGGGGTTTCTACTCCTGAGTTGTAGTAGAGGTTCGCCCAGCCATCAGCACCGGTCGTGTTCGAACCGATCAGGGTCCACGCACTGTCCTCGTAGAGATAGAAGTTGACCAGTATGTTCTCTGTGGAGGACCCGCCATCAGCGAGAAGACGGACATCAAGACGGTAATCGTGTGACCATGTGACAATACTGTCCTGTAAGGAGGCCTCCAAGATGGAAACCGAGGAGGTGGAAGACTCTGCGGAGGGTATTGCCTCATAGAGCATGACTCGTAGTGCAATGACTTCAGCAGTCAAGGGAACACCATACTCACGCAGGTCAATCTCGAGCACATCACTGCCTGAGATCAGTTCAAGAGTGAGATGATGGGTCTGGACTCCGACCATATAGATGACCTGAATGGAAGCAAGGATGTGTATGTTCCCTT